>JAEEGL013053154.1_pt1 | contig 33499 bp, 26 predicted proteins | sample 9134231 | NCBI WGS metagenome assembly JAEEGL01 (sample SAMN16246548, study PRJNA631951) | gut metagenome | biome: gut microbiome; feature: rumen; material: fiber-attached | host: Bos | place: Iran: Karaj | collected 2018-10 | reverse complement strand
CAGAGCATGGCCAAGGAGATAGGCTTTGATGTACCAATCTATACTGCTACCGGCTGGGGAGGTGCTGTGACAGGAGGGATGCTGCCTGTCATGGGTGGATACTGCGAAGCTCCCTGGGATCCCAGAACTACTGAGATTGAACCCAGCGGCAATTATATTTTTACTAAAGAGAGAAATGATCACAACATAGGCTCAGATCATGGTCTTGGCGTGGGAATTACCTTTGATATGGATAAGTTCCCATATCTTACAGCAGAGCTTGGAGGCGGACTTCAGGTTACACACCACAGAAGACCTATCGCTACAGGTGATGATACAGCTGCTATGAGTATGGTAAAAATGGGAAGTGGTGCAAATCTTCTTGGATATTATATGTATCATGGCGGCACCAATCCCGAGGGTAAGCTCACAACTCTTCAGGAGAGTACTGAGACCGGATATCCTAATGATCTTCCTGTTTTGTCATACGATTTTAACGCTCCCATCAGAGAGTACGGACAGATGGAGGAGACCTATCGCAAGGTAAGAACTCTTGCCATGTTCACCAAGGATTTTGGAGAAGAACTTTGTGACATGCCTTACATTCCGCAGCCGGGTAACCCACTTAAGCCGGATGATCTTTCATCTCTAAGAAGTGCTGTAAGAGCACACAAGACAGAGATTTGCGGCAAAGAAGAACTCTCCGGATATCTTTTTGTAAACAATTATCAGAGAAGATATGAGATGGCTGATCATGAGCAGATTGTGCTTACAGCTTATGATGAAGCAGGAGAGAAAATCTGCGATTTCGAGGAGAGGGATGTAAAGAATGGAGACTATTTCTTCTATCCCTTTAATATGCCTATAGGCTATGATGCGATTTTAAAGAAGGCTAACGCAACTCCTCTTTGCATTCTTCATGACGAGAGAGGAAGAGAGATAGCATACGTTTTTTACACAGATAAAAATGAGTCTGCATCCTACGAAATTGAAGGTGACCTTGGAAGAATCAACATTGTTACTCTTCTCAGGGAAGAGGCTGAGCACGCTGTAAAGGTAAAGGATGAGCGCGGCGCAGAGCATCTCATAATAAGTGAATATAACGTTGTTGAGAATCCAAGGACAGACAAAAAGGGCAATTCTCTTGGATATGAGATATATGCAGAGATCCCTTCTGATGGACAGGCTCACAGCGTATCCTTCAGAGTATGGCCTGATCTTGATGAGACGCCCATAGGTTTTATACATGCAGATGCTGAAAGTGCCAGCGAATCATATATGATAGACAGCATGGAATTTGCTGATTACAGATATGTTGATGAGTATGTAAATCCTGTAATGACAATTCTTTCCTGGGATGAGAACGCTGAAGCTGCCTCCGACGGCAGCATGAAATACGGAATAAAAGTATCTGATATAGATGCTGACATAGATGAAGTTTATCTTATGATAGACTACGCAGGAGACAGAGGAGAAATCTATGCCGGAGCAGAGATGGAGAGCTTTACCAAAGGCCAGATGATTGCTGACAGCTTCTACACAGGTCAAAAGTGGGAAATCGGGCTTAAGAGATTTATAGGATCAGAAGGAAAAAGCGGTCTTGAGGAAGAGTTCGAGGCTGAGGCTGTGGTTTATCCCCTGCATGAAAATGATAAGATTTACCTTCAGACCAGACCTGAAATGGAGGATGGTAAGGTTTGCAGAATGAATTCGGTGGATTCCATAGCGCAGTATAGAATTAGGTTATCAATTTAATAAAACTTTTATCTGACAAATCGATAACAAGTGGTGCCAAAATCTGAATATTAAGGTAAAATATAATAGGAGTCATTGTTAATTGAGTATGAAAGTGGTGATCCGTGTATGGAATACTATGAATTACTTGAACAACTTGTAAAAAAGATGACGGCTGAAGTCCTTGATATTGAAGACATCTATACTACTCTGGGCGAGCTATGCAAAATGTTCAGAGTATCAAAGGGCGTCACTTGTTTTTACGACAGTCTTGAAAATGAGGCTCTTGATATAGGTGAAAAGTTTATCTGCTACGATGATGGGAACAGTTCTGATAAGACAAGAATTGCCCGCTTCGAAACAGATGTAGAAACTGTGACCACCTGTATCTGCTATTTTGCAAAAGGCGCAGAACCTCTAAATAAAGAGGAGACTCAGCGTATCGATCTGATTCAAAAGATTATCGTCAGCATTGCATCCAGAACGCGTTTGCAAAGAACAGTTGAGAGACTTTCTTTCTATGATATTGACGGATATAAGAACCTAAAGTTCTATATGCGTGAAATAGACAGGCTTAATGAGGAAGATAAGCTTCACGGCATGGTGGCTATCAGAATTAATCTTAGCCATTTTTCACTTGTCAATCAGCAGATCGGAAGAGATGCCGGTACTGTTGTTATGAGGAAATATATCTCATTGATTGAGGATGCGATTGCCGGTGATGGTGTCGTTTGTCATATCGGTGGTGACAATTTCATAATGATCCTGACTGAGGATAAAAAAGATGATGTAATTAAAATCATTACGGGGGCACCTGTTGTCTATGATGATAATAGCGGTGACTATATTGTCGTGTCTTCATCTGCAGGTGTTTTCAATATTCCTGAGGAATTCGAATATCATGATTTTGGCGACATAATGACGAAGGTAACCGGGGCTTCAGAGCAGGCAAGGACAGGCGGCGGTGCCAGCATAATTAATTACGACAGAAAAACAGATATCGATCGTGAATATATCATAAAGGTTCAGAGTAAGTTTGTGGAAGCTCTCAGGGATGAGGAGTTTAAGGTTTACTATCAGCCAAAGATAGCAGTAGAAACCGGTGAACTGATGGGAGCTGAGGCACTGTGTAGATGGTTCAGGAATGGAAGAATAGTTCCGCCTATGGAATTTATTCCGATCCTTGAGATGAATATGGATATCTGCAAGCTTGATTTTTATATGCTTGAGCATGCCTGCATGGATATAAGAAAATGGCTTGACGAGGGTAAACGAGTAGTTAGAGTTTCTGTTAACCTGTCACGTAAGCACATGGCTGATCCTGATATAACGCAGCATATTCTCGATATCATAGACAGACATAACGTACCTCATGAATACATTGAGATAGAGCTTACTGAGACCAATGCCGATGTGGAATTCACTTATCTTAAGCGAATGGTTAGTGATCTTCAGGAGGTAGGAATATTTACTTCTGTTGATGACTTCGGTATGGGTTATTCATCACTGAATCTCATAAAAGAAATCCCTTGGAATGTACTTAAGGTTGATAAGTGCTTCCTTCCTGAAGATGATGAGGATGAGAGAAGCATCAGAAGTATCATGTTCCGCCACGTAATTTCTCTTGCTAACGATATGGGATTTGAGAGTATCGCAGAAGGCGTGGAGACTGAACAGCAGCTTAAGTTCCTGAAAGAAACAGGATGCGTTCTGGCACAGGGATACTTCTTTGATAAGCCGCTTCCATACGAAGAGTTTGTGGAGAGACTGATCAACTATAAATATAAACTGCCGTATTAAGTTTTGGTACAAAGATAATTTTGTAAAGCAGGCTGTTTTCCGAAAAGAGCAGCCTGTTTTTATGTATGTTTTTAAAATATACTGCTGATAAAAAGGAGGAGAACAGTATGATAAAAAGACCTGAATATATTAAACCAGGATGTAGTATCGGAATCACAGCACCTTCTTTTGGGCCATCCAGCGAGCCTTATTATTCAATGTATGGTTATTCCAAGAGAAATCTTGAGAACAGAGGCTATAAAATTATTGAGGGTGATACCCTTTTTAAAAATGACGGGATCGGAATAAATACGGATCCCAAGGTAGCTGCCGCTGAGCTTGTGGAATTCTATAAAAGGGATGACATCGATGCAATTATCTCTGCCGGGGGCGGTGAGTGCATGAATGAGACCATAACCTATGTGGATTTTGAAGCTTTGAAAAATGAGAAGCCCAAGTGGTATCTTGGCTATTCAGACAATACTAATTTTATTTTCCCTCTTGTTACAATTTCAAGAGTGCAGGGTATATATGGACCATGTATTTCGGGCTTTTCAAAAAAATGGGAGAAGCCTGAGTTTGACGCTATGGCTGCTCTTGAGGGGACTCAGACAGAGTTCTCCGGATATGAGAAATTCGTTGATCCTGCAAAAGAAGAGAAGCCCTCTGAAGAAATTACGGATTATTCAAAGGTGAACTTTGATGTTCCCTACGAATATAATTCAGATAAGATTCTTACAAGCTTTGTGTGCGACAGCGGCAAGGCAGTCAAGGTAGATGAAAATACTGAGATAAATATGCAGGGAATTCTACTTGGGGGCTGCGTTGACGTTCTTGCAAATCTTGTGGGAACAAGGTTTGATAAGATGAAGGAATTCAATAAAGATTTTAAGGATGTTATCTGGGTTCTTGAAGCCTGTGACCTGACACCTCTCAGCTACAGAAGAACCATCTGGAACATGAGAGAAGCGGGATGGTTTGACAGTGCCAAGGGCTTTGTAATAGGTCGCCCTCTTACAGCTTTTGGAAGCGAGATGATGGGGGCAAATCATTTCAATGCCGTTACGGATATTGTGGGCGAGCTTGGAGTGCCTATCGTAATGGATGCGGATATAGGACATATTGATCCTGCAATGCCCATTGTAATGGGAGCTGAGGCCAAGGTATACGCAAAAGGAAATGATCTAAAGATAAGTCTTAAATAAGCTCAAAATGCTTAAGGGCATTCCAGATGCCGTCGTTATCAAGAGATGTTGTGATGTAGTCTGCGTAGTCTGTAAGGTCATGGTAGGTTTCGCCCATGCCTACACCAACGCCTGCTGCGAGCAGCATCTCTTTGTCGTTTATACTGTCACCGAAAGCAAAGGTATTTTTGATTGATTCTCCAAGAAGATCGCAGACCTTCTCGATACCGGTTCCTTTGTTGAAGCCCTTGGGAACCATCTCAACAACGGTGTCTGAATGAATTATGTAATCATAGAGGTCTGAGAGCTTATCGAAGCACTCATCTCTTTTTTCAACAGGAATCTCTGTTGCGCAGGAGAGTTTATTCATCTCCCAATTTCCATAGCATTCATCGATGCCGCGAAGGTGTGAGCCCATCTCAGCGATTATCTTATCGCCGTACATATCACCCTGAAAATCCTTAAGCTCCAAATAGAGGTGTGTAGGACCTTCAAGGATTGGCTTAAAGCCGTATTCTCTTACTGTTTCGATGGTTTTTATGGCATCCTCTTTTGGAATGAATCTTTGGTAAATAACTTCATCTCCAAATTCAATCATGGTTCCGCAGGCTGATACGATGCCGTCAAAGCCGATGCCAAGCAGATTTTCATTGGTGATAAAAGCTCTGGCGCGGCCGGTGTTTATAAAGCACTTGTGACCGTTTGCTCTTGCCTGTCTGATTCCTTCTATAGTCTTTTCGTTGATCTCGTTTTTATAGTTCCAGAGTGTTCCGTCGATATCGAAAAATAAAACCATTTTTAACATCCTTTTCTAAAGGAATACTTACCGCGAATGCAGTAAATAAGCCTAAAATCATTTCTATATATGATACCATATTTAACAATATTGGTCGTGATAAAGTGTCCATAGATTGATATAATAACATAAGGTTTAAAAGATTCACCAACTAGCAACAATTGACGAGAAGTATTTTAATGAGGACATGATGATGAAGACTTTATATGTGGAATGCAAAATGGGCGTTGCCGGTGATATGCTATCAGCTGCACTTATAGAGCTGTGCGATGACAGGGAAGAGATATTTAAAGAGCTATCTGAGCTGGGGATTCCCGGGGTTACCTACGAGCTTACAAAAAGTGAAAAATGCGGAATTATGGGTAGCCATCTGGAAGTGAAGGTAAATGGTGAAGAAGAGATAAGTGAAGATGTGGGGCATGAGCATCATCATGAACATCATCACCATGATGAGCACGAGCATCATCACAGCCATCACGTACATAGACACCTTAAGGATATCGAAGAGATCGTTAATTCTCTTAAGATGAGTGAAGCTGTAAAACAGGATGTGATAAATGTTTACAAACTGATTGCTGAAGCTGAAAGTAATGTCCATGGCGTAAATGTAAATGAGATTCATTTTCATGAAGTTGGAAATATGGATGCAATCGCTGATATTTCCGCGGTATGTCTTGTCATGAACCGCCTTAAAGTAGATAATATAGTGGTATCTCCAATCCATGTTGGAAGCGGTCAGGTTAAGTGTGCCCATGGAATTCTTCCTGTTCCCGCACCTGCAACCGCATATCTTCTAAGGGGAATTCCCAGCTATAGCGGTGATATTAAGGGCGAGCTTTGTACTCCTACAGGGGCAGCGCTGGTTAAATATTTCGCGTCAAGCTTTGGAAATCAGCCTGTTATGAGTATATCCAAAATAGGATATGGTATGGGCAAAAAGGACTTCCCTCAGGCAAACACTGTAAGAGTTATGCTTGGCGAAGATACAGATATGATGGACAGCGTCACTGAGCTTGTCTGCAATCTTGATGATATGACTCCCGAGGAGATCGGTTTTGCCACAGAGCGCCTTATGGAAGAAGGGGCCCTGGATGTTTTCACCACATCCATAGGAATGAAAAAGAACCGCCCCGGCGTAATGCTGACGGTACTTTGCAAAGAAAATGCAAAGGATGAATTTGTAAAACTGATTTTTAAATATACTACAACTATCGGCATAAGAGAGAGCATTTGCAGACGCTATGTTCTTGACCGCGTAGAGAAAACTGTCTCCACACCTGATGGGGATATTCGAATTAAGGAAGTAAGCGGCTATGGTGTAAGCCGTCAGAAGAAGGAATACGAGGATCTGGCCAGGATCGCCAGGGAAAAGGATTCCGGAATTATAGAGAGAAAATAAATATCAGAGGTAAAGACAATGTACGATTTTTTAACATGTCCTGACAGAACAAAATCTTTTTCCTACAAGTATAAGGATATGTTTGACAAAAAACCTGACATCCCTGAGGGCGTGATCCCATTTTCCGTAGCGGATATGGAATTTAAAAATGCTCCTGAGATCATAGAGGGATTAAAGAAATATATTGAGAATACGGTTCTTGGTTATACGGCACCATCCGATGGATTTATTGAAGCAGTCTGTGGATGGATGGAAAAGCGCCACGATTACCATATCGAAAAAGAGTGGATAGCCCTATCAGACGGTGTGGTTCCTGCACTGAGCGACCTTATCAGGTCCACGACGGATGAGGGCGATGGCGTAATTATTCTGACTCCCGTATATTATCCTTTTAAGGGCTCAATTGAAAAAAATAACAGAAAAGTGGTGAATGTGGATCTTTTACATGATGATTCTTCATACACCATAGATTTTGACGGCCTAAAAAAGGCAGCAGCAGATAAAAACAACAAGCTTATCATATTCTGCAATCCTCACAATCCGGTTGGAAGAGTGTGGACAAAGGAAGAGCTTAAGCAGGTTTATGATATCTGCGTTTCAAATGATGTTTTCATAATCAGTGACGAGATTCATAACGATCTGATAATGCCGGGTTATGAGCATACTGTTATGGCCAATGTGGCTGAAGATGCAGGAAAACACATGGCGGTATGTACTGCACCAAGTAAGAGCTTTAACCTGGCAGGACTTCAGACTTCATGCATCATTATTGAGGATGAGGACAGGAGAAAAGCCTTTATAAACAGCCGTGCCAAAGGACATAGAGGAGTAGTCAATGCCCTTGGAATGGAGGCCTGCAGAGTAGCATATACTGAATGTGAAAAGTGGCTTGATGAATGTATAGAAGTGATCGATGGCAATGCGAAATATATGAAGAGTTTTCTTAATGAGCATTTCCCTGAGGTGAAGGTCTATCCCCTTGAAGGCACCTATCTTTTATGGTGTGATTTTGGCGCATACGGACTTAGCTGCAGTGAACTTGAGGAGTTTAATATCAAGGATGCGCTTTTGTTTACCGACGAAGGATACCTTTTTGGTGAAGCAGGTAAAGGCTTTGAGAGATTCAACATCGCATGCCCAAGACATAAGTTAGAAGAAGCCATGCAAAGGCTTTTGAATAATTCTGATAAGATCAGAAGATAAATGATCGGGGAGCTGGTGAAAAAGAAAGGGGTTTTATTATATGAAAGCAATTTTTTCAAACTATCTGAAAGAGCTTGCTCCGAGCCTTAAAAAGCTCATAGATGAGCTCTCATCGGATTATGATTATGTGAGCGTTCTTGCTACGGATTCCAAGGGATTTTCCATGCAGGCTTCACAGAGAAACAAGTCTCTTACAGGAGAGACAATGATGACTGAGAGGGGCTGCGTTGTACGAGTTTACAAGGACGGCCTTTACAGCGAATATGCCTTTAACAGACCTGAAGCTGATGTTAGTGCGATGGCTTCCAGGTTAAAGGGGATTCTTGATGATCAGATTTCCATTTTAAAAAGAACATCTACTGAAGTCTTTGACACAGCAAAGCTTGAGGACGAGCCCTGCGAACTTTTTGTGGAGATGGAAACAGATGTAATGCCTGAGGATGCTGATCTTGGTGCTCTTATGAAAAAGTTAAAGAGCTACAGCGATAAGGCAGCAGGTCTTAAGGATTATATGGTAGATGCTGTTGTTTCCGCTAAGTCAACACATGTATGTAAGATGTTCCTTACCAAAAACAGAGATATGAGACAGAGCTATGTTTACACTGAAGGATCTGTTGTTGCCATAGGTGTAAAGAACGGCAAGAACTCAATGGCAATTCAGGGTGTATCAGACAGAAGCGGTGTAGGCATAATCGACGGCCTTGAAGAAAAGGCAGAGCTTGCTGCAATAGAAGTAGGCGAGATGCTTGATGCATCACCTGTTGTACCCGGTGAATATGAGATTGTAACAAGCCCTGAGGTTACAGGACTTATCGCTCACGAGGCCTTTGGTCACGGCGTTGAGATGGATATGTTTGTGAAAAACAGAGCCCTTGGCGCAGAGTATATCGATAAGAGAGTAGGTTCAGATCTTGTTTCCATGCACGAGGGTGCAAACGTCGTTGTTGATGTTGCAAGCTATGCTTTTGATGATGAGGGAACTCTTGCAGGTGATGTTACAGAAATAGATCACGGTATCCTGAAAACCGGTGTCTGCGATGCTCTTTCTGCCCTCAGACTTGGAACAAAGCCTACAGGAAACGGTAAGCGTGAGAACTTTGAGCACAAGGTTTACACCAGAATGACCAACACTATTTTTGACAGCGGCGAGTCTACAAAAGAAGAGATGATCGCTTCTGTAAAGAAGGGTTACTATCTTGAAGGAATGTTCTCAGGAATGGAGGATCCCAAGCATTGGGGAATCCAGTGTATCGTCGCAAGAGGAAAAGAAATCATCGACGGTAAATTCACAGGTAAGGTTGTTTCTCCTGTTGTTATGACAGGTTATGTTCCGGATCTTCTTGGTTCCATTTCAATGGTAAGTAAGGACCGCGAATCCTTCGGTACCGGCGGCTGCGGCAAGGGCCACAAGGAATGGGCAAAGGTTTCAGATGGCGGCCCGTGCCTTAAGGCGATTGCGAGACTAGGCTAACTGCGATGACTTGGCGAAGTTGTTTTGAGCCTAGTCAGAGCTGTTGTTCCGGCTAACGAAGTGAGAGCGGAACTTCCTTGTGAAAAAGGAAAAAATTATATACATAATAAGAGGATATTCAAAATGACAGATAAAATAGTAGAGATCCTCAGGGCATCCGGTGCTGATGCCTTCGAGGTTACAGATACAGTTACACTTGCATATGAATTTTATTTTATTAAGCACAAGCTTGATCAGAACAGAGTAAGAGACGTTGAGCACATCAACGTAAAGGTATTTAAAAAGCTCGAGGACGGCAAGGTGATCGGAAGCGCATCCGGTGAGATTTATCCCACACTTACAGAGGATGAGATAAAGAGCGAAATTGATAAGCTTATTTCAAGAGCTGAGAACGTGCAGAATCCGTTTTATGAGCTCAACAAGCCTGTAGAATTTGAGGCTTCAAAGAATAGCGACATCGATGTATCAAAGATTGCGGAAGACTTTGTTAATACCATGAAGGAGATTCCCGAGACTGATACAGAGGACCTTAACTCATACGAGATTTTTGTAAATAAAAATAAGTGCCGTTTCATCAACTCTGAAGGTATTGATGTTTCCTACGAGTACCCTTCTTCAATGGTAGAGGTTGTTGTTAATGCCAGAGATGAGGCACATGAGATTGAGCTTTATCGCATGTATGAGGGCGGCACCTGTGATAAGGAAGGCCTTAAGAAAGACATTACTGAAGTACTAAAATATGGTAAGGATAAGCTAATTGCAGGTCCTACTCCTCAGCTTGGCAAGGCAGCAGTTGTATTCCCTACAAGCGATGCTGTTATGCTCTACCACTATTTTGCAGGTAAGAGTGATGCAGGATTTATTTACAATCATTATTCAGATTGGGAAATCGGCAAGGATATTGCTCCCAAGGCAAAGGGCGATAAGGTGACTCTTAAGGTTCTTAGGAACCTTCCCAATTCATCCAAAAACTTTGATGTGGATGAAGAAGGTGCGGTTATCAAGGATACGGTTCTTCTCGAAAACAATGTACCCAAGACCTTCTGCGGCGGCAGAAGATATCGCTGCTATCTTGGAATAGAGGGATCTTCCATGGCTTACAACTACGAGGTAAGCGGCGGCAGCAAGACCATGGATGAGATCAGAAGCGGCAAATATCTTGAAGTGGTAGAGTTCTCAAGCTTTGAGGTTGACTCTATTTCAGGCGATATCGCCGGAGAGATAAGACTTGCTTACTATCACGACGGAGATAAGGTTACACCTGTAAGCGGCGGCTCTGTTTCAGGAAGCATGTTTAATTTCGTAAATGAGATGTACATGTCCAAAGAACAGCGTCAGTACGACTTCTGCCTTATCCCTGCGCTCACAAGACTTGAAAATGTAACTGTAACCGGAATAGAATAACAGCAGACGTGGGCGGACTTGTATTTTTTGTTCCGCCCATATATTATGTGTGGAGAATGTTCATTTATTTTATGTGGGGTAAAACATGGCAAAAAATTTTGGCCAGGAACTTGAAATGACTCAGACAGGACTCCTTACGTCCAAGTCAGGTAAGACCTTTATCAGAATTTATTTCGTGAGAAAAGGTGTAAATGGCGAGGAAGCCAGCGCTGAGGGCATAATCCCGGGCTACAAGATCATGAAATCTGAAGGCTTCGAGCCTGACGAGATCGCAGCTCTGGAGTTTTACATCAAACAGAACCGCGAGGACATAGTGCTCCGCGCTAAAAAGTTAAGTAACCCGTGGAATTGGCTGTAAGCACTTGGCGAGGTTTTGTCGAGCCTAGTGCGCGCGTGTTCTGGCGAACGAAGTGAGAGCAGAACTTCCTTGCAAATTTATATAAAAGAAAGAAGAGGAATAAAAATGGCACTGATTAAAAAGCCTGTAACAGGAATGAAGGATATTCTCCCTGAGGAGATGAAGCTTAGAGATTATGTAATAGGTATCATTAAGGAGACCTATGCGGGATTTGGTTTTACATCAATCGAGACTCCCAGCGTTGAATCTCTTGCAAACCTTAACAGTAAGCAGGGTGGAGAAAATGAGAAGCTTATCTTCAAGGTAATGAAAAGAGGAGAGAAGCTTAACTTAGAGACAGCGAAGGAAGAGAATGACCTTACAGATTCAGGTCTTCGCTATGACCTCACTGTTCCCCTTGTAAGATATTATTCAAATCACCAGAACGAGCTGCCTTCTCCCTTTAAGGCACTTCAGATGGGTTATGTATGGAGAGCTGACAGACCTCAGAAGGGACGTTATCGTCAGTTTATGCAGTGTGATATCGATATCCTTGGCGAGGCAACTAACCTTGCAGAGATAGAGCTTATCCTTGCTACAACCACAACTCTTGGAAGACTCGGATTTAAGGGCTTCCAGATCAGAATAAACGACAGACGTATGCTTAAGGCTATGGCAGCTTACAGCGGATTCCCGGAAGAGAGCTATGATTCTGTTTTCATCACTCTTGATAAGATGGATAAGATTGGTCTTGAGGGGGTTGCAGAAGAGCTTGAGAAGGATGGCTTTGATAAGACCAGCATCGATAAGTACCTTAACCTGTTCAAGAATGTTGAGGATAAGGGTGCAATTGACGGAATCAGATTCCTTGCTGATGAGCTTGGAGAGTTTCTTGATGCTGACGTTAAGAACAATCTTGAAGAGATCATTTCAAGTGTCGACACCACAAAGAGTGCTGAGTTCGAGCTTGTATTCGATCCCACTCTTGTTCGCGGAATGAGCTATTATACAGGCACAATCTTTGAAGTTGCTATGCCTCAGTACGGCGGAAGCTGCGGCGGTGGCGGACGCTATGACAAGATGGTTGGCAAGTTTACAGGTCAGGATACACCTGCCTGCGGATTCTCAATCGGCTTTGAGCGTATCATCATGATCATGATGGATGAGGGCTTCAAGATTCCCGATGAGAAGGATAAGGTAGCTTTCCTTGTTGAGAAGGGTATCGGCGGCGAGCAGTTATCAGATATTATCGCTGAGGCTCAGAAGGAAAGAGCAGCTGGTAAGCAGGTTCTTGTTGTTCGTATGAACAAGAACAAGAAGTTCCAGAAGGAGCAGCTTACAGCTCAGGGTTACGAAGAGTTTAAGGATTTCTACAAGACAGAACTTAAGCACTGATGAAAATCTATTATTGCAACGTTCATAATCTGATAGAGCAGGCGAAGGCCGATGATTCGGTTTTAGAAGCCCTTATGAAAAGAGTGGATAAGACGCGAATAGAAAAGGCTTCTCGTTTCAAAAGACTTCCCGACAAGGTCTGCAGCCTTGTGGGAGGAGCTCTTGTTCAGAATGCTCTAAAGGATTATATCGCAGAGAATGAAGCGCTAGAGTTTTCTACTGAGGATGTACTTGACATAAGCTACGTCTTGGTAGAAAATGGTAAACCGTACGTTAAAAATTATCCGAGTTTCCATTTTTCACTATCTCATTCAGGTGACTATGTGGCTTTGGCTGCGGCCGGTATTCCTGTTGGAATTGATGTGCAGGAAGAACGGGTATCGGATTCAGATAAGCTTGCCGAGAGATTTTTTTCTGAAAAAGAAAATGAGATGTTAAGGAAGATAGCAGATGATGAAGAACGTTCACACATGTTTTTCAGGATCTGGTCTGCAAAGGAAGCTTACATAAAAATGACCGGCCATGGACTTCAGGAAGACCTGAGCGGTTTCCATATATCCTTTGATGATATGGAAATTCGCAGAGGAAGTCCCGAAGTAACTGCCGGTTATATAATAGAACCTCTCCCCCTCATTGGAAACGTTCTTACAGTATGTATCGGAGAGAGGACGGATAATATTAACCTTAATGAGGTTGTTTTTTGATTTGTTTGTGCGGATTTGCACAGGGTTATTAAAATGAGTGCTGGTAATAAGAAATACGAAATAGACATGACGGAGGGGGCTCTTCTGCCGAAGATTCTCCTTTTTTCTATACCACTGATGATCTCAAGCGTTCTGCAGCTCCTGTTTAACGCAGCGGATATCGTGGTTGTGGGACAGTTTTCCGGTGATGAGACTATGGGTGCAAACTGCGTTGCGGCCATCGGATCAACGGGATCTGTTATCAATATGCTCCTTAGTGTTTTCATGGGGCTTTCTGTAGGCGTGAATGTTCTTGCAGCCAGATATTTCGCAGGAAAACAGAAAAAAGAGATGAGCGAGACGGTTCATACTACTGTTGCGCTGGCTCTTATCGGCGGTGTGATCATCGCTGTAATCGGTGTTCTTGCATCCAAGCCGATTCTTGGCCTAATGGGATCTCCCGAGGAAGTAATCGATCTATCTGCTCTCTATATGAGGATATATTTTGTGGGAATGCCCGTGACGCTTCTTTACAACTTTGGAGCTGCCGTTCTTAGGGCAACCGGGGATACCAGAAGACCGTTGTACTACCTTATGGGTGCAGGCGTAATAAATGTTATCCTCAATCTGATTTTTGTAATCCTTCTTCACATGCATGTTGCGGGAGTTGCTCTTGCTACCATTATTGCACAGGCAGTATCCGCGGCTCTTATCGTAAGAGCGCTTATGAAGACAGAAGAAAGCTATAAGCTTGACCTTAGGAAAATCCATGTGAACATGGATAAGGCTAAGAGGATTATCAGAGTGGGCCTTCCTGCAGGACTTCAGGGAACAATCTTTTCATTTTCAAATGTTCTTATTCAGTCTTCTATAAATGAGTTTGGTGCTACAGCCATGGCAGGAAGTGCTGCAGGTGCGAACCTTGAGGGCTTCGTATATATGGCTATGAACTCCATATATCAGGCCTGCGTATCTTTCACCAGCCAGAATGTAGGTGCAGGAAAAGCTGACAGAATAGGCAAGGTTCTTCGTAACTGCCTTGCAATAGTAGCGGTTGTTGGTCTTGCCATGGGTAACCTGTTCTATATTCTTGGACCCAAGCTTGTTGGAATTTACACAGCTGAGCCTGATACAATTAAATTCGGCGTTGAGCGTATGGCGATCATCTGCACATTGTATTTCCTGTGCGGATGTATGGATGTTATCTGCGGAAGTCTTCGCGGAATGGGATATTCCACAGTGCCTATGATAGTATCTATAGTAGGTGCGTGCGGACTTAGAATAGTTTGGATATTGACGATATTTAGGACATATCATTCCCTTACAGTACTTTATATTTCATATCCTGTGACCTGGTTTATAACTGCGTCCGCTCATCTTATAAGTTATTTCATCATTAAGAAAAAGGTAGTCTCCAAGATGGGGACCGGGAAGGCAGAGCTTGCATAAATGAGTAAAATTAAGGCAGTAATATTTGATCTTGACGGAACACTTTTGTACACACTTGAGGATCTGATGCTAAGTGCCAATTATGCACTTAGTAAGCATGGTATGGAAACCTGCTCACTTCATGATATACAATACAGAGTGGGGAACGGAGTACAGAAGCTGATGGAACGATGCGTTCCGGGCGGCCTTGAGAATCCGGATTTCCAAGCTGTTTTTGCAGATTTTAAAGAGCATTACAAGGTTCATTGTAACGATAACAGCGGACCCTACAAAGGAATTCCGGAGCTTCTTACAGCTCTTAAGGAAAAAGGCTATAAGCTTGCCATAGTATCAAACAAATTTATGGATGCCACAAAGGAACTGGCAGCTCTTTATTTTAAGGATACTATAGATGTTGCCATAGGCGAGAGCGCAGGCATTCGCAAAAAGCCTGAACCCGATACGGTTATAGAAGCCATGAGGATTCTTGGTGTTACCGCATCTGATTGCGTATATGTTGGCGACTCCGATGTGGATATTAAAACAGCAGCCAATTCAGGCATGCCCTGCATAAGTGTTGCCTGGGGATTTCGCACCAGGGAGGAACAGCAGGAAGCCGGCGGTAAGATATTTGCAGATGTACCGGATGATATAATAGAATTACTTGATGAAGAATATTGCTAATTACAGGGGGAATCAAATTGCAGCAAAACATAATACAGTTCGTAATACTTGTTTTACTGGTGTTTATATCGGCGTTCTTTTCGTCTGCAGAGACAGCCATGAGCTGTGTCAGCAGAGTGAGAATAAAGACGCTTGTGGATGAGAATAATAAGAGAGCCGTGGCTGTTTCGCAGATTCTTGATAATTATCAGAAGATGCTATCAGCTGTACTTATCGGCAATAACATAGTTAATCTGTCGGCATCTGCTCTTGCCACTATGTTTGTACAAAGACTGTGGGGCGACTGGGCAGTAAGTATCGGAACCGGTGTCCTTACAATCGCAGTTCTTATAATTGGTGAGATTATTCCTAAGACAATAGCTACAACCTATGCGGAGAATCTTTCACTTTATTATGCAAGGATAATCCTTGCAATCATGTGGATCCTGACACCCTTTATCTGGATTGTTAATGCCATTGCAGATGTGGTGCTTGGAATACTTCGCATTGATAAAAACAGCAAAACTGTCATGACTGAGAACGAGCTTAAGACCTACGTGGATGTAAGCCATGAGGACGGCGTAATCGAGAGCGGCGAGAAGGAGATCATTTACAATATCTTTGAATTCAGTGACGCTGTTGCCAAGGATGTCATGATCCCCAGAATCGATATGAGCTGCGTCAGTGCTGACGCTGAATACCATGAAGTCATGAGGGTCTTTAAGCAGGAGATGTATACCAGAATCCCTGTCTATGAGGATAATCAGGACAACATCATCGGTCTTATAAATATCAAGGATATCGTGCTGGTATCCGATAAGGATAATTTCAAGATAAGCGATTATTTGAGAGAAGCTTATTACACCTACGAATATAAAAAGACAGCGGATCTTCTTGTGGAGATGAGAAAAAATGCTCAGAACGTTGCCTTTGTACTTAGTGAGTACGGCGCTACTGTTGGTATGATCACCCTGGAAGACCTTCTTGAAGAAATCGTTGGTGAGATCCGTGATGAGTATGATACGGACGAAGAAGAGCAGATAAGAGAGCTTGGCGATGGAAGATTCCTTGTAGAAGGAAACATGAAGCTTGATGATATCAATGATGCTCTAGGAACACAGTTTGAATCAGACGATTATGACTCAATCGGCGGACTGATGATAGAGAATCTTGACAGATTGCCAAGAGGCGGCGAGACCACAAAGCTTGATAACGGTGTAGAGCTTACTGCCAGCGCCATCAAGAGAAATCGAATTACAGCGGTACTTGTTTATATACCTGAAGGAACCTTTGATATAAAGGAGAGCCAGGCTGATACAGAACAGGATACGGAAGAATAAAAAATCGCAGGTTGCAATTAAGTTTGTAACCTGCGTCTTTTTATTTAGTATTTACTTGCCATGACAAAGCTTTACTTATTTGCTGAGCTTAATGCTTCGGCTATTTTTGATTCTATAAGCTTTTTAACCATATCCGCTATTTCTGTGGTGTTCATATCCTTGTATTCATCGTAGTAGATTGGCTTAAGGAAATGTACCTGCGTAGTTACCGGCTTTAGGGAATTAAGCTCAAAGGGCTTATAGGAATCAACAAGGGCAACCGGTACTATGGGCTGTTTTGACCAAAGAGCAGTCTTGAAGGCTCCGGGCTTAAAATCCTGCACAGTATTTTGATTGTGATCGTATCCTCCTTCAGGAAAGAGGATGTACCTTCTGCCTTCCTTTACCTCGTCTGCCATCTGGCGCATGCTTTTTATCTGAGAGCGCATGTCATTTTTATCAAGACGAATACCCCTGAGAAGTCCTATAAATTCGTTGGTCAGTATCATCTTTGAACGTTGCAGATCTATTACAACACTACATGGTGAGTCGTGTGAATTAATGATGCCAAGCGCATCGAACTTACCCTGATGATTTGGAATCATTATGTAGCCGCCTTCCTTTGGAAGGTTGTTCACGCCATAGCAGTTCGTTTTGATGAAGCAGTTACGCATTACTTTTCGAACCATGTTGCGTGCGATTCTGTAACAATACTCATCGTCATATTTATCTGTTTTGTTCATGACAAGTCTGGCTTTTATGATGTAATAGATAATCAGAGGTAAAGAGACTATTATTACGTAATAAAATCTAAGCATTTAATAAATAAACCTTTCTGAAATGGCTTGTTTATAGTGTTATTATACCTTATTTTGGCTGTTTTTTATAATGCTTTTCTGTTTGCCTGATTCTGTATTTATGCACAATTGGGATGTCTATTTTTCTTTATATATTCACAATTGAGAAAACGTAAAAGTTAATATAGAATGATTTAGAGTTAATTAAAACATTTAATCAATTATTTGTTTTGATAATATAACATCAGGGAGGAAATTACAATAGTCTTTGAAAATATGGCCCTTTGCGTGGGGGCAGGGCAGAATAACTTCTCCATGAAAAGGGGAAGCTTTAAGTATAAACAGAGTTTTGACTGGAAAGAACAGTGTGTTTTGAAGGAAACGGAAAATACTCCGGATGGGACAGATTATAAATATGAGTGCAAAAAAGCCGGAGAGATTCTGACACTTAGGGTTACAAAGAGCGGGGACAGGACTGAGATCAGGTTGTCATCCGAAGCCGGCAGTGCTTCTAAGATAAACAGATTTTGGCTAAGCTTTCCTACTAATCCGGGTGAACATATCTATGGATGCGGAGAGACCTATTCAGAGTTTGACCTTAAGGGGCAAAACGTAAGGATATGGGTTGCAGAGCATCAGAATGCATCCAGGATTTCCAAAAAGCTTATCAAGGAAAAGCTGAGGGGACCTCGTCCAAAGAAAAAGCTGCCCTTTGATAAATATGAATCTTACTATGTACAACCCACATTCACATCATCAGATAAATACTATGTTCATGTGGATATGAGCGCTTACGGCGAGTTTGATTTTTCAGTTCCTGACAAAATTACCTTGTATACCCAGGAATTTCCGGTGATTACAAGCGAAAGAGCCGGCACTTTTACAGAGCTTTCTGATAAGCTGACTCATCTTCTTGGCCGTCAGAGAAAGCTTCCTGACTGGATCTATGAGGGCGGTATCATCGCCATGCAGGACTGGATCAAGGATGGCGATAAGGTAAAAGAAGGCTTTGATGGCTGCGGCAATATCGACAGGAAGCTGGAAGAACTTTCAAAAGAAAATGGCAAGGTTGTAGGTGTCTGGTGTCAGGACTGGTGCGGCTGTCGCTGTACAGGCTTTGGCTATCAGGTTATGTGGAACTGGAGATACAACGATCAGCAATATCCGAATCTTCCATCCAAGATAAAAGAGTGGAAGGAGAAGGGCGTCAGATTCCTTGGTTACATCAATCCTTTTATCGCACTTGAGAAGGATATTTACGAGACAGCAAAAGAAAAGGGCTACTGCGTAAAGGATAAAAATGGAGATGATTATCTTGTTACCATAACCACTTTCCCAGCAGCTATGGTGGATTTCACCAATCCAGAAGCCTATGAATGGTACAAGAATCTTATCAAGGAAAACATGATAGGAATCGGTATGGGCGGCTGGATGGCAGACTTTGGTGAGTATCTTCCTGTGGATGCCGTGCTTCATGACGGAGATCCGAAAACTCTTCACAATAAGTGGCCGGGTATCTGGGCAAGGATGAACAGAGAAGCTATTGAAGAGTGCGGAGTAGAGGATGAAGTCTTCTTTTTCACAAGAGCAGGCTATACCCAGACCATTGGCAATGCAGCTATGATGTGGACAGGAGATCAGCATGTGGACTGGTCTGTGGATGATGGAATTCCATCTGTCATTCCTGCAACACTGTCACTTGCCATGTCAGGATACGGCATAACTCATTCGGATACAGGCGGATATACCACCATAATGCACATGAGAAGAACTAAGGAGCTTCTTATGAGATGGGAAGAGATGAATGCATTTTCGCCTCTTTTCAGAACTCATGAGGGCAATCAGCCCGGGAATAATGTGCAGTTTGACTCGGATGAAGAGCTTTTGAAGCACACAGCCATGTGTACAAGGCTTCATGCAAGGCTTGGATTTTATATTAAAGAACTCGTTGATGAGGCGGCAGAGAAAGGGACTCCCGTCATCAGGCCTGTGTTCTATCACTATGATGAAACCTGGGCTTACAGCGAGATGACAGAGTATCTTTTGGGAAGAGATATTCTGGTTGCACCTGTTCTTGAAGCGGGTACCGACAAAAGAACGGTTACACTACCTGATGATACATGGGTACATCTTTATACAGGTAAGGAGTACAAGAAGGGGATTTGTACTGTGGATGCGCCTGTTGGGAAGCCATGTGTATTTGTCAGAAAAAGCTCTGAGAGATTCGATGAGCTTATCACAATAAGAGAATAATTTAATGGGGTTTAATGAGATGGGTAATAATAGAGAAGATAAGTTTCTTTCAAAATGTGCTTACGGCCTTGCCGATGTATACGGCGGTGGCGCATTTGTTGTAATCAGCACATTTTTCACGGTATTTCTTACGAAGGCGCTTGGAATGTCGCCTGCACTTGCAGGTACAATCCCGCTTATAGGAAAAGTATGGGATGCAATTACAGACCCTATAATGGGCAATATAGTTGACAGAACCAGCTCCAAATTCGGAGCTAAGCGCTTTTACATTCTTATCGGCAGTATCGTTTCAGCGATTACGTTTTTAATGCTTTGGATGAATGCCGGTATTGAGAGTGTTGGCGGACAGTATGCTTTTTATGCACTTATGTATATGCTGTTTTCAACGGGCTTTACCATTGTAATGGTTCCCTATAACGGACTCCTTCCGGATATGGTGGATGACTACAACAAGAGAGGAAGCTTTTCCGGAATAAGAACAGTATTTTCAAGCTTTGGTGCAATTCTGGCAGGTCTTGTACCTACCATCATTATCACAGATAACACCAATGCGGGCCTGTATTTTACAGTTGCAGTTATTTTCTCAGTGATCTTCCTTGTAGTAATTTTGCTTACCTTCTTCGGAACCTGGGAAAAGCAGAAGGAACCCGTAAAGGTGCCGATCCGAAAGAGTCTTGTGCAGTCCTTTACAGTATACAAGAGCTTTTCCTTCAAGCTTTTTATCTGCATCTTCCTTGCAGGACAGGGTGCTGCGGATTTCGTAACAGGCCTTGCGGTTTACTATGTTGATGACGTGCTTAATGCATATTCCGGCGGACGCTTTACAATCATGATGGGAGTATTGCTTCTTGCTCAGTTTACAGGTACAATACTCTTCTCGATAATTATGCCAAAGACATCCAAGAAGTTCCCGATACTTATCGGCTTCCCTGTGAGAATGATTGCCACTGTTGCACTTCTGTTCCTCTCATACGAGGGATCACCTTTTGTGATAATTCTTGTGCTTTCATTCATAATAGGACTTGGTATGGCTGCTTCATCAGTTAGTATCTATGCGATCCTGTCCGATATGGCGGATGTTGATGAGCTTATTACCTCAATCAGACGTCCCGGAACAGTATCAGGAATGGCAACTTTCATCAGAAAGATTGCAACCGGACTCAGTTCGACTATAATAGGTATTTGTCTGGCAATTATCGGCTATGATGAAAACCTTGCTTCACAGAAGCTCAGACAGGCAGCAGGAACACAGGTTGGAATTACACAGCTCTATGTTTGGATTCCCATTGCGCTGATGGCTCTTGCAATTGTATTTGCGGTTCTGTTCCCTATGAACAAGCCTGAGTACGACATCATCAAAAAAGAGATCATGCGCAGAAGAGGAGAGGATGATTCAAAGATCACTCCCCAGGAAATTGCTGTTTGTGAAAAGGTTACAGGATTCAAATATGATAAACTCTGGAACGAGGACAACGCTCTGAAGTTCTAAGCTTATAAAAGCAGATTTAATCACAGATATTTTGGTGCTTAAATCTGCTTAAAAAATAAGACAATTGATTAAAATTGTTAATTAAAGGAGACAAAGAAATGAGTAACACAAAACGAGGAATGCACCTGATACTGGGACCTGTGCTGTTCCTGCTGATAAGCCTTGGTTTTGGCAAAACAGGTCTTATCGATTATACCGCTGCAAAGGGTATAGGAACTGCGGTCTGGATGATCTACTGGTGGGTTACAAGACCGGTTGACATAACTGTAACGGCGCTTCTTCCCGGAGTTATAAATGCGATTTTTGATATCGTTCCCATGGAGAATGTTATAAGCCAGTATGCATCAAGCAGTATTATTCTGATCTTCGGCTCATGCCTTTTGACAGCTCCCTGGAGTGAGATAGGACTTGATAAGAGAATATCACTTAAGGCTCTTTCACTTATCGGACCTTCCATGAAATCTCAGATTACCGTATGGCTCATTGCAGCCATTGTGCTTTCAAACATGATGCCCAACGTAGTTGTAGTTGCTATTTTCACACCTATCGCTGTATCAATGCTAGCGGCAGCAGGTTATAAGGATATCAAAAACTGCGAAGCTGCAACACCTATCCTTTGCGCCATTGCCTGGGGTTCTCAGGTTGGCGGTGCCGGCACACCTCTTGGCGGTGCAATGAACATCACAGCCATAGCCTTTATTGAAGAGTTTACAGGTAAGGAATTTATGTACATTGATTGGATTACCAGAATGCTTCCTTACACAATTATCGCTACAGTAGCGGTTCTTCTTACAATGCTTCTTAAACCCATGAAGACAAGCTCTCTTGAGGGAACAAAGGAGTACTTTGAAAAATGCTACAAGGATCTTGGCCCCATGAAAAAGGATGAAAAGGTAAGTCTTGTTCTCTTTGTTGTGGCAATGCTTGGTTCCTTCGTAAGACCTTTATATGCAGATCTGATTCCGGGACTTGTTCCTGCATATCTTTTCCTGCTTCTTGGATTTGCTAATTTTGTTATCGTATCCTTTGAGAAAAAAGAACTCCTTCTTACCTGGGAAAAGGCCCAGAAGGAAGTTATGTGGGGAATGCTTCTTCTGTTCGCCGGCGGTCTTGCCCTTGGACAGATTCTTACAGGATCAGGTGCTAATGATGCTATTGCCAGCGTGATCTCATCTGCAAACTTAAACGGCGGATTTGTAACAATACTGGTATTCACACTCTTTGCATGCATCATATCCGAGATGACAAACAGTACGGTATCCGCTGCGGTTGCACTGCCTATTGTAATTGGTGTAACCCAGAAGATGGGACTTAATCCCATTCCTTATGTTTTCACAACAGCAATGGGTATGAACTTTGAATCAATTCTTCCTGTAAGTGTAAGAGCTATTTCCGTATCATACGGTCTTGATCCCGATAAGCTCCTTAAGAATGGTCTGGTGGTAGCTTTGGTGAGAATGCTCATAGCTGTAGTAGTAGGCTATGTGACAATGCTTGTATGGCCCGGCTTTGGTGTACTTAGCTAAGAAGGAAACATCATTACTTCTAAGTTTACGAAAACTATTACTTAAATAAGCGCTTAAAACAGCCTTTATCATGGGATAAAACCCGTGGGAAAGGCTGTTTTTCTATGTAAATTAAAAACGTTAATTAAAATTTATTTTTATTTTTATGTGACTTATTAACAAAAATAGATTAAACAAATTAAACAAAACGCCAAAGTTGCTAAAATGCGCTAGTTAGCTGTTGACTGTAACACATAAGGTGTTATTATTGTAATTGCTTAAAGCAATTAACTAATAAAGTTTTAGGAGGCAATTCAATGAAATTTTTCTTAGACAGTGCGAAACTCGACGAAATCAAATTAGCTTACAATACATTCGGTATTGACGGTGTTACAACAAATCCCCGTCACATCATGTTAAGCGGCAAGCCTTTCATGACTGCTATTACCGACATTGCAAACTGGATCAAAGAAGAGGGTCTTGAGGGAGTTGATAAGTTCCCTGTATCAGTTGAAATCAATCCTCACTTCGACAAGGCAGAGGATATGGTGGAGATGGCAAGAAAGGTTGCTAAGATCAGCCCTAACTTCGTAATCAAGATTCCTGCAATCGAGCCCGGTATCACAGCTGCAAGAATCCTTGAGAAGGAAGGCATCAGAACAAACGTAACTCTGATCTTCTCACCTTCACAGGCTATTCTTCCTGCAAAGAACGGTTCACTTTTCGTTTCACCCTTCATCGGTTGGAAAGAGCAGAACGGTGAGGACTGCAAGGAATACATCAAGAACATCGTAGAGATCTACAAGAACTACGGCTTCTATGGAAAGACACAGATCATCTGTGCAGCAATCCGTACACCTAAGCAGATCGCTGATTGTGCAGTAGCAGGTGCTGACATCGTTACATGCGGACTTGCAGTATTCCAGGATTGCATGAAGCACGCTTACACAAACCAGGGTCTTAACACATTCTGTGAAGCTTGGGATAACACAGTTACCGAGTGATCGAAACCTTAAAAATATTAAAGGGAGATAGAGAGATATGAAAATCGGTTTTATCGGACTTGGCATCATGGGAGAGTCCATGTGCGAGAACATAGTAAAAAAGCATGACGACACTGTTTACTGCTTCGACTTCATCAAAGAGAAGGTTGACCTTCTTGCATCTAAGGGCGCAGTTCCCTGCGAGAATTCAGTAGAGCTTGCAAAGCAGTCAGATGTCATCATTTCAATGGTTCCAAAGAGTGAGCACTCAAGATCAGTATACGAGGCAATCGTTGATGTTCTTGATTCGTCTAAGACTTGCATAGATATGAGCACAATCGATCCCAGCGTTTCAGTTGAGATCTCAGAGATGGTTAAAAAGACAGGCGCAGGCTTCATCGATGCACCTGTAGTTAAGTCAAAGCCCGCAGCTATTGAAGGTACACTTGGTATCTACGTAGGCGGCGATGAGAAGACTTACGAAGCTATGAAGCCCATCCTTTTATACATGGGCTGCAACGTAATCCGCATGGGTGATAACGGCAAGGGTCTTGTAATGAAGATCTGCCACAATGCACTTGTTTCACAGATTCAGAACGGTGTTAACGAGACAATCACACTTGCAAAGGCAAACGGAATTTCAATTCCTGATTTCACAACAGCTGTTTCATACGGCGGAGCTGCTAACTGGTACCTTGATGGACAGGCTAAGAAGCTTGAAGCGGAGGATTACACAACAGCATTCTCAATCGAGAATATGGCTAAGGATGTAAACATCTGCGTGAACCTTGCAAAGGAGTGTGGAGTTAAGATGCCCGGTGAAGAGAATGCACTTAATGTATATCAGACAGCTCTTGACAGAGGCATGGCAAAGGAAGACTTCAGAGCAACAATCAAGGTTGTAAGAGACAGATAATAAACGGGAGACAATGATGATAGACAGACTTAATGAAGTAAATGACGTAAAGATCACTTCCGTTTTTGATGAAGAGTTTAAAACCTACGGAAACATCGTTGAGGGTTACGATTTTTCCGAGATGATCAGATACATGGAGGACAACACAGATATCCCGGAGAATGGGAATGTATATGTAGCTTCCGTTCCGGAGATGGAAAAACTTGGTGTTGTAGCAGATGTTCAGGGATTCTTTTATGGGGACATGCCGATCCAGGTCGGCTACTGCAACGGTAGAAATACTACATACAATGGCTTCGAATATCACAAGGGAAGCGAGATAAATGTTGCGGTAACAGATTTTATGTTAGTTCTTGGACATACCTGGGAGATTGCAGCTGATAACACCTATAAGGTAGAGGATGCGAGAGTATTCTTCGTACCTAAGGGAACAGCAATAGAGATGTTCCAGACAACGCTGCATCTTTCACCGGTAAGGGTATGTGATGAAGGCTTTAAGGGAATAGTAATTCTTCCAAGAGGAACAAACACACCTCTTGACAGAAAGTCTTCAAAGGAAACAGGAGAAGAGAGGCTTCTGCTCCAGAGAAATAAATGGGTAATTTCTCATCCTGAGAGAGAACCACTCATTAAGCAGGGTGCGTTCCCGGGGCTCATCGGTGAGAACAAGGAACTTAAGTATTAACTACAGCAGACATTGATTTTTGGGGAACAAATAATGGAGATTAGCTTATCAGGGCTTGATTTCAAGCTCAAACATGGCAAGGATACGATCTTCGAAAGCAGTAAAGGACATCCTTTTATCTATGTGGGACAGGGAAAAGAAGATGTCCTCATGTACAGAGGTAACTTCAAGATCGACGATTATGTGATCGAGAGAAGACCGCTCTACGTAACAGAGGCAAAGGAAACATCAAACGGCGCGGTTCTTGAGTTTGGTGATGACCTCTCTGCTGAAGTTGAGCTTAAAAATGACCTTGCAACAATAAGCTTTACAAGCAAAAACGATAGTATTAACAGATTTTGGGTAAGGGTTAATGCTGATTCAGATGAACATGTATATGGCTGCGGTGAGCAGATGTCTTACTTCGATATGAGAGGCAGACATTTCCCGCTGTGGACAGGAGAGCCCGGTGTAGGAAGAGATAAAACTACTTACATCACATGGAAGGGCGATGTGGACGGAATGAGCGGCGGTGATTATTACAACACCAACTTCCCTCAGACCACCTACGTATCCAGTAAGAAATATTACATGCATGTTCAGACAACAGCTTACGGAGATTTTGATTTTAGAAATGATAATTTCCACGAGCTGCAGATTTGGGAAGTGCCTGAGTATATAAGAATTGAAGCGGCAGATGATTTCGTTTCACTTCTTGAAAAGGAAACAGCTTTCCTTGGCAGACAGCCTGAACTTCCGGAATGGGTTTACAACGGACTTATTATTGGAGCCCAGGGAGGAAATGAGAGATCCTTCGGAATTCTCGAGAAGTCACTTGAAAAAGGTATTAAGGTATCCGGTCTCTGGTGTCAGGATTGGTGCGGCAAGAGAGTGACAAGCTTTGGAAAGAGACTTCAGTGGGATTGGCATTTCCATCAGGAGATGTATCCTGATCTTCCGGAAAAGATCAAAGAGTTACATGAACGTGGTATCAAATATCTTGGCTACATCAATCCTTATCTTGTAAAGGATGGAATGCTTTACAACGAAGGACTTAAGAAAGATGTATTTGCAAAGAAGAGTGATGGTTCGGTTTACCTGGTAGACTTTGGTGAATTCGACTGCGGTGTCATCGATCTGACCAAGCCTGAAGCCTATGAATGGTTTAAGGATGAAGTCATCAAGAAGTATTCCATTGATATAGGAATTGATGGCTGGATGGCAGACTTTGGTGAATACCTGCCTACAGATGACATTGTTCTTGATAGTGGCAAACCTGCCATGATAGAGCACAATCACTGGCCTGCACTTTGGGCTAAATGTAACTACGACGCAGTAAAAGAGAGCGGTAAGCTCGGCGAAATTGTTTACTTTATGAGAGCCGGCGGAATCGGTTCACAGAAGTATTGCACACTTCTTTGGGCAGGAGATCAGTCAGTTGATTTCACAAGACATGACGGACTTTGCACAGTAATCTGTGCGGCTCTTAGCTCAGGAATGAGCGGCTGCGGAATCAACCACAGTGATATAGGCGGATACACATCTCTCTATGACAATCTGAGAACAAAAGAGCTTTTTCTCAGATGGGCTGAGATGGCAGCATTCACACCGGTTATGAGAACACATGAAGGTAACAGACCTGATACCAACTTCCAGTATTACGATGACGAGGATTGCATGGAGCGTCTTGCAAGGATCACAGGTATCTACACCATGATCACTCCTCTTATAAAGGAACTGGTTAAGGAAAATGCCGAAAAGGGTACACCCGTACAGAGACCTCTGTTCATGCATTATGACGGAGATGACAGATGTTACACAGAGCAGTTCGAATATCTTCTTGGACCTGATGTTTTGGTAGCACCTGTATACGAAGAAGGTAAGACCACCAGAGAAGTTTATCTGCCGGATGAGGGATTTATTCATCTCTGGAGCGGCAAAGAATATGGTAAGGGTATATGCACTGTAGATGCCGAGCTTGGAAACACACCGGTATTCTACAAAAAGAACTCTACTGTTAAGGATCTGTTTGAACAGGTAAGAAAAGAGTTCGGAAACTAAAGGGAAAACTTAGCGGGCAGAGTTTTGGAAGGTATCTGACTTGCTTTGTTAATACAACAACACACATTTTTATTGGAGGTTTAAGTATGAAAAAGAGATTATTTAGTTTAGCAATGGCATCTATCATGTCAGCAGCTGTTATCGCCGGATGCGGCAACACAGCAGCTAAGGATGCAGGACAGGCTTCAGCACCCGCAGCAACAGAAGAGACTGCTGATGCAGCTGAGGAAGAAGTTTCAAACGGCGGTGAGACAGTTAAGATCATCTGCGGTTACGGTGCAGGCGGTACAGCTGACCTTGTTGCTCGTACATATGCTAAGACAGCTAACTCACTTCAGAGTGATTACAACTTCGTTGTTGAGAACATGACAGGTGGTGACGGCTTCGCAGCAGCTACATTCTTCGCTGATGAAGACGCTAACACAAAGGATCTTCTTGTATTCGGTTATGGTCTTTGCTACAGACATGACCTTGGTAAGAAGTATGGCACAGAAGAAGTTGATTTCGATAGAACAGCTATGAAGCCTATCGGAACAGTTGATGACAGAACATGGATCGTTTACACAACTCCTGACCAGACACTTGAGTCAATCATGGCAAAGGCTAAGTCAGAAGGCATCAAGATGTCAGGTGGTAACCCTCTTTCAGACTGCCACTTAGAGCTTGGTTCAATCATGGCTCTTGAAGGCGGCAAGGTAACAGTAGTTTCCGGTTATGACGGAGGTGCTGAGCAGAAGCAGGGTCTTGTAAACGGTGAGGTTGATGTATTCGTTGGAACAACACAGGCAGCTAAGGATGAGGTTGAAGCTGGTACTCTTATCCCGATTCTTGCAATCTCTGACAAGGCATTCGAAGGTTTCGTAACACCCGATGGCGCTATCACAGTTCCTACAGTAGTTGGCGATGCAAAAGCTCCTGAGCTTGATGCTTCTATCGATTTCTCAAGCTGCATTCTTCCTGCAGGTGGAACACTTGCTGTACACCAGGGCGCTGATGACAAGTTCTACAGCGACATGACAGACATCATGAAGAAGGTATGGGAGAACGAGGAGTACTACGGATGGATCGAGTCTGTAATGCTTAACAACTTCCAGGTATACGGCGATGACGCTCAGAAGTTCATGGATGAGGCTTGCGAGAAGTCACTTACAGCTTATGGTAACCTTAGCAAATAATTTATAGCTTACAAAAATGAGTGGAGCTGAAAAGCTCCACTCATATTAAGAGAAGGAATCCGACATGAAATTTAAAATCAAAACTAACTTGTGGTCAGGAATTATAATGGGTCTGCTTAGCCTTATTCTTTTGATCATTATGCCTTATCAGGTACGAGTACCTGCTTTTGATTCAGGAGCACCGAGCCCCAGAATTATTCCCGGCATTTGCCTTGTAATAATGCTTTTCTTTTCAGTTGTTCTTATTATTCAAAGTCTGGTATTCAAAAAAGAGAAAATTGTTGAGTTTGACTGGCAGAAAGAGAAGCCGGCAATACTCCTTATAGCACTTCTTTGCCTCTATGTGGCACTTATATTATTTATTGGATTTGTACCTGCATCAGCAGTTATATTCATCATTATTTTGGCATATTGCGGTGAGAGAAAGCCGTTCATTTATATTTTTATTATAGCAGCAGCAGTAGGAATTTATTTCCTGTTTAAATACGTATTTACTGTTTACCTGCCTACAGGAATACTTTTCTAGGGAGATTTAGATTATGGGAGATTTTCAAATGATTGCACAGGCCATGGTTCAGGTCTTTACCATGACAAACATGCTGATGATCCTGATTGGTCTTGTGATTGGAATGATTGTTGGATGTATACCCGGACTTAGCGTAATGCTTGGTATCATCCTTATGTTACCTATTACGTACACTATTGAAGATCCTGCAACAGCTATCATTCTTCTTTTGGCTGTTTATGTAGGTGGTATGTACGGCGGTTCAATCAGTGCGATAACACTTAACACACCCGGAACAAACTCAGCGATTGCAACAACCTTTGACGGTTACCCGCTGGCAAGAAAGGGTAAGGTTAAGAAGGCACTTGATACTTCACTTTTTGCTTCAGTATTTGGTGGTCTTTTCTCTGCAGTACTTCTTCTGGTATGTGCATCCTTCATCACCAAACTGGTTGCAAACTTCACTTCCGTTGAGTACTTCTCAATGGGTATCCTTGGAATTTCTCTTATTGCAGGAGTTTCAGGTAATTCGCTTCCAAAGAGTATCATTTCCGGTATGCTCGGTCTTTTCATGGCCTGCATCGGTATGGACGCTGTAACAGGTGTTACAAGATTCTCACTTGGAACAAGCACACTTAAGTATGGTATCGATCTGCTTCCTGCATGTATCGCTCTTATAGCTCTTACACAGGTTGTTCAGAAGCTTCGCGATTTCAAACTTTCAGGCGGTAAGCTTGATGACGCTAACAAGATCGACAGAGAGGGTATGACAAGAAAAGAGAGAAAGTCAATTATCCCTGCTGTTTTAAGATCATCCGCTGTTGCTTCAATCCTTGGCGCTATGCCCGGTGTTGGTGGCGGTGTAGCACAGTTCCTTTGCTACTCAGAGGCAAGACGTACATCCAAGCATCCTGAAGAGTTCGGTAAAGGATCACTTGAAGGAATCGCAGCTGCTGAGTCTTCAAACAACGCGGTTGTTGGTTCAGCCATGATCCCGCTTCTTACACTTGGTATTCCCGGTGATGGTGTTACAGCACTTCTCCTTGGAGCATTTGTCCTTCATGGAATCACACCCGGACCTACAATGTTCACCAAGCAGGGCGTTATGGCTTACACAATCATTCTTGGCTGCCTTATCGCAAACCTTCTTCTCTTCCCTATCGGTCTGGGAATGACAAGAACAGTTGCCAAGATTGTACAGGTTCGTTACACCTACCTTGCTCCGCTTATTATCATGTTCTGTTTTGCAGGTTCTTTTGCATCAACAGGTAACACAAAGGAGCTTATAATCTGCGCAGCAGTGCTGGTATTCAGCTACCTGCTCACAGTACTTGATATCGATAACACACCCTTGATGCTGGGTATGATTTTGGAAGACATCATGGAGAAAAACTTTGTTACGGCTTCCATGGCTTATGACAGAGATTACACAATCTTCTTCAGACGTCCTATTTCACTGGTAATTCTTGCACTTACAGTTCTTCTTCTTGTTTCACTTATGAAGATGAACAAGAAGATCGAAGCTCTTAACCAGGCTCAGATCGAAGAGATGAAGAAAGAGCACGAAAAAGAAGCAGCAGTTTAATTAAGAAATCAATAGATTCCCGAATTTCTGCGGAGATTCAGGAATCTATATTTTAGGAAAAAAGAGGTTTTGATATGAAATTTCAGGTTATATATGTTCCCATTGGAGTAGGAACTTACGAAATGGTAACTGCACATGAGCAGTTTGATAACTCAGTAGAGCTGTTAAAGAAAATTGACAAAGACATAGTTGTTCCCGATGACATCCTGCTTACAGTTGATGCAGTAGCTGATTTTGTAAGCGATAAGAATCCCGATTTTGTAATTCTGCAGAACATAACATTTGCAAATGCAGCTTACGCAAGCGAGGTTCTTAGAAGATTCAATTGTCCTGTTCTTCTCTGGACACTTAGAGAGCCTGTTATTGACGGAACAAGACTTCGCAGCAACTCTCTTACTGGAGCATACTCGGCAGCTAATGCAATATGTGCATTCAGAGGACAGGGTAAGTTCGAGCACGTATTTGGCGCTCCTTCAGAGGAAAATGTAAAGAGAGAGATCGAAGCTACAATCTTTGCAGCAAGAGTAAAGAAGGATCTTACAGGTCTTAAGATGGCAGCTATCGGTCACACACCCCAGGGCTTTGGTTTTGGTAGAGCACTGGATGCAGAGCTTCTTAGCAAATTCGGTGTAACACTTGAGGCCATCGAAGCAAGAGAGCTTATCAACAAGGCTAAGGCATATACAGATGAGGAGTGTGCTTCTGATCTGGCTGAGGCAAAGGAAAAGGTAGTTGGTCTTGATAAGATGCCTGAGAACAACATCAAGGATTTTGCAAGACTTTATAAAGCATACAAGGCTTATGTTGAGGACAACCGTATCGGTGCTATCTCTTCACGTTGCTGGCCTGATTTCTTCACAGAATTCGGTACACCTGTATGCATGGTATTATCACTTCTTAATGCAGTTAACATTCCTGCAAGCTGTGAGGCAGACGTATACGGTGCACTTTCAATGTACATCGGAACTGCATTCACAGGTCAGTCCACCTTCTTTGGTGATCCTGTATCAATGGATGAAAAAGAAAGCTCAATCACTTTCTGGCACTGCGGAATGGCAGCATGCAACCTCGCTCGCTGCGACACCGGCGCTCAGGTAGGTGTACATCCCAACAGAAAGATCGGACCTGTTATGGACTTTGGCTGCAAGGCTTCAGAGGAAGCTACAATCTTCAGAGTAGGCCGCACAGCAGAAGGCAAGTTCAGATTCTTCATCGCTGAAGGAAATGTTATGGATAAGCCCAAGCAGTTCAATGGCGCTTCTATCGTTGTTCAGACTAAGGAGTCAGCAGAGAAGATTGTTAAAGAAACCATTAAGAATGGCTGGGAACCCCACTATGTAGTTATCTACAAAAATATAGCAGAGGAGCTTGAAAAACTTGGTAATATGCTCGATTTAGAGGTTGTACGTTACTAATTGAGTTGGATATAATTTAATTATGAAATATCAGGGGATAAACTTAGAAAACGTAAAACTTAGTAACCGTTCTTCCATTCTTCTTTTGCTTAACAACAATGGAGCAATGTCAAGAAAAGATATAGCAGAGACGGTTGGCTTAACAGCCGCCTCTGTTACTTTAATATGTTCTGAGCTGATGGAGGAGGGCATAATCGTCGAGCTTGGCGAGGCTGCTGAAGAAAAAAGAGCGGGTAGAAAAAAGATTCTGGTAGACATTAATCCGGAATACAGAAATGTTCTGTGCATTGCCGTGGAATCAGATACAACTTACATTGCGGTTACCGACATGAAGGGTAACATGCTTTGCAGCTGTAGCCTTCCCACAGACAAGCATGCTAAGCCGGAACAGTTCTTCAGAAATGTTACGGATGAATGTCAGAGACTTTTCTGGAAAAACAACATTGTCAGGGAGAAGCTCCTTGGAGCTGCTGTAACTATTCCCGGCAGTGTGGACAGAAAAAGAGGAATAAGCCTCAATACTTATAGCATCTGGACTGAAAGCATACCGGTTGCTGATCTTATTAAGAAGGATCTTGGACTTCAGGTAGTTGTTGAGAACAACCTGAAAGCGTATGCGCAGACAGAGGTATATTTTGGCCTTGGACGTACTGTTAGTAATCTTTTCATATTGAAATGGGGCCCCGGTGTTGGTGCTTCCATTATCATCGATGGCAAAATCTACCAGGGTTCAAACAAGATGGCCGGAGAGATCGGCCACATGACTGCAGTAAAGAACGGACGCAGCTGCAACTGTGGACGTAAGGGCTGCCTGGAAGCTTATGTTTCAACCAAGGCGATAGCCGACGACGTTCAGGCTGAGCTTGACAGAACCGATGAAAATGCAGACAAGCTCGTAAGAGATGAAAATATAGAGAAGATTATTGACAATAAGATAGATATGCTGGCCTTCAATCTTAAAAACAGCATAAGCATTCTGGATTCCAAGAATGTAGTGCTTATCGGATATATGTTTGAGATTCCCGGCTACATGGAGCGTTTTATAAAGGCCTACAAGGAATACGATCCGCTTGTTTCGGATGATTTCTTTGTAAAGAGCGATCTTCATGTAAACAGGGAACATACTGAGGGACTTGCGGTATTTTTAAACGAAGTATTTCTTACCGCTTAAAACATAAACGAGATAAAACCTGATATCACATAATGAATCAGATTAAATTTATAGCAAAATACGAAGGGGATTTGAAAGAGATGGCAAAATATGTAATGGCGCTGGATTCAGGAACTACCAGTAACAGATGTATCCTTTTTAACCAAAAAGGCGAGATCTGCTCCTGCGCCCAGAAAGAATTTACCCAGTTTTTCCCGCAGCCGGGT
>JAEEGL011184976.1_pt1 | contig 33500 bp, 23 predicted proteins | sample 9134231 | NCBI WGS metagenome assembly JAEEGL01 (sample SAMN16246548, study PRJNA631951) | gut metagenome | biome: gut microbiome; feature: rumen; material: fiber-attached | host: Bos | place: Iran: Karaj | collected 2018-10 | reverse complement strand
GGAGCGGTCCGGGCGCAAAGCATCGGCACGGTCCCATGCGGAGCGTACCGTTGCGGCGGGATTCCGCGCAAGTTTGGAGTAGGCACAGGAAGGTTGCGAAGATTGGCCGGAGATTGCGGCTCGGCCGGAGACCTCGCCCTACCGCGACGGCGAGACGCAGCTGTAACACTACTATTGGAGCTACGGAATCGGGATTTAGAAACGGGGGAGCTTGGAGAGGGAGTCAATGCGGCCGCCTTCGCGGTTGCGGAGACGCCACACGCGGCCGTGCTCCTCGCGCAGGGCGCGGATGCGGCCTTCGTCTCGCCGGTGGCACGCAGTGTCGACAAGGTTGGCCATGTACACGATCTCCTGCGCCCACACGTCGCCCCGCGCCGCGTACTTCTCCGCCTGCATCCGGCAGCCTTGCGCAAGCGACGATATCTCGTGGAGGATCGGCTCGGTGAGGCCGGGGTGCCGCGAGTATCCGTGGTCGTTTGCGAGGATGCGGTAAAGCTCGCTCGCATTCGCCCTGAGCGCGCCGCCGCGGAGATAAAGGACGCCAAGCCGCAGAAGCGTGCCGCCAAGCGGAACGCCCATGACTCCGTTGAGTGCGTCCTCCAGGTTCATGCGCGACGCCTTCGGCCCCTCAAGCGCAAACGTGCCGCCGAGGATCAGCCCGGGCAGCGAGGCCGCAAGCGGCTGCCAGTGGCCGCCGTCGCCCCAGTCCGTCATCATGAACCCCTTCGCCCCGGAGAGGCGTCCAGCCTTCTCGGCAGCCTCGACGTTGGACCGCATGTTCTCAACGCGACCGCAAAGCGAATTCCAGCTCGACGTCCCGGGACACACGTAGAAATCAAGCCCTGCGTCCGCGAACGCCTTCGCCTCGCGCTCGAACGGATGGTCGGCCTCGTAGCCCCAGTCGAGCGCTATCAAGTCCTTCGGCAGCATCGGAACCAGCTCGGGATGCTTCAGGATTATGTCGCCCCAGAACATCGGACGCTTCCCGCGCATGCGCACGAGCGTCGCCACCTGGCGCAGGAAGTCGAGGTACACTTTGCCGGCGCCCTTCTCCTTCACGATGGCAGCCGAGCGGCCGTAGGGGGAAAGGAGGTCGAACGTTTCGTCGCACCCGACGTTGAAGAGGCTCGACCGGAAGTTCGGAAGAAGCTCGTCGTAGAGGCCCGCGAGGAACTCGAGCGACGCGGGGTCGGTTGGGCAAAGCGTCGTCGGGTCCTTCTTGATCGAGCCCCACGGCGTGATCGCGCCGCCCTTCGGGAGCTCGGCGAGGTGGTTGTACTCGGGATGCGTGAGCCAGCGCTCCAGGTGGCCGAACGAGTTCTGGTTGGGCACGAGCTCGATGCCCTGCATCTCGCAGTAGAGCGCAAGCTCGCGAACCTCCTCCGCCGTCATCGGCGAGGCGTTCTTCCAGACGGCCTCGTGGCGCGAGTACGCGAACGTGTGCTCCGTGTACAGCTGGAACTGGTTGTATCCGAAGCGCATCAGAAGGTCGACTATCTGCCTCAGAGTCGCCATCGTCGGGACCTTGTCCCGGCTGATGTCCAGCATATAGCTCCGCGTTGCAAACATTTCGCTGCGCCCCCGTCGACTCACTTCTTGCGCCAGTACGCAAGGTACTCTATGTTGCCCTTCTCGCGCCCGCGTATCGGCGACTCAGCAGTGCCGAGGAGCTCGAGCCCGAGCTCGCCTGTGCCGAACGCCGCTATGTCGTCAAGGACGGCCTTGCGCACATCCGGATCCGAGACCACGCCGCCAGGCGCGTTTCCGCGGCCCGCCTCGAACTGAGGCTTCACGAGCGAGACGATCTCGCCGCCGGGCTTGAGGACGTCCGCCATCGGCGGAAGTATGAGCTTAAGCGATATGAAGCTGACGTCCGTCACTGCGCGGTCCGGGCGCTCGGGAAGATCGGCGGCCGTCATGTAGCGGGCGTTGAACTTCTCCTTCACCCACACGCGAGGGTCGACGCGGAGCCGGTAGGCGAGCTGGTTCGTCCCCACGTCCACCGCCATCACGCGCTTCGCTCCGTGCTGGAGCATGCAGTCCGTGAAGCCTCCCGTCGACGATCCGACGTCAAGGCACACCAGCCCTTCAACGGACCATCCGGGGAATGCCGAAAAAGCGCCCTCTAGCTTCTCTCCTCCACGGGACACGAACCGGAGCGGCTGCTCCACATCAAGCGAGTCGCTGGCGGCAACGGACTGGGACGGCTTTGACGCGACCTGTCCGTTGACCCGCACCTCGCCGGCCATCACGAGCGCCTGCGCGGCCGTCCTGGACGGCGCGAGGCCGCGGGCGACCAGCGCAATGTCCAGACGCTCGGACATGGTCACTCGATGGGCTTCACGCTCTTCACGTCGTCGGAGGAGATGACCTCCTCGAGTCCGGGACGCGTCTCGATGCGGTAGCTGCCGAGGGCGGTCTGCTCGAGGAGCATCCCGCGCTTCACGGTGCCGTTGACTGTGGTTATCTCTATGTCGGGGGCGAATAGGCGCTTCATCTTGACGCGGAGTTCAGTCGTCTTGCTGGGAGACACCTCAAAGCGCTTGCTCGCCTCCTCGTAGCCCTTCATCTTGACCGTGACCTGGTGTTCGCCATCGACAAGCTCCTCGACGGCGAAAGGCAGAGAAGTCTGCGCGCCGTCCCGCGTGTTCTTCGTGATTCCGCGCTTCTTCTTGTCGACCCAGATCTCCGCCCCGACGGGCGTCGTGGTGATCTCGAGGCGCCCGAACACGCTCTTGAGGCGGAACTCCTCCGTGACGGTGCCGCCGTTGGGTATGTCAATAGTGCGCGACATCGGCGCATACCCCGGGAGCTCGGCGCGCACGCGGTGGGAACCGCCTTCAAGCGAGACGTTTGCCGGCGAGCGTCCCTGGAACTGGTCGTCGACGTATATGCGGGCTCTTTCCGGTATGGACACGACCGTAAGGCGCGTCGGGCGACCCTTAAGCCGCACGGACAGGTTCTGCCGGTCGCCTGCGGTGATCTTAACCTCACGGCTCAGGTCCTCGTAGCCTTCCATCTTGAGCGTGATCGTGGCTATGCCGCGCGGGACGCGCTCGACCCTGACCGGGGACTTGCCCTTGCTGACGCCGTTCACTATCACCTCGGCCCCGACAGGGTCCGAGACGATGTCCAGAATGCCCGAGTCGAGCGTAAGCGTCTCGTCGACCACCTTCGGGCGGCGGCCGTCGAGCGTCACGTTGACGGTCTTCTTCCCGTAGCCGTTCTGCGACAGCGTAAGCTGGTACGATTCGCCGGCGGTGAAGCTGGTGATGAGCAGCGGCGTGACGCCGAGGGAGAGTCCGTTGTAGGAGACATCGCATCCGACAGGATCGGTGCGGACAAGCAGCAGTCCCTTTTCGGGGCGGAGCTCGAAGTTCTTCTGCGTGTAGGCCCCTTTCTGCAGGACCACGAACTCGTCGTACGTCCTGTACCCCGGGGCGGAAACCGTAACAAGGCACTTCCCGGGCTTGATGTCGAGGAGCGTAAGCGGCGTAACGCCGCGGACTTCGCCGTCGATCGCAACGGTCGCTCCGTTGGGCTGGGAGGTGATGTCGAGCCTTATGAACTCCTGGTCCGCCGCCACAGCGGCAAACATGGCGAGAAAGGCGAAAAGCGCTGCAATTGTCTTCTTCATTTCGGTCGTCCTCCGCAAATCACTTCTTCTTCATGCGCCCCTCGACGTCCATCAGCTTCGCAGCCGCGTCGTTGTGGCGCGGGTCCTGCTCGTCCGGCACCATCTCGCACAGTATCTTGAGCTCCGTCCGGGCCTGCGGCCAGTCCTCGAGGCGTATCGCGCGGTCGCACTGGAAGCTCTGGTCGCGGTAGCGCTTGTCGAGCTCGTCCTTCGCCGCCGACAGCTTGTCCACCAGCTTTTCGTGGAAGTCGGGCTTGGGATTGACCGTCTCGAGGTCGACAATGGCCTCCTTGTAGTGGCGTATGGCGGCGGAGAGGTTGCCGTACTGCACGTCGCGCTCCTCCCACTTGGCGTCGCCGCTCTTCATGGCGGCCTCGGCCATCTCCACGAGCTTGTCGCTCGAGTACTGGATCGCCCATATTCCGAGCTCGTTCTTCGAAAACGCCTCAAGCTGCGCGCTTACGCTCTTGAACTCGTCGGGGAGAGTGGTGTTCTCGGCGGATATCTCGAAGATGTCGTCCGACGTCACGACCTTCAGCCTCGAGCTCCTGAGGTCGTTCGACTTGGCGGCAATGCCGGTGTACTCGCTTTCGAGCTTGGTGACTCCCGAGGCGGATATTATCTGGGCCAGCTTGTCCAGCTTCTCCTTGGTGAGCTCGGCGTCCTTCTCGACGTGACGGTTGTCTGTGAGCACGTCGTCCACCGTAACCGTGAGCATCGTCTTCACGCCCTGCTCGTCCTTGACGCTCCCCACCTGCATGGCGTAGCGGAATATGCCCTCGGAGGACGCCTGGACCTTTTCGTAGTAAATCGACTTGAGCTTGCTTTTCGCGGCGCGCGACAAGTGGGATGAAGGCGTTGCCGGGCCATCTGAGCTTCCGCGCGGCGCGAGGAGCACAACGGCCACCGCGGCAAGCAGCACCACAGCGCATACGCCCCACAGCGCCGTGCGCAGCATGTTGTTGCTCTTGGCGGTCGACTCGGCCCCGAGCGGAGACTCCTTCCTGAACCCGAGGTCGATCGGGGCCGTCTGGTCCAGCGGGACCTGCTCCGGAGCGGGACCAGCCTCCTCGCCCTTCTCGACCACCACGATCACGGAATCGCCCACGACGACCCTGTCGCCGACGGCAAGCTCCTTTTCCGTTATGGGCTCGCCGTTCACCTCCGTGCCGTTGGCGCTCGCGAGGTCGGTCACCCACACGGCGTCGTCGCGCAGCTCGAAGAGGCAGTGGTTGCGCGAAAGCGCGAGGTCGGTTATCGCTATGTCGCACGAAGACGCGCGGCCGAGCTTGAGGCCGGCCTCCGTCGGTGTGTACCTTGCGCCCTTGCTGGGGCCCTCCGTGACGAGCAGTTCAAGAGATTCGCTCATTGAATGTTTCCTAGGTTTCTTGTAGCTGAAGATTCGCCGGGCGCTGCATTACGAGAACAGCCCCATGTTCTGAAGTACGATCGGCCCGAGCAGTATCACGAACACAGCCGGGAAAATGCAGAGCATAAGCGGCCCCAGCATCTTCACGGGCGCCTCGTTGGCAAGCTTCTCCGCGCGGTCGAAGCGACGGCTCCGCAGCTGCTCCGACTGGATCCTGAGGATCGTCCCGATGGAGACGCCGAGTTCGTCCGCCTGTATGAGCGCGTAAGCCACGCTCTTCAGGTCTGGCTGCTTGACGCGTTCCGCCATGTTCTTGAGCGCGACCCTCCGGGGAGTGCCGACCTGTATCTCGCGCGTCATGCGGATCAGCTCCTCGTTGAGCGGGTCGAGCCTGCGCTTCTCGCAGTTGCGCTGCATCGCGCTCATGAAGTCCATGCCGGCTTCTACGCTCAGCGTTAGCAGGTCAAGGACGAACGGAAGCGCGCGCATTATCGAGAGGTGCCTCTGCCTGAGCGCGGACCTGAGCCACATTATCGGCTGGAAGTACAGCAGCACCACCCCTCCGGCGATCAGCATGCCACGGCCGTTGGTGAAGAGCGAGTCCGGGATCATGGCGCCCAGCAGCAGGATGAAGAGAGCCCAGAATATCCCGCCGGCCAGCGGCATGAGCATCTTGAGCGCGACGAACTCGGACCCGCTGAGAAGGCCCTCGAACCCCGCTGAAACGAGCATCTCGTCGGCCACCTTGCGCGCGTTGTCGAACATCGGACGCGAAACAATGCCGGAAAGGTTAGGCACAAAGGGAAGGAGCATGCGGAACATGAGCGGTATGGACCGCTCCTGTTTTCTGCCGTCCGCAAGCGTCACGTAGGTAATCTCGCGCGCCATCGCCGCGGCGTACGCAGCAAGTCCGGCGGCGCATGCGCCCCACGCAAGCACCGAAAGCCACAGCATTAGGTTTTGGCTCAAAATCACTCTCCCGCGGACCTCGCCCTTCGGCGCGGCTACCGCTTACATACTATTCTTTCAGCGGGAAATTATACCAAAACACCTTCCCGCGGGCAATAGTTCATTAACGGGCTCAGTCGGCCATCACGCGCTGCACAGTGGCTCCGCGCCCCTCAGGCAGCACGAGGATGGAGAACTCCGCAGGACGGAACGAGGTGTCGGTGGAGATGCTCGAGTAGTCGAACGCCCCGCGGAGGTCTGTGTACCCGTCCTTGTGGAAGCTCACCTCGTGTCCTGTCGCGTCCTTCGCGTAGACCTTCACGTACGCGCCGGCGATCGGCTTGCCGTCGCGGCCCTTCACGCGGAGCTGGTGGTATTCGCGCGTAATCTGCACGTCGAAGTCGCGCGGAGTGCGTTCCAGCTTCGCCTCCGCACGGCCTTCCGCCCCTTCGGCCACAAGCACTACGTTTCTGTTGCCGACCTCCTTCGGCAGCTCGACGCGCGCCGTGCCGTCCTTGAGGGAGACTGTGGCCGACCATTTCGGCACCAGGCAACGCACGATGTCGCGCCCCTGCGCCTCGGTGCCGAACGGATCCTTGGAAAACGCCACCTCCAGGTAGAACGGATACGCCTTCAGCTGGCACTCGGAGAGGTTGCTGGCCGATATCACAACGGCGGAGGAGTCCTCAGAGATCGAAAGAGTGGGCGCCGTGTCAGCGTCGGACTCAGCGACAAGCCCCACACGGCCAGCCCCGAGAACTTCGTCGGCCTGGGCGACGACGGCGCGGAACCGGTCGCGCCAAAGAGGCACGGGATAGTCGGCGTATGGCGCGGCGATCTCCCTTCCGCCTTCCGCGTCGCCGTCGCAGAACGACAGGTACGCGCGCAGGTAGTCGAGCTGCATCTTGTACGACTCCTTGGCGGGCAGGACCGCGGACACGTGCGCCTTCGCCTCGTCGATGCGGTCCTGCGCCAGGAGGTAGACGGCCGCGAGGATGCGGTCCCTCTCCGTCGGCCGCCGCTTTGCCGCAAGCGTGTCGAGGAACGCCCTGTACTCCGTCTTCAGGCCCTCGTTGGCAATAGCCGTACGTCCGCCGACGAAATGCGCCCTCGCGTTGATGATGGGCCAGTACTCCTTGTGTTCGAAGACATCCGCCTGCTCCGGGTCGATAGTCACCAGCGGCGACTCCATCGCCGGACCGAGGTTGACGCCCAGCTTCTTCTGGTTCTCGTGCCGCGAAAGCACCTCGCGCATGCGCCCGGCGTCGAAAGACCCCTTCCACAGCAGGCCAACGAGCCAGAGGTCCTGGCAGTACACCCCTCGGCTCGAGAGTATCTCGAGCGCCTTGGCGGCGAACGTCTCGTCGGACATGCGCCACTGGATGTTCTCGAGGTCGACGAGCGCAAGGTTGCTGTTCCTGAGGAAGTCGAGCACAGCGCTCTTCGACCCGTTCTGCGAAAGGTACTCCCAGCTGGACTCGTCGGCCTTGGTCGGCTTTGCGACGACGTTGCAGTAGAACGGCTGCGCCCTTGAGGACGAGCCGTCCGTCTCGATGACTTCCGCAGACGCAAGCCTCAGCCTGTCCGACTCCTCGCTTGAGCTCGGCTTTTCGGGGAAGTAGAACGAAGCGGCCCTCTTCTCGACGGAATAGGGGTTCAGCACCATCCTCACGTCGCTCGCCGCCTTGTTCTTGCGCAGCGCTATCGCGCCGTCGGGTATCTGGATGAAGGCCGACACGCGGCGCCTGTCGTCCGTCGGATTGGTAAACACGGTGACGAGTTCGTATACTCGGCCACGGACGAATTCGTCCGACACCTCCGCGCCAAGCGACCCGTCGGCGCGCGCCGCCTTCGGGTCGCGGAAGCGCTGCGTAACCACGACAGGCGATGCCGTCGAGGATTCAACGGGGTGCTCGCGCCTGAACACAAGACCGGAGTCATCCTCCTTGCGCTCGAAAGGCACGTCCGTAACGGCAAGCGCAGCCATCTGCGCGGAAAAGCCGCTGCGCACAAGGCACATGTTCGGCGAGCGGAACCCCACGGTCTTGCCGTCGGCTATCGCCGCAGCCCAGTCGCGCCAGAACTCGTTGACGGGAACAAGTCCCGCCGTATCCTCGGACTGACGCTTCTTCCACCAGTGCGACTCGACCCATTCGCGGGTGCGCTCCGGCGGACGGTACAGCTGACGGTTGCCGCGACGCCTCATCTCCCTGGCGGCGCGCGCGGACTGCGGAATGGTGGAAGCCCGCACCGAGCCGAAGATGCTCTTCATCTCCACCTTCGACTTGACTGCTGCCACGCCGGCATGCCCGTCCTCCGGCGGCGGAGCCTCCACCTCCTCAAGGCAGACGTCGGCCGCTGCAACGGCCTTGTCCTTCGCCGGCGCAGCCGGGGCGGAAGGCGCGGAGCCTGGCGAACTGGAGCGGAGCGACCTCTCCACGACGGGCTCCGCGGCATTGGCCATGGCCGCGTTGGCGTTGTTCAGTGATTTGTTCATCACGTCCAGGGCGATGTCGAAAGCCGCGTCAACCGCCTCCGGGGCCGTTGGGTGCGCCGCGCATTCGTCGGCCATGCTGCGCGCCACGACAGGCGCAACCGCCGGTATGCGAATCGCGAGAAGCCCCTGCTCAAGCGCGTTCAGGTCGCCGAGACGGCCCGGAGACGCGTACTCGGACATGTCCTCGCCGAGAAGCCACTTGTCCATGAACTGCCTGAGGCGCTTGTTCCTGAGATGCGGCGCCACCACGGCGTCGAAGAACGGCCGGTCCTTCATGTAGAGGAAGAAGTTCAGCTCGTGGCAGATGTGCTCGCCGTAAAAGACGCGCTTGGCGTCTTCGGAAAGCGTGTTCCATGACGCCAGCGGGCGGAAATCGGCGATTCCGTCGTTCGAGCACAGCGACTGGGACAGGCCGAAAAGCTCGCCAAACGTCGAATAGCCCTTCGTAAGCGAGGCCTGCGCCTTCTGCGCCACTGCCGTGTGCGTAAGGTTGCGCGGAGTGAACGCGTCGGCCTTTCCGAGTATGGAGACATGGTCCATCACGCGTCCGTCAATGGCAACAACCGTGATGTCCTGCCAGTCTCCGGGAAGCTGCAGCGACACGGTGCCGTCCTTCCCCGGCCTGATGTTTGCGACGATCTTCTCGCCCTGCGGCAGGAAGTCCCAGCAGTTGAGCCCAAGCCTGATGCCGAGGTCGCCATATGCGGCACCTCCACGTGCGGCTGCGCCGGCAACCGCGGCGTCCGGCGGGACCGCTTCGTCCCAGCTGTCTCCGCCATTGAGCTTTACGTCCTTTGTGTCGGTCTCGGCCGTGTTCCACGGCGCAAGCAGCAGCGACGGCTTGAAGAGCATGTTGCCCACATGGCGTGTCCTGTCGCGGCGCTCGAGGATGTACCGGAGACGCCCGCCCAGGTCGCGCCCGGACACATAGTCCGTAGGCCGTCCGCCCCATGTGCCCACGGAGACGCTCCTAACGTCGAGGAAAGACCCCAGGGACGAGACCGGCCGCGTTTCGCCGGGGTTGCCGAACGTGCGTGCCGCGAAGACGTGCACCCGCGTCTCCGGCGTGGCGTTCTCAAGCCGCACGTTGAGATTGCCGTTCCCGTCGCGCGCTGCGGACGATATCCTGAGGAGGGCCGGGTTGCCCGTGTCGGAGAGCGAACGCGTCGCGCTGGCGATCACTCCGCCGGCCCCTGCCGATCCAGGCGCCGCTGCCGCGACGTAAAGCCGGCACACCTTGCCGCGGTCGCGCAGCGTAAGGACGTAGTCGCCGGCGGGAAGTCCGGCTATGCGCAGGATTCCGTTGTTGTACGAGCAGGCGGCGATCCGGTCGGAGATCGTCTCGCCGTCCGCGTTCAGCCCGATCAGGGAAAGCCGGAAGTTGAGGTTCTTCGCCCCGGGCCATTCGCCTGTAAGCAGGTTGCGCAGCGGTATCTCGAAGCTTTCCCCTGCCGCGGCGGAAAGCGACGAAGGCAGCGTGTCGTTCGAGTCTCCGCCGATGTCCCACTTGTACGTGTTGCCGTCGAATTCCATGTCCAGGGACGATATGTCCGTCAGGGCCCCAAGCTCCACCACGCCGTTCTCGTCCGCCTGGAGCCTTTCGGAGATTGCGTGGTTGAATGCGCGGTGCGTGAGGTTGAGGACAATCGCGCGCGACGCGAGGGGCTCGCCCGTACGCCCCCTCAGCTCGAGCCTCCATCCGGAGGACGTCCGTCTGAGGAACGCCTGCCCGACTATCGCAGAGCGCTCGATCGCGTTCAGCGTCTTGACCACCATGTCGGTGGTGCACGGCTCGTCCTTGCCGGTGACCGACGAGGTAACGGACCCCTTCAGGCGGAACACGACGCTTACGAGGCGGTCCGGCACAGGGAAGGAAACTGCCGTCTCGGCGCCGTCGGACAATACGGCGTCCGGGAACGTCATCACGCTCGTGCGCTTGTCGATGTCGATGAACTCCGCCGAGATGACGGGGTTCTTGAGAAGCCCAAGCGGCGCGGAAACGCCAGACACCCACAGCCCAGGGCGCAGCAGCGCAGTGGCCTGCTGGCCGGCGACGAGCGATTCGGCCGGCAGCACCAGCCCGAGCGTAAGCTTGATCTTCTCGCGCTCGTGCTGGAAGGAGATGGTGGACGCCAGCCGGCCGTCCGTGACGACGGCCGTCTTCCAGCCCGCGGACTTGTCGTCCGGCGAAAACGGAACCGATATCTCGCCGGAGTCGTCCGCGACGAACACCGTCTCCCCGAGGCGGAGCTTCGTGCCCTTCACGACAGCCCCCTTTTCGTCGAGCGCCGTGAACACGTGGCCGGCCGAATCTCGCCTGTGCGTCACGCGCAGGCGCCCCTTGCGAACAAGCGCGCGGCTGGCGATTCCGGCTCCAGCGCAGTCGACGACGTACACGCCGGGAAGCTTGAGCTCGGGAAGAGCGATAGTCTCGGTGTGGCGCACGACAGGGGCGTACTGCGAATAGTCTATGGCCCGCACCATCGTGGGCACGGCCGCGTCGAGGTCCAGGTCCGACTTGGCCTCGCCGTCAAGCACCTTGCACGCGGCGAACGAATCAAGGACGAAGATCGCCAGGCGCATGCGCTTGACGTTCTTGACGTCGATGGAAAGAGACACGTCTTCGTCGGACGCGAACATCTTCGGGTTCGACTTCGACCAGTTGAGCTCGACCCGCTCCTGTATCTCCTTGAACAGCTCGGGCGACAGGCATCCCGTGTTGACCTTGGACGGGTCGCGTCCGGCGAGGAGATCGGCCTCTGCGCATATCTTCGCAAAGGCGCCCTGCTCCACCTTCACCGCGAAGTCGGAGAGCTTGTCTCCGGTGCGCCGGTAGGCGGACAGGTAGTCCACGACAAGGTCGTCGGGCAGCACGGGCGAGGCGACCCTGTCGCGCGACCACGACAGCAGCCCGACGTACTTGGTGAACGCCTTGCGCGCCTCGGCGTATTTCCCGCAGGACCGCATCAGGTCGAGATACGCACGGTACTCCTCGATCTTCACCTGGTTGAGGGAGGGCAGGAGCGTGTCGACGAACTCCACTCGCTTGCGCGCCAGGGCGATCGCCGAGGCGACGTCGTTTGGATCGTCGTCTGCGCCGCGCGACATCTTCGCCAGGACGATCTTCGCATAGTCGCCGTTTGACCTGAGGTCCTTTGTGGTGTCCTTCAGCGCATCTGCAAGCGCGCGCAGCTGGTCAAGCGTGAAGCTGCGGAAGACCGGGGCGTCCTTGAAGACCTGGGACTGCTCGGAAGAGCGGAGCCACGCCAGCGCCTGCTCGTACAGGTTGGGGGTGTCCGGCAGCAGGTTCTGCTGCTGCGGGTTGAAGAGCCACTTGTCCCTTCCCTTGTCCCCGAACAGGCCCTCCCTCGCGACGAGCAGGAACGAAAAGTCCTTCGACAGAGAGTACCGCTTCAGGAAGGACTCGAAGGCGATGTGGCTCTGGTCGAGCGAGGACGGGTACGTGTTGGGGGCGAGAGCGGTCTTGCGCGGATGCTCCTGCACCTTGATGCCGCAGTTGCTGAGGGCGGTCCGGAGCCGGACGATGTCCGAGGCAGACCCCTTCCAGCAGAGGAAGGTCTGCCGGCCCTCGAAGCTGCTGAGCGACTTGTTGTCGCGGGACTCGGAGTCCCTCCAGCGGTCTATGAGCTTTCCCGCCTCGTTCAGGCGCCCCTCCGTCTGCGCCAGCAGAATCGAGTACGTGTACCACGACGGAGACCCTGGCGGCAGGGTGGAGACGAGCCTAGCGCGGTTTGTCGAGAAGGCGTACTCCTCGGCGAAGCGGAGGTCGACCTTGTCGGTAAGGTCAATGGCCGCACCAGCCGATAGGCATGCGAACGACAGGGCGGCAACTAGTAAGGCGGAGATGATTTTGCAATTCATGCCGCCTATTATACCAAAAAAACTTCCGCTGTTCTATCGCTAGTAACGCGGCAGATCGGGGAAGGCACCGTGCAGCCGCTACTGCGCCTGCACGGCGGTCATCGCGACGGTGTTGACTATGTCCTCGACGGAGCAACCGCGGGAGAGGTCGTTGCACGGCATTGCAAGGCCCTGCAGGACCGCGAAGCAGTTCACCCCTCCAAGCCTCTGCGTTATCTTGTAGCCGATGTTGCCCGACTGGAGGTCGGGGAATATGAGCACGTTCGCCCGCCCCGCCACGCAGCTGCCTGGCGCCTTGAGCGCTCCAACCTCCGGAACGAGTGCGGCGTCGAGCTGAAGTTCGCCGTCGAGCATGAGGTCTGGCGCGAGCTCGTGCGCAATGCGCGTAGCCTCGCGCACCTTTGTGACGAGGTCGTGCTCTGCGCTTCCCTTCGTCGAGAAGGAGAGCATCGCGACGCGCGGCTCGGAGATGCCGCAGAGCTTGCGCGCCGTGTCGGCCGCGGAAACAGCGATGTTGGCAAGCCCTTCTGCGTCGGGGCACGGATTGACCACGCAGTCCGCGTAGACGAGAAGCCCGTTGTCCCCAATGTTCTTGTCAGGGCACTCCATGAGGAAGCTCGAGGACACGAGCTTCATCCCCGGGGCCGTGCGGATTATCTGGAGCGCGGGGCGGAGCATGTCGCCAGTGGAGTGGACTGCGCCCGAAACAAGTCCGTCCGCATCGCCCGACTTGACCATCAGCATCCCGTAGTACATCGGGTCGGCGGCAAGCTCGGCGGCCTTCTGCTCGGTAAGCCCCTTTGCCTTGCGCAGGTCGTACAGCATGGCGGCATACGCCGCGAGCTTCGCCGCGTTCGACGGCGCGCCGACAGTCTCCCTCGTGATGAGGATGGGCTCGGCGAGGCCTTCGCCGCGTATGACCTCGGCGGCCTTTACCGTGCGGGGCTCGTCGCCCTCGGGAAGGACGATGCGCCTGACGCTTGACTTCGCCTTGGCGCGGATCTTGTCTACTAGGCTCATGTGCGTGACCTGTCTTTGCGGTTGACGTTCAGAGATCGATTCCCTCGAATCCGTTCCATACGTTCCGGCCCGTGTACGCCAGCGGCTTCAGCTCGCCGCGGAGCGCCTTGAGGGCAGGCAGCGCAAGCGCCTCCTGCTCCATCTCGCCGGGATAGACGCTCACCGGCGCGATGAACCCGCAGCGCGCCTCTATCCCCTCGACGATGTCGGCGAACCTCACGAGGCCGCCGGTGAGGAGGATGCCGTCCACCTTTCCGCAAAGCACCGCGGCCATTTCGCCGATGAGCTTGCAGACCTGGTATATCATGGTGTTCCACACCAGCGTCGCCTTCCTGTCGCCCTTCTCCACAAGGGCGTGGATGGTGTCGGAGTTGGACGTGCCGAAGAGATCGACGAACCCGCCGGCGCGCGAGCACATGCGGCGCACGTCCTCGGCCGAATGCGTCTCGAGGTAGTCGAGGAGCTGCGGCACAGGGACGTAGCCGATGCGCGTGGGCGAGAACGCACCTTCGCCGTCCGCGCCCATGTTGCCGTCGACCATCCGCCCGCGCTCATGCGCCGACACGGTTATGCCGCCGTCTATGTGCGCCACGATGAAGTTGCAGTCCTCGTAGCGGCGCCCCGTCTTCCCCGCATGGAATTCGGCGACCGCCTTCTGGTTGAGGACGTGCGAGTGCGACACGCGGTATATCCCGCGGATTCCGGTGAGGCGGGCGTAGTCGCAGAACTCGTCGACGTTCGTCGGGTTGAGCGTGAAGGCCGGGCGGCCGTATTCCTGCGCGAACGACCATGCCAGCATCACGCCGAGCTTTGCGGGGTGCTCCGACCCGCCTACGGCCGCGACTGTGTCTTCGTACAGCCTCTGGTCGACCGCCGTAAGCCCGCCTGGCTGCGTGCACGCGCTTCCGCCGCGGCCCGCGTATGCGTCTATGGCCGTAGGGTCTACGCCCTCCGACCTGAGCATGTCTAGAATCACCCCCTTGCGGAAAGGCACCTGGTCGTTGACGTGGGGGAACTTGAGGAGGACCGACGCCTCGTGGAAGAGGCTCTTCTCGAACACAGACCTCTCGTTCTCGAAAAGACTGACCTTCGTAGACGTCGACCCCGGGTTGATTACAAGAATCCTGTATGTTTTCATGCTTGCGTAATTATACCACCAGCCGCCCTCGGCGTCAGTTGCGAAATGATACGCAGACGAAAATAATCCGATCCAGGCGCTTCTGCAAAGAGTCCAACACAACGGCCCGATTAAATGGTATAATTACCGCGCATTAAAGAACAAACCACGGAAGCTGGCCATGGAATTCAACGATCTTGTGAAAGCGTTCGCAGACAAGTACGGCATTGCGGGACTCGACGCTGCCGATGGCGTTGCCGCCCTTGACATCGACGGCATGAGCATTACACTGATTCATGCCGACTCGGCGGACTTCATGACGATATACGGGGAGATCGGAACCCCGCCGCCAGACGCAAACGGGCCTTTCGGGAAACTGATGCTCACCACGAACCACGCGCTTGTCGGAACGGACGGGCCCGTCCTCTGCATGGACCCCGACAACCAGTCCTACGGGATACTCTACCGGCTTCCGCTCGGGCAGGCCGACGTCGAGTCGCTCTCCGAACACGTGGAAACCATCGTCAATGCCGTCGCCGACTGGAAACAGGTCATCGGAGGCTTCAGGGTCGTGGAGGAGGAGTCAGCGAAGAGCGAGTCAGCGAACGAGTCCATCAACCCGCTCTCATCATCCCCGTTCATCCAGGTCTAGGCGTCAAGTATCCGGACGCGGCGGCCTTCGACCTTCAGCCTGCCCGCGGCGAGATGCGCCAGGGCCTCGGGGAAGGCAATGTGCTCCTGCACCTGTATGCGCGCGTGAAGCGTCTCCGGCGTGTCGTCCTCAAGGACAGGCACGCACTTCTGGACGATGATCGGGCCGGAATCCGTCCCGGCGTCGACGAAGTGCACAGTAACGCCAGCCACCTTGCAGCCGTAGTCCAGCGCCTGGGTCCAGCTGTGCACGCCGGGGAATGCGGGAAGGAGCGCGGGATGGATGTTGAGGACGCGCATGGGGAACGCTGCGAGGAGCTTCGGCTTCACGATCCGCATGAATCCGGCGAGGACAACCGTGTCGCAGCCAGCCTCCTTCAGCAGCTCGATGCAGCGGTCTTCGGCAGGCCCCTCTAGCTTGGTCTTCCACGGCGCGCAGTCGAGCCACTGCGCGGGTATCCCGTGCTTCCTGGCGCGCTCGAGGATGTACGCGTCCTTGACGTCGGCAAGGACGAGCTTGATCTCCGCGTCGAGCTCGCCTCTTTCGATCGCGTCGACAATCGACTGCATGTTCGAGCCGGAGCCCGATCCGAGAACGCCGAGTTTGAGTGTAGCCATGGTGGTTCAGTTCTGCTGTGGTGTGGTTTCAGATGTCTGCCGCTGCGCCGCGTCGGCGGCCTGCGGCGGAGGCGGGACAGCCGCGGGATCGACGCGCGTGGGATTGCGCGCGGCGAACTCCTTGGCGAACGCGCGGTACGCCTCGGCGCCGCGGCACGAAGGATCGTAGAACACCACGGGCTGGCCGTAGCTCGGAGCCTCGGAGGTGCGGACGTTGCGGGGGATCATCGTCTGGAACACCAGGTCGCCGAAATGCTCGCGGACCTCGGCGATCACGTCCTGCGCGAGCGTGGTGTTGGCGTTCACCATCGTCATGAGGATGCCGTTCATCTTCACGTCGGACGCGCCGCTTGCATTGTACTGCGCGATCAGCCGCTGCATGGTGGAAAGTCCCTCGAGGGCGAGGTACTCGGCCTGCATCGGGACGATTATCCCGTCGGCGGCCGCAAGCGATGCGGTCATCAGGATGCCGAGCGAAGGCGGGCAGTCGAGCAGGATGTAGTCGAACACGCGGGCGTCGCGGATCTGCTGAAGCACGTTCTTCACGACAGACAGGTGGTCGTCGCGGCGGGCGATCTCTATCTCGCAGCCGGCGAGGTTCACCTCGGACGGGATGACGTTGATGTTCTCGTACGGCGAGGGCTGGATCATGTCGGCCACCTCAGCCTCGCCGAGCAGCGCCGGATAGAGGGAGATGCCCTCCTGCGGGGCAAGCCCGAGCGACGAAGTCGCGTTGGCCTGCGGATCGAGGTCCACCACCAGGACCGTGTGCCTTGTCTTCGAAAGAGCCGCAGCGAGATTGACGACCGTAGTGGTCTTGCCCACGCCCCCCTTCTGGTTTGCCACCGCTATCACGCGGGTGATTTTCTCTGCCATTTCTATCGCCTCACTAACTTGAAGAACCTGTCCTGGTACTGCTCGAACACGCCTTTGCGTCGGAGCAGCCCGCCGAGCTCGCCCACCAGGGAGGGATCGCGCTCAGCCTTCTCGAACGCGCGCTCCACCTCCTCGCGCACGGAGCGCGGAGCCGCCTCGGCGAGCTCCGCCACCCTGCGCTCCTCGAGCTCGCGCACGTTGACCGCCGCGGATGCGTTTACCTCGAGCCAGAAAAGCTTGACCAGCGCGACGTCCCACGGATCGTCTACGCCCATGACAACCGCGTCGAACCCGCCGCCCGAAGACTTGACCTCCGCAACCACCCTGTCGACAACCGCCTGAATCGAGTCCGTGACCACCTGCTCGGAAAAGGCCTCCTGCTTCAGGCTGTACCCGTACTCCAGTATCCGGATCGAGTCCTCGTGCTCGCGGAGGAACTCAAGGTACTTCTTCGCCTCGGCGCCGAACCCCGACGCGTCTATCTTGGCGTATTCGGACGGCATTATCAGCGTAGGGCGGCTGGCCTCCAGGCGCCCTTCGCGAATGCGGACGCGTCCGGGCTCGTCCAGCAGCTCGCTGACCAAGTGGTAGTTGATGAGCGTGGAGCCGAACGTCTCGAGCTTCCGCGAGGGCGGCAGCACGATTTCCGCGTTCGTTGCCGCGTACCAGAAATCGAAGTTCTGCTGCTGTTCGTTCATCGGTTAGTTGTTGCCGTCGGGATCCACGTACGACCCGTTGCGGTACGTGACCTGGATGCCGTTGCAGAGGTTCGCGGTCAGCCGGCGCAGGGAGTCAGCGCTGGGGCTTGCCGGAAGGACCAGCTCCTCGACGTGGGAATCGGCGAAGACGACGTGCGCGACATGGAGCTTTCCGACCTTGTGGTTGAACCCTATGACCTCGGGCGTGCCGGGCCACGTCCATGTGTTGCACTTCTTGGTGCCTCCAGAGTCCTTGGCGTTCTTGTCCGTGTAGAACTGAAGCGTGCAGTCGGTGTAGTGATCGCCGGCCGACCGCCTCGTCACAAACACCTCGCCGGCACCGACGTCCACCGCCGGGATTTCCGCGAAAAGGAGCGTGCGGTCGGCGGCCTGGCCCATCTGCCCGTACCTGATGCGGTGGGACCAGTCGTAGGCGCTCTTCGAGGCGCGCGTCCAGTCGTAGCCGAAATAGGCGTTCATCACGTAGCTCCAGAGCGGCTCGGTGTTGTGCTTGCGGCAGATCTTCCGGTGTTCCGGGCAGACATACGACTCGAGGTCGTGCACGAGCGACCAGAGCGAACCGTTCGTCACCGCGTAGTACGCGCCGCTGCGGGTGCTGTTCTGGTTGTTCATGCACGATTCGTTCCATCCGTTCTGGATGGAGGAGCTTGTCGAGGGGTACTTCCCCTTCGCACCCTCGTTCCACCCTATCCAGCCCTTCGCCTCGTTGTACTTGACGACCAGCTTGCCGCCTGAGGTCCCCGAGCCCATGCACTGGTAGCTTCCGGCGTTGGGATAGTGCTCGTGGGATATCGCGTAGCTCTGCACCGCCTGCGCAAGATTGCGCATGTGGCTCTTGCACTTCGCGGCGCGCGCGCCTTCGGTGGCCCCGGCGTTGATGACAAGCACAACCGCCATCAGTGCGCCTATGCCGGCGATTACTATGAGAAGCTCGAGCAGTGTAAATGCCTTCCGTGTTTTTAGCGCTGTTTCTGACATGGTTGCGTCTCCTTTGTGCAATACACGTATTTTACCATTAGAATCATGCCCGCGCAAGGGCAATACTCGTTGCCGACTCTGGCTACATGCGGGTGTAGCGCGGACCGTCGCCACCCTGCGGGAAAGTCCAGTCGATGTTGTCCATCGGGCACTTGATCTTGCACGTCTTGCAGTGCAGGCAGTTCGAGAAGTCGATCTCGAGCTTGCCTTCGTCTAGCCTGTACACCTCCGCCGGGCAGAAGCGCGTGCACGGCGCGCGGAACTTCTCCATGCACTCCGCGCACTTCGCCCTGTCGCCGATCTTCAGGTGGCACGGCTGGTCCTCGTCGTGGATCGTGCCGCTCATGAACACGTCCGTGAGCCTGTCGGGCGAGGTCGGCGAAGCCGGCGGATCGTCCTTCGCCTCCGCCTCGACCTGCGCCGCGGTGCATGGACGCGTCTCCGCCGCGTCGCCATCTTCGAGGCCGCCGACGCGCCAGAACGGGAACTTCCCGAACGTCATCCACGCGAACCCGGCGCTCATCACGCCGAACGGCATCCACGTCGAGAACGGAGCGCGGACGTTGCGGACGCGCTTCATCTCCTTCCATCCCGACGTCGCCTTGAGCAGCTCGAAGTAGCGCGCGCCGACGTCTTCGCCACCCTCGATTATCGCCTTCGCCGCGGCCGCTCCGCTCTGCATCGCGATGTGCACGCCCTTGATGCGGAGCGAATCGAGCAGCCCCGCGCCGTCGCCCACTATGAGGACGCCCGGCGCATACGGCTTCGGGACGGAATAGAACCCACCCTCGGGAATCACCTTCGCGCCGTACGCCACGGACTTCCCGCCTGCGATGTGGTCCTGGACGGCCTTCGTCGCCTTGAACCTGCGGAACAGCCTGTGCACGTCTATCTCGCTCTTCCTGTAGTCGAGCGCGTAGGCGTAGCCCACCATCACCTGGCTGTCCGACACGTGGTACACGAAACCGCCGCCGTAGGTGCACATGTCCGCAGGATACCCGAACGTGTGCATCACGGTTCCGCCGCTCCCCTCCTTCGCGGGGATTTCGATGAGCTCCTTCACGCCGACCGCGTACGTCTGCGGCCTGACGCCCTGCAGCCCCTTCGCCTTGATCAGCTTCTCGGTCAGGATTCCGCATCCGCCCTCCGCCAGCACCACGTGCTTCGCGCGGATCTCCTCCGACGGCAGGTAGTTCGACTTCTTCGCACCGTTCTTGTCTACGCCCTTCTCGCCCGTGCGCGCGCCCACGACGCGGCCGTTCTCCTCGATCAGCTCGACGACCGCGTAGCCGGTGCAGAGCTCCGCGCCCTCTGCGACCGCGATCTTCGCCATCGCGCCCACGACCTTCGTGAGCGACGCCACCGGATATCCCTTCGAGTGCATCATCGGCGGCACCCAGGGTATCTTCACCGAGCAGCCCTTCGTGAGGATCGACCTGAACGACTCCTTGTTCGCGTGCGCCTCCACAGGGAGCTTCGCCACCTCTTCGTCCGTGAGCACGCCCTTGAACCCGCTGGGGTCTATGATGCAGCCGGAAAGCACGTGGCTCCCCGGGCTCTTGCCCTTGTCGAGCACCACTACGCGCCCCTTGAATCCGCCGCGCTTCAGCGCGATCGCCGCCGAAAGTCCGGCAGGCCCCGCGCCGACCACTAGCACATCAGTCTCAATCGCCATTTTCAGAGTCTCCCTGTACAAATCCACGACTGCGCTCAGGCCACGGCTGCTCCGCCGCGTCCCTCCAGCGCCTTGATGAGCGCGTTGGCCGTCTCCAGCGCGTCCCCTACGATGCCCAGGTCCGCCACGCCGAATATCGGCGCGTTCGGATCGGTGTTCACCGCTATTATCGTGTCCGCGCCCCTTATGCCCTCGAGGTGCTGGATGGCGCCCGAGATGCCGAAGCAGAGGTAGAGCTTCGGCGCGACGGTCTTGCCCGTCTGGCCGACCTGGCGGTCCGCCTTGCACCAGCCCGCGTCCACGCACGCGCGGGAGCACGACACCTCGCCGCCGAGGAGCTTCGCGAGCGTGGCGAGGACCTGGAAGTTCTCCGGCTTCTTCATGCCGCGACCGCCCGACACCAGTATGTCGTGCGCCGACACGTCTACTGCGTCGGGATCGCGGCTCACGCCCTTCAGGCGCGTCTTCGGCGCGATGAGCTTGAGCGCCTCCGCTATGATCTCGCCGCTCGACGGGTCCTTGGACGGCGGCGCCTTCTTGAACACCTTCGGGCGGACAGTCGCCATCTGAGGACGGTGGTTCGGCGTCATGATCGTCGCCATGATGTTTCCGCCGAACGCGGGACGCGTCTGGTGGAGAAGCATCTGCATCGCGCCGGTGTCCTTGTTCTTCGTCTCCTCCACCTTGAGCATCGTGCAGTCGGCAGTGAGCCCCGTGCGCACCTTCACCGCGACGCGCGCGAAGAAGGCACGCCCGATCGCCGTGGCGCCGGCGAGTATGACCTCCGGCTTGTGCTTCGCGACGAGCTGCGCGACTGCGTCGACATAGACGTTCGCCTCGTAGTCGGCAAGCTCCGGCGCATCCACGCAGTATACGAGGTCCGCTCCCGCCGCCACGAGGGAGCGCTTCACGTCCTCTGAGAGGCCGTGCCCCAGGATGACCGCGGCGAGCCTGCATCCGGCACCGCGCTGGGCCTTGAGCTCTATGCCCTTCGAGAGCAGCTCGTACGCGACCTCTGCGACCTTTCCGCCGGTCTGCTCGGCGAACACCCAGATGTCCTTGTAGCCCTCGAGCCCGGCTGTTCCGGTGACTTCGCGCTTGACCTCGGTGATGGCCTTGAACGGGCACGCCGACACGCACGCCGAGCACGCCTTGCACGCGGCCGGGTCAACCTGCGCGAGGCGCCCGAGCTTGTTCGCGCCCGGCGCCTCCACCATCGAGAGCGCGCCGAAGCCGCACCCCTTCACGCATTTGCCGCAGCCCGCGCATTTCTTTTCGTCGATTTTGATTGGAGCGTCTGCCATGGTTTTACGTTGTTACGTTGTTTATGGTTGTCGTCGGTTGTACGCGGGCCTCACTTCGCGAGGATGCCCTTCTCCGAAAGCATCTCGAGTATTGCCTTCGCGGCATCGCCGCCTGACGCCGTGACCTTCTTTCCCCCGCCCTTCACGGGAGGCGGGAAGATGGTCACGACCTTGGTCGGAGAGCCCTTGAGCCCGATCTGGTCCGGGTCGCAGCCGAGGTCCTTCTCGTTGAGGACGGCTATGGGCGCCTTTGCGGCGGCCAGCGTCCCGGCGAGCGGCGCGAAGCGCGGCACGCTCGCCTCCTTTAGGACTGTGACTACAGCCGGGAAAGAGCCGGAGACGGTGTGTTCGCCGTCGTCCATCACGGAGACTACCTCGAATCCGCCGTCCTTCACCTCGATGGACTTGGCGTAGGTGACAAGCGTGGCGTCGAGGAACTCGCTTACGCCAGGGCCGACCTGCGCCGTGTCGCCGTCAATGGCCTGCTTGCCGAAGAGCACGAGGTCCGGCACTCCGCCGCACACCTTGCGTATCGCCATCGAGATGGTGTAGGACGTCGCGAGCGTGTCGGCGCCGCCGAACGCGCGCGACGAGACGAGCGCCGCGTCGTCCGCCCCGCGCGCTAGCGACTCCCTCAGCACCGCGGTCGCCTGAGGCGGGCCCATCGAGATGACGCTCACGCGCGCGCCGCACCTGTCCTTGAGCGCGAGCGCCTGCTCGAGCGCGTATTCGTCGAACGGGTTCATGATGGACTCGACCCCCTCGCGCATGAGGGTGTTCGTCTCCGGGTTTATCCGTACGTTCGTCGTGTCAGGCACCTGCTTGACGCATACAACTACGTGCATTGTCTGTTCCTCTGCTGTAGCACCTTGATTCGCGTTTTAATTTGATTTCGATTATACCAAATGACCCGCCCGATGTCCAATGCCCGTACCGTCGCCTATGCGTCGGGCGTGCCCCTGGTGCGGCGGAAGAAGTCCGCCGTCGTGCGCGCGACGACAGGCGACAGGAGCAGGAGCGCCACGAGGTTCGGGAACGCCATCAGCCCGTTGAACACGTCCGCCACGCCCCACACCACGGACACGGTGAGATACGGCCCCACGAACACCACGGCCACGTAGAGGACGCGGAAAGCCTTCACGCACCACTGGCGCCTGGTGCCGACGAGGTACTCAAGGCACTTCTCCGAGTAGTAGTTCCAGCCGAGGATGGTCGTGAACGCGAAGAACGCGAGCGCCGTCATGAGGAAGAACGAGGCGATCAGGCTGGAGTACGGCCCCACGAAGGCAAGCCCGCGGTTGAACGCCTCTATCGTCATGTCGACCCCCTGGAGGCCGAGCGAAGGCTCCCACGCGCCTGTCACGACGATCGCAAGGCCGGTCATCGTGCAGATGACGATCGTGTCGATGAACGTGCCCGTCATGCACACCAGCCCCTGGCGCGCCGGCTCGTTCGTCCGCGCAGCAGCGGCCGCGATCGGGGCGGACCCCAGGCCCGCCTCGTTCGAGAATATCCCGCGCGCAACGCCCTTCTGGATCGCGACGAACACCGTCCCGACTGCGCCGCCCGTGAAAGCCTTCGGGTCGAAGGCCGCAAGCACGATAGTCTGGATCGCCGCCGTCACCTTCGTCAGGTTGCCGAGGAGCAAAAGCACTATGACGGCCACGTAGAAAATCGCCATGAACGGCACGACGACGGACGACACCCTGGCTATGCGCTTGATTCCGCCGATGATGACGAGGCCCGCGCACAGCGTGACGGCCACGCCTGCAATAACCGCAGGCACGGAATACGTCGTGCCGAAGAGCGCGATGCCCGTAGCCATGTCGGCCGCGTCGAACTGCGGGTCGAAGAACCGCTGCACGGCGGAAGTTATGCCGTTTATCTGCGTGATGGTGCCGATGCCCATAATGCCTGCGAGAACGCCGAAGACAGCGAACGCCACGGCAAGCGGCTTCCATCTGCGCCCAAGCCCCTTCTCGATGTAGTGGAACGGGCCGCCCAGCACGCGTCCGTCCGGCGTCACCTCGCGGTACTTGACGGCAAGCAGCCCCTCCGCGTATTTCGTGGCCATGCCGAGAAACGCCGCGACCTCCATCCAGAAGAGAGCGCCGGGCCCGCCTGTGCCGATTGCAGTCGCGACGCCCACGATGTTGCCCGTGCCGATCGTCGCCGAGAGCGCAGTGCAGAGCGCGGCGAACGAGCTCACCTCGCCCGACACGCCGTCGCCCTGCTCGGTGTGGAACATGTACACGAAGGCGCGCTTCAGGTTGAAGATGTGGACAAACCTGAGGCACAGCGTAAGGACCAGTCCAGTCGCAAGGACCGCGCCGATCAGCGGCATTCCCCAAACCCAGCCGTCAGCGACATCGACAAGTTCCGCAATGGTCATCTTCTTGTTCTCCTGGAAGTTGTGTCATTCGTCGAGCGCGACGACCTGTTCGAGCTCGGAGTCGGTCATGCTTGCGAGGAAGCTCTCGCCGGACGATATCACCCCGTCGGCAAGCTCTCGCTTTGTCTCCAGCAGGCGGTCCACATGGTCTTCGACCGTGCCGGAGCAGATGAAGGTATGGACGTGCACTGTGCGCGTCTGCCCGATTCGGTGCGCGCGGTCGGTGGCCTGGTTCTCCACAGCGGGGTTCCACCAGCGGTCGAAGTGTATGACGTGCGTCGCCTCCGTGAGGTTGAGGCCGAACCCGCCCGCGCGCAGCGAGAGGATGAACGCCAATGGGTCCTTGGACGCCCTGAACGCCTCGATCTCCGCCTCGCGCGCCCTTGGCTCCAGCGCGCCGTGCAGGAACGGCATCCTGCGCCCGAACCGCTCGAGCAGTCGCTCTCGGAGAAGCGCGCCCATCTTCGCGTACTGCGTGAACACGAGCGCCTTCTCGCCCGACTCGAAGATCGAGCCGAGGAGGTCGAGGAGGCGCGCGATCTTGCCGGAGTCCGCGACAAGGGGACCAGCCGCACTGCCGGATGCCGCCGCATCCACAGGCGCAAGGAGCGACGGCGAGTCGCATATCTCCTTGAGGCGCGTGAGCAGCGCGAGGACCCTTCCGCGGCGCGAGCCGTTCGACTCGCCGTTGGCCCTTGCCGTCTCCGAATCGGCGCGGAAGGAGTAGAGCTCGTCCTCGTACAGACGCCGCTGCTCCGGCGTGAGCGGACAGTATTCGCGCGTCTCGATCTTCTCGCCTATCTCGAGTCCGATTGCCGGGTCCGTCTTGAGGCGGCGCAGCACGAACGGCGCGAGAACGTGCTTCAGCCTCTTCGCGGCGCCTCCGCGCGTGTCGCCGGAAATGGGCTGCGCGAAGTCGCGTATGAAGTCGGCGCGCTCGCCGAGGAGCCCCGGGTTCAGGAACTCCTCCAGCGACCAGATGTCGTTCACGCTGTTCTCGAGCGGCGTTCCCGTAAGCGCTATCCTGACCGGCGCGTCGACGGAGCGCGCCGCCCTCGCTGCACGCGTGAGCGGGTTCTTTATCGACTGCGCCTCGTCGAGGATCACCGACGAAAACCTCACGCCGGCGAATTCCCTGAAGTCCTTCACCAGCAGGGTGTAGCTCGTGAGCATGACGTCGCTCGTGGCGACGGCGCGCGAGAAGTCCGCTCCGGCGGGACGGTCGTGCCCGTGGTGCACGGTCACCTTCAGCGACGGCGCAAAGCGCCTCAGCTCGTGCGTCCAGTTCCCGAGCAGCGTCAGGGGGGCGACGACAAGTGCCGCTGGCGCCTTTCCGGTTCCGCGCGAATGCAGGATGTACGCAATCGCCTGCACGGTCTTGCCGAGGCCCATGTCGTCCGCAAGGCACGCGCCAAGGCCCCACTTCGCGAGGAATGCGAGCCACGAGAACCCGCGCAGCTGGAAAGGACGAAGCTCGCCGTGGAAGCCAGCCGGGACAGGCGCCATGGAGAACGCCTCCTCCCCCTTGAGCTCGTTTATGAGCCCGCGCAGCCACCCGTGCGCCTTCAGCTCCTCGACCTTGAGGCGCCCCGCGCGTCCCATTCCGGCTGCGAACGCAAGCGCGTCCCTCAGCTTCATCTTCTTTGCGTTGGAAGCCCTGAGGGCCCTGAGCGCCTCGCGCAGGATGTTGCGGTCGACTTCGATCCAGCGGTCGCGGAAGAAGACCATAGGCGAATTCTGGTCGAGGAGGAACTCTATCTCCGCCTCGCTCACCGGCTCCCCGTCGACGCGCACTGTGAGCTTGGCGGCAACGGGAGCCTCAGGCGAGGACTCTGCAAGCGGGGAGACTTCGGCGACGGCCGTGACATGCTCCCCTACGATTCCCGGCGGAACCGCCACTTCATAGCCGGCCGCGGAAAGAGCGCCGGACGCGCTGGACGCAAAAGTCTCCGCCTCCGCGCGCGTCACAGTCGCGGCGAAAGCGTCCCCCTCCCGGCGCATCGACCGCAGCGGAGGAAACAGCAGCGTCGCCTGCCCGAGCGCGAGTATCCTGCGGCGCGTACGCGGAGCGGCTCCCAGGGCAATCTTCCACTCTCCGTCTTCTGCAGGCGGCGGCACGAGCTCGAAGCGGAGCGCGGCGCGCTCCTCTGGAGTCTCCTCGAGCGACGCCTTCCATGTGCGGATGTCGGCTGCCAGTGCCTCGACCTCGCTGGCATCGCCCCAGGGAAGCGACGCATCCTCGCTGCGCAGCGAAGCGAGCCAGGCGTCATGGACTGTCTCGAAGCGCTCGTTCGGGGATATGGTCCGGGAAAGAGTGGTCATCGCCGAGTAGCGGATGATTCCGTCGGAAAGCTTGGCGAGGAACATCCTGTCGTCGCCGCAGCGGAGGAGCTGCTCGACGCGGGCGCGCTCCGCGAACGAAGGCGCAAGCCGCCATACGGACGCATACGAGCCGTCTGCGCGGCTGACGATGTCGGGCAGATAGCGTCCGCGCGAGGCAAGCGAGGCAGCGGCGCGGAACATGGCGGCAGCACGGAGAACCGACTCCCCAAGGAACACGCCCGGCAGGAACTCTCGCCCGGCGACGTCGGAAAGGAACATCAGGACGTTCGGCAGCGTGGGGGATATCTGCTCGACCTTCCACTCCGCCAAGGGGGCGTCAGACGCGCCTTCAGTCGAATAGGAGGGAACCGGAACGCCGTCAGCAGTCGGCAGCTTCACCACCGCGGGGCTGCCGCCGGTGAAGCCGTCCGCATACCACATCACGCGTCGCGCGGCCGCAAGAAGAGACCTGGCCGAAAGCGACTGCGGGGCGAAGCCCGCAGGCGCTTCGCGCGGAAGGCCTTCGCCCCAAAGCGCAGGTTCTCCGTCCCTCCATTCGAGATGCAGTACGATCATAAGACCGTCCCGCCTGTCAGGTGCACAACCCCACTATGTCACGTGCCGCCGCGAATCCGTGGCGCTCGCAGTACCCGGCGATGCCGTCGCAGACGCGCGCGGCTGTGGATGGATCGGTGAAGGTCGCAGTCCCGACGGCAACAGCCGTCGCGCCTGCGAGCATCAGCTCGATCGCGTCCTCCGGTTCGTACACTCCGCCCATCGCGAGCAGCGGAAGCTTGACCGCCTTGTGGACGTCGTAGACGCACTTTACCGCGACGGGGTGTATGCCGCGTCCTGAAAGCCCGCCTGTGCGGTTTCCGAGAACCGGCTTGCGACGCTCGATGTCGATGACCATCGCGGGGATGGTGTTGATGAGCGAAATCGCGTCCGCTCCCGCGTCCTCTACGGCCTTCGCGTAGTCTCCGATGTTGGGCACATTGGGCGCGAGCTTCGGGATGATGGTGAGCTTTGTCGCTGCGCGGACCTTTTTCACGAGGTTGGAGAGGACAACAGGGTCCTGGCCAAACGTGTGGCCGCCTTCCTTGACGTTGGGGCAGCTCACGTTGAGCTCAATCGCGGAAACGCCTTCAACTCCGTCAAGGCGCGATGCGACTTCCGCGTACTCCTCCACGCTTCCGCCCCAGATGTTGACGATCATCTTCACGTCGCCGCCAGTCTCGCCGATGAAGTGCGGGAGGATGTACTTCACGAAGTCGTTCACTCCGGGGCCCTGGAGCCCGATGGCGTTCACGAGCCCGCCGTACACCTCGCAGTGGCGCGGCATCGGGTTGCCAGGCCACGGATCGAGGCGAACGCCCTTCGCCGTCACGGCGCCGAGCTTGGAGTAGTCGAGCGCGCCGAGGTATTCGGCGCCGTAGCCGAAAGTCCCGCTTGCGGTGACTACCGGCGTGCGGAGTTCCAGCCCTGCGAGTTTTACAGAAAGGTCGACCATGTTCGTGCCCTGTTGGATGGTTGCGGAGGCTTCACCACACGAGGTCCTTCGCCGCGAATACCGGCCCGTTCACGCAGCAGCGCGCGTTGTACACCGAGCCGTCGGGGAGACGCGTGCGCTGGATGCACGCGTAGCACGCGCCCACGGCGCAGACCATGTGGCGGTCCATCGATATCCACCCAGGCATGCCCGCCGCGACCGCACGGTCCGAGACGGCCTTGAGAAGGCCGTCGGGTCCGCATGTGAAGAGCTCGTATTTGCCGTTGAAGCGCTTGAATCCCTCGAGCGTCTCGTCGAGAGGTCCGGTGACGAATCCCTTGTATCCCCTCGAGCCGTCCTCAGTTGCCGGACGCACGTCCCAGCCAAGAGCCTCGAAGCGGTCGATCGCCAGAAGGTCCTTCTCCGTGCGTCCGCCGACAAAGAGTATCCCCTTGCGCTCGCCGAGGCGGCGCGCGAGGAAGTGAAGCGGGGCAACGCCGAAGCCGCCTCCCACGAGAAGCGGCGCGCCTACGCCGGAAAGCGGGAAACCATGGCCGAGAGGTCCGAGCACGAACACCTTGTCGCCCTTCCCGACCTGCGCGAGGACTTTCGTTCCGCGCCCGACGACCTTGAAGAGGACCGTCACAACTCCGTCCTTCGCGTCGAACACGGAAAACGGACGGCGAAGCGCGCTTGGCTCGAGCCCCGGGACCTTGACGTGTATGAACTGGCCCGGCTGGAGTTCGGACGCGAGCTTCGGCGCGTCAAGCAGCAGAAAGCGGTACCCACCTCCGATGTCGGAGTTCGAGATGACGCCGCAGAGTTCGTCCTTGAGCATTGCTTACTTCTCGTCGAGTTTTCCCTGGTACGACACGCGGCGGACCTTCTGGATGGAGGTGCGTTCAAGCGGCTCGCGCCAGACGACTATCTTGCGCGGGCGCTTGTAGTCGGCGAGCTTGGCGCAGCGCTGGCGCACGCCGAGGTTCACCATGCGCTCCATGTCCTCCCAGCTCATCGCCTTGCCGGTGCGCTCCTTGATGAGGTCCTCGTTCGGGTGGATGATAACTCCGACATGCTCGCCAGGGTCGTTCCCCACCTTGTAGCCGATCACCACGAGGTCCTGGAGAATCGGGTCCGCGCCTATGCAGTTCTCGACCTCCTCGGGGTAGATGTTCTTGCCTTCGCGGTTGACGATCAGCGCCTTCTTGCGTCCGCGTATCGTGATGAGCCCGTCGGGGCCGATGTCTGCAAGGTCTCCCGTGCGAAGCCAGCCGTCGTCGAACGCGTCGCGAGTGGCCTCCTCGTTCTTCCAGTAGCCGCGCATCACGATCGGGCCCTTGACCTGCAGCTCGCCTACGCCGTTCTCGTTCTGGTCGGCAAGACGTATCTCGATGTTCGTGAGCTTGTGGCCTATCGTGCCTATGCGCGCGCAGTCCGGGCCTGCGATCGAGACCACCGGCGAGCATTCGGTGAGGCCGTATCCCTCGAGCAGGTTGATGCCGAGCCGCTTGTACCCCTCGAGCACCTCCTTCGGACATGGCGCGCCGCCTACGATCATGAAGCGGAGCCGTCCGCCGAGCCCCTTCAGGATCTTGTTCCGCACTATGAACCCGAGGCCAACGAACATAAGCAGGCGCGCCATGAAGGACGACTGGATGTTCTTCCTGATCTTGTCGTACATCTTCTCGGCGAGCAGGGGCACCGCCATCACGACGGACGGACTCAGCGCCTTTATGTCGTCGCCGATCGTGCGAAGCGACTCGTTGAAGAACATCGCGCAGCCCTTCATCATCGGGACGACGAAGTTCGTGCAGAACGCATAGGCATGGAAGAGCGGCAGTATGACGAGGAACGTATCAGCCGACGTAATGGGCACCGCTATGGCGCCGAACGCTCCCTCGGCGTCCGAAGTGAAGTTGCCGTGCGTAAGCATCGCGCCCTTCGGCTTGCCAGTCGTGCCGGACGTGTAGATCACCGACGCCACATCGTCGTCCTTGGCAACGTGTGAGTCGTACCACGGAGCCTTGCCGCCTTCAAGCGGCTTCCTGAGAGCTTCGTAGTCGTAGACCGGTATCTCGCCGATCTTCTCCGGTGCGCCGCCGCCTACTACCACCACGGCGCGGAGCGCCGGCAGACGCGGCGAAATGGCCTCGAGCATCTTGAGGTGGTGGCTGTCGGTCGTCACTACGACAGCGCCGGAGTTGTTGAGGATGTACTCCACTTCGTCGTCGCGGAGCTTAGGGTCGAGCGGGACAACGGCAACGCCGGCGCCGCTCAGGGCCAGATAGGATTCAAGCCACTCAGGGCCGTTCGAGAGTATCAGCGCCGCATTCTCGCGCTGAGGCTGGGGTGAAAACCTCGTTCCATACGCCTCGCCCATCTCGCGGACACCGCGGAGCATCTCGGCGTAGGTCCTGTCCTGCCACACTTTGTCGCGGCGATACTTCATCGCCAGGGAGTCGGGGTTCTTCCCCGCCGCCTCTTCAAGAAGATTGCGAATTGTCATTGTGGTTATCTTTTTTCTCAAAGGATGCTGACATTTTATCAAAAAATGTCACATGCGGCAATAGCAGATTGGGAACGAGAATTCCGCCGCGCGGCTGCACGACACAGACCCCATGAAATCAAGCATATACAGTGGAACGTATACAGACCCTTTTGCGCCTTTAAGGCTATCGCGTACTCCAACATACCAATCTGAACTTCCATGATGAATTTTCCCGCGTGCTATTAACACAATCAGACATCTTTGCCACAATATCCGTACGAAATTCTTCTATAGTAATTTCTCTCCTGAGTTTCACATCCTCTTTCAAGAAGCTGAAGAATACTGTCCGCGAAAATCGAACCGGGTTAACCTCACCACGATAATACACGCATGCAAGCGTGAATACCCCATCCCGTGCAGCTAGTAGCACAGCATAGTCCGGAACGACAACAATATCGGTTCCAAGGCAATTGATGTCAGCAAACCTAAGCGGCTCTGTGCCGTCTCCAATCTCCGGGTCCGCAAGCCTCGCATTATCAGAAGCATCATTATCTATGGCTAAGCGAAGCTCTGCCGATATCTGCTGATACAACGCAAAACGGACCGGGTATGATATCGGGATCGCACCGTTCCTATAAAAATTCACACAGACAGTTCGGTCATCTTGTTCCGATGCCAACGCTTCCGCTTTGCATTTTTGCTCTATGTAATCAAAGACGCGATATGAATCCTTGACGATTTTGCACACAGATTCGTTAAGCGGCATAGGGTCGTCATACTCGTACACCTTAAGCTGTGGGATTGCGCTGCGACCCGATAAAAACAGCGTCCCATCGACATCCACAAAACGACTCATCGCCTCAAACCGAATTGCCTGCACTTTCGGCTCATGCTCAGCCTGAATCACCATAACGGGACAATCTGGACACATAGTAGTAGCGACTCGCGCACAGCATCCAGATAACATCATCACCAAACAAGATGCAACCAAGCTATTATCAATGCGCTTCAAAGTATTCCTCCTTTTTACCCTTAGCGTCCAGTCGAACGCCATAGACAATCTCCCACTCTACACACTTCAGTTCAACGTAACAAACGTTGCCCTCTCTCTTGATAGAATAGCCATTATTTTTCCTCTATTTGCGTTGCACTCAGAAGCTGGTATACACATGCGTCGAAGTCAACATTTGAAAGACTATCATACTCATGACAAGTCGTATCCATAATAGCTCGTTCACATAGGCTGTGAGGCTTGACCAGGCCGCACAAGGCTTTGAACCTTCGGCCATCCGAGCGCACCAGATATAACATCCCCGCGCATGGTGCTTTCCCATACTTGTGCACCCCAAACTTGAACCAAGAACCATCTCTCAACTCACATTTCCAGCCTGACTTTGCATCGGCCTCCAATAACTCAAACGCTCCTTCGTCAAATCCATCCTCATATGCACACGAGCCGCATTCCAGTGAAACCGCAAACACGGCAACAAACGACAGCGTCAACATCAACTTCTTGTACTTCACGACAGCAAGCCCTTCAACTTCAATACTTGTTTGGCCAATCAGGATGATCTTTCATCCATCTATCAAATTGCTCTTTATCAGTAGGATTTCTATCTCTGTTAACCAACCATCGGCCCAAAGGGCCTGACCCTTCTGTATATGCTTTACTGTATATGCCATGTCCGTTTTCAGCCCAAGGCCGCCTTCCCCTTGCGCAACCTTTGTCGCAATCCGCCCGGCGAGGTTTTCGCTTCGAATGCGCTTTCCTTCTGCGTTGTGTGTCATACGGTTTCTGGCGATAGTATACCAAATTCCGTCGATGAACGTTTCGGTTATCTCTTCGGGAATTTGGCAAGATTCGCCACGGCGGGAAACTCGCGCTGGGCACGGTTGGGAGAAAGAAGGGTCAGCTTCCATCCCCCCATGTCGGCGAGAACTAACGCGCAGAGAATCACTTCGCGTTGGATGCGTCAAGTTCCGACTTGGCCTTTGCCGCGATGTCAGGGCCGAACCGCGAGACGATGTCGCGCAGCTTCATCTTGCGCGAAGCCGGGTTGAGCGATGCGTTGGACAGCACTTTCTCGGTCTCATCCTCCGCCTGCGCCACGAACCCGGACCACATGTCGTCGACAGCCGTGCACGTTCCGCGGAACGGGGCGATCTTCTTCGCGGCGTCGGCATACCGCCGGCCCTTGGCGGACTTCTCGGCGAGCGCAAGCGCCGCGTAGGCATCGGCATGGAGCGAATGATCGAGGAAGGCGAACGCCTTCTCCATGTCCTCGGCCGGAGGCGTCTCGTGCCCCAGGCCGTTCGTCTCGTTGTAGAAGCAGTTTGCAAATCCGGCCTTCTTGTAGCCGGCGTAGGCCTTCGAGGTGCCGTCGCGGTTGAAGTCCTTGCTTCCTGTTAGGAACACGAAGTAGTGCCCCTTCGCGAGGCTGAAGATCTTCCCGTCGCGCTTTTTCATGAACCCAGGATAGATCCCGCCCTTTTCGCTCGGCAGGTTATCCCAGAAGTTGCACCCAATCACGTAGAATCCGCCGCCCGTGAAGACGTCGGCATACCCTATCGCGAGTTCCGAGGCGCACCTTCCGCCGCCGGAGTTGCCGGCTATGTAGATCTGCTTCGGGTCGATGTTGTAGAGCTGCTTCAGGTTGAAGACCGCATCTATGGCGGCACGGAAGCGTATGGGAACCTTAACCTCGTTGCCGGTGCCGTTGGCGCCAACGTAAATGAACCCGCGCTTGGCGAGCGAATCGCGCAGCTGCCTCTGCATTCCGCCTCCGTCCGTTGCGCTTATCCACACGAAAAGCGGAGCGGGCTTTGCCGCGTCATAACCGTCTGGCACGTCGACTTCGTACGTGCGTGCGGAAACGTCGTACCCGTAGTCATTCTTCGCGTTGCTCGAGCTGCTGAAACTCGACGACAGCCGACGTCTCATCACCGTGAAATCACCCACCGGATCGGACTTCGTGAACGTCATGGTGTAGTGGCCTTTGGCATGCGGCTCTTCGGCGCAGGCAAGAACGGCGGCAGCGGCCGCAATGAAAAGAACTGTTGTCCTCATTATGAGATTATTCCCCTTGAAACTGCTGGGGCCGCAAATGACAGCCCCCTACTGACACTGTTGAATCTGCAACGCTGCATTATATCACATGCACTTGCGTTTTCCAAGACGCAACTACGAACCCTCGACGACAGCTGCCACCGCCGGACCGCCAATGCCCTTTAGGAGGATCCGCTTGGTCTTGGACGTCTCGCCGCCCTTGAAGATCACGGACGACTTCGGCAGCCCCATCGCCTCGGACAGCGTCTCGATGAGCTCCTTGTTGGCCCTTCCGTCGACAGGCGCGCTTTTGATGCGCACCTTGACCGCTTCGCCCATGACGCCGTCAATCCCCGCCTTCGACGAGCGCGGCTGTGCCCTAACGTTCAGAATTACGCCTTCAGCAGTCTCTGTATAGTACATTTTCAGTCCTCCTTGCACGCCGCCCTGCCATTCACCGGGTCCCTCCGCG
>JAEEGL010832558.1_pt1 | contig 33501 bp, 24 predicted proteins | sample 9134231 | NCBI WGS metagenome assembly JAEEGL01 (sample SAMN16246548, study PRJNA631951) | gut metagenome | biome: gut microbiome; feature: rumen; material: fiber-attached | host: Bos | place: Iran: Karaj | collected 2018-10 | reverse complement strand
CGACACGGTCGAACAACAAAACAAAATCCAGCAAATCAAAGCCAACATCAGGGAGCGCATCGATGCGAAGCTCAGCGAACCTTACGACACCACGCGCAACAGTGGCTACTGGTGGCGGGCGTTGAAACATGGCAAGGTGAACTTCAACGACAGCACCATGGGCTATCCCAAGTTCTTGAAGTTTTGTTATAAAACCTACGTGTGGGGCGACCGTGCGTTCAACAGTTACGACAGTGCCTACGTGGTAGGGACTGGGAAAAACTGGAAACTTATCCTCAAGAGCGAGAACTGGATTGACCGCTACATCGGCAAGCCTACCAAGGACATCAAGATGATTATGGGCAGCAATCTGGTGTCGAACATCGGTGTGTCATTGTCGTTCATGGCGGTGAGCGTGGGGTACTCATTCAGTCTGACTGGTGGCGGTAAGTCATCGAAGAAGGCAGACTTCTCGTTTACCTGTGCCCGTTTCACTGCCGATGCCTATTATTGGGAGAATCGAAACGACATGAATGTGATCTACAAGCACGACAATAGCGACAAAGGCCGCCAAAAGATGAGGCAATCTGGACTAGAACGCAAGGCGATGGGCCTCACTGCCTACTACTTCTTCAACAACCGCCGCTACGCCCAAGCAGCCGCCTATTGTTACTCCAAGTACCAGAAGCGCAGTGCCGGTTCATGGCTCGCGGGCATCAGTCTTCAGCACTACGATGTCAAGTTCAACATCGATCAGCTGCCCGAACAGGCTCAGTCCTATATTCCCGACCCTTCTGCCGCACCCCGCATCCTCTACAATGACTACTGCCTGCTCGTAGGTTATGGCCACAACTGGGTGCTCGGCCGCAAGTGGCTGTTCAACCTTACCCTCACGCCCTATCTGGGCTATCGTTATAACATTTTGGAAGAAAATCCTGGAGCATTCTCGCTCAATCTGCGTGGCCGCATGGGGCTCGTCTACAATCATAAGCAGTTCTTTGCAGGACTCCAGGGCTATTCCGACCACCACCGCTACAAGAACAACAACAGCCACCTGTTCAACACCTACATGACCTTCTCAATTCTAGGTGGTATCAGGTTTTAGGTATTGTTCTCCTAACCCCAAGTCCCCTTAACCCAGGGGTTAGCCCCCTAAATCCCCCCTCTTTAAGAAGCTAGAAGCAGGTTCTAGAAGACAAAAATGGCAAATATGAAGAATATAATGAATGTAATTGCACGAATGGCTATGCTCGGGCTGTTGATGTTGTTACCCATGACGGCAGAAGCGCAAACTGTGTTGACGCTCGATAGCTGCAGAGCAATGGCACTGAGCAACAACAAACAGATGGGCGTGGCGCGGGTGAAACAAGAAGTGAACGCCAACCTGCGAAAGTCGGCGCGCACTAAGTATCTGCCCCAAGTAAATGCACTTGCCGGCTATGAGTGGATGAGTAGGGAAGTCTCCATCTTGAACAACGAACAGAAGTCCGTATTGAGCAATATGGGAACCAATGCGTCCACAAGCTTGCAGAGTGCCTTGGCTCCACTCGTGTCGCAGTTGCCTGCTGAAACGCAAGCGCGCATGGCAGAGGACTTGTCCAAATTTGCCGGTGCGCTCAATCAGGTAGGGACGGGTTTGCTTATTGCTTAGAGCTTATAGCTTAAGGCTTAGCCCCCATTAGGGGGTTAGGTGGACTCCAAAACTTTTCAGCAAGGCGTAGAGGCGGGGGACTGGGAGTCCCATGACGTTGTAGAAGCAGCCGTTGATGCGTTTTACGCCCATGTAGCCAATCCATTCCTGAATTCCATAAGCACCCGCCTTGTCCATCGGGCGGTAATGCTCGATGTAGTAGTCAATTTCCTCGTCGGTGAGTTCGGCGAATTCCACCTCAGTGACATCGGCGAACGATTCTTGACGCTCTTTAGTAGTAACACACACTCCCGTGATGACATGATGCACTTTGCCGCTGAGATTACGCAACATCTGATGCGCCTCGGCGGCATCGGCAGGTTTGCCCAACACCTCGCCATCGAGTACAACGATAGTATCGGCGGTGATGAGCAATTCATTATCTTTCAGTCGATAGGGCTTTGCTTTCTGAATAGCCAAGAACTGCGCCACCTCATCGGCGGGCATTGTAGCGGGATAACTTTCTTGAATGCCTTCAATCACTTCGACCCGGAAGTTGATACCCAGGTCGCGCAGCAACTGCTGGCGGCGTGGCGACTTGCTCGCCAGCACCACATCATATTTGAGTTCTAGCATAACTCTTCTTTACTACTCATCGTCATCATTGTTGTCAGGAGCACCGAGGTCAAGGGCGTTGATGCGATCGGGCAAGATGTCGATGGCCTGACGGCGATACTCCTCGCGGATGAGCGCCATTGGGTCACGCTTGGCGTAGTGACGCATGCGGCGATAACGCTTGCGGCACAGGAATCGCTCGACGATATAGGCCAGTACGAACATCAAACCCGTGAGAACCCACAACATCATGTAGGCACTGGACTGCTGCGACAGAGTGGCACCACCCGACTGCATCTGGATATAGGCGTTGACGGCCCAGGTGCTGGGGATGAAGTTGCCCACGACAATCCAAAAGGGAGTCATGCTGCAACGAGGCCAGGATATGCCGCTGAGGAAGACAAAAATGACACTGGTAAACACGAGGGCGATGAAGGTGGACTCGCGGTCGTTGGCAAACACCTTCATGGCCTGCCCCATGAACGATGACGCCAACAGGAAGGGTAAAGCCATGGCGAGGATGGCACGGGGGTCACCCACCTGGGGAAAGTCGAAGAACTTGGGCGCGATGAGCAGGGTATAGACGGTGGGAATGATGTAAATCATCCAGTAACATAACGACTTGCCCAAGATGGAAGCACCCACACCAGCAGGAATCTCAAGGGGGTCGACTCCACGGTTGTGCAGGCGACGCTCTCGGCTGCCGCCATGCAACATGCAGATGCCCAACAGCATGCTCTGCTGCAACACGAGGATAAAGATGGCGGGCAGGACGGCCGAGGCGAGTCCCATGCCTGTATTGCCCAAGGCCACCTGCTTGCTCTCGAGCGAGCCCGATGACACGGACACGGGCACGACATCGAGCAAATGGTGTTGCATTTGGGCATTCATCGCCAACTGAACACTTGTCACAGCCGACAACACCTGTTTGTAGCGAATCATCACGCCCATGTCACAGTAAGCCTCGACATGAGCTTGCTCGCCATGATGAATCTTACGCCCGAATCCCTTGGCAAAATGCACCACGCCATAGCATTTCTTCTCGCACATGAGCCGGCGCGCCTCTTCCATGCTCGCGACATACTGTGTCACGCACACCTCGGAGGTGGCATCGAGCGCACGAGCAAACTGGCGGCTATCGGCCGAACGGTCGTCATCGACCACAACCACCGACACATTGTGGGCGGTCTCGGGGTTATAAATCAGGGCATAGAGGATGGGATAGACGAGGCATAGGACGAGAAAGAAGATTATCACGCCCTCGTCGTGGAACGACAACCAGAATTCACGCTTCCACACCAAGAATATGTCGTGCAACCAACGCAGCATTTCTTTTAATGTAAGAATTAAGAAGTTAAGAAGTTAAACGAGTTACAAGGCTCCCCTCTCCCTCTGGAGAGGGGGGGTGAGGCCGATTATGCATTGTGCATTATATTAAGGTACATACACAGGGTTAATGCACTCGCGCTTGAGCCGATATTGCAAGGGCCAAGGCAAAACGACAAACACGATGAGTGCCACATAATAAAAACGTGAATAATAGAGGGGGATGCCATTGAGCGCCTGGTCAATGGACAACAAGAAGTAGTACTTGACCGGCACGGTATAACCCAACGCGTCGACCCATGGATACATCGACTCGGCAGGCAACGAGAACCCACAGAAAGAGAACGAGAGCATACCCAGAAGGGTACACAACGTGGTGCCCAGACGAAAGTTGGGGGCTATGCACATCATCAACAGGGCAAACCCTTGGTTGGCGAGCACAAACAGCGGCATCGCCAGAATCATGTGCCAGGGATTGCAGTTGAGCGGCATGCCATAGACACGATACATCAAGAACTGAATCATCCACCCTGTGCATGTGAAGATGAAGGTGTGAGGTGCCAGCTTGCCGAAGACGGCAAACTTGATGGAGCCGCCGGCGGAGGCTATCCACTCCTGGCAGGTGCCATACTTGAGTTCGGTGCCAATGCTGAAACTGGTTGTGAGCATGATGAACAGCGCCAACAGACAGGGGATGAACGACAGGTTAAGATAATAACTATAGTTTGCCCATGGGTTACCTAGCATGTGCACCTCGGTGAGGATGGGCTGCATAAAGGTAGCCACCGACCGCTCGTCGAGCAGCCCCGTGGCCTCGAGCGAAGTCTTGGCGATGGCACCGTTGGCCAGTAGCGTGACGGTCTTGAATCCCTTGAACTGCATCGATGCCGGTGCAAAGAGAGCATAGTTAATATAGTAGCTCACCACGGGGTTCTGACCGGTGAGGGTCTTGTGCTCGAGCCGCTCGGGCAGCAAGATGAAGCCGTTCACCTCGCCGCGTTTGACCGCATTGAGGGCTGAATTGTAGTCGGTGTAGTGATGAATGATGTTCACCGTCTGTATCGCACCCAGATTGCGCTCGATGCGCCGTGACACTGAGGAGTTGTCAAGGTCGACAATACCCACGGGCACACGACTGATAGTCCCGGGCTTCATGAGCTCGAGCAAGAAGACTGCGCACAAGATGGGTGCCGCAATCATGACTATCCAGTAGAGTTGGCGCCGGACCAGCTGCACCAATCCACGCTTTATCGACTCGTTGAAAAATAATTTGTACATTTAATTAATGTTTAATGCACAATGTTCCCCTTCAGGGGGGTTGGGTGGACGCTCACTGATTCAAAATGACGCTCATGCCAGGGCGGAAGTTCTCGATGGGCGCTTCGGGGCGTGCCTTGACCTCGAAGGTCTTGGAATCATACTGTCCGTATGCCTTTGTGGCCTGCCAGATGGCGTATGTGCCCATGTCGTGGACATAGAAAATCTTCATCTTCACGTCCTTGAGGCCCAATGCGGGGATATTGACACTGATGACCTTGCCCAGTGGCAGGTCTTTGAGCATCTCCTCGCGAACACTGAAGGACACCCACATGTCGTCCATCTTGGCTAGTGACACCACCGGTGCACCCATCGCCACAAGTTCGCCCTCTTGAGGATAGACCTGCGTCACCTCGCCATCGCAGGGTGCGATGAGATACTGGTCTTCGAGTAGCGACTGCACCTCCATGACGGTGCCTCGTGCGGCATTCGCCACACTCTGGCTGGCAGCCTTGTCCTCGCGTTGCGCACCATTGACGGCCATGTCATACTGGCTCTTGGCTGCCTTTACCTGTGCCGAGGCGGCATCGGCTGCAGCCTTGGCCTCATCTCGCTTCTGCTCAGTAATCACGCCCTGCTCAAAGAGGGTCTGCATACGTTGGTAGGTCTTTTGGGCGATTGTCTCGGCAGCGATGGCTTGTTGCCACACGTTGTAGGCACTCTGCTTGATTTCTTCACGTTTGCCACGATCCACCTTCTGCGTCTGCGACGAGGCTGCATTCGCCATCTGTTGCGCTTGGTAGAGCTTGGCATCGGCGGTCGATGAGTAGACTTTGGCAATGGTATCGCCACGATGTACCACCTGTCCCTCCTGTACATAGATGCGCTCGACACGTCCGGGCAACTTGCCCGACACACGCACGGCATCACAATCGGCCTGCCCCTGCGTGGTAGACTTGGGCGGCTGAATGAGCACGAGTCCCAAAACGGCAATCATAGCCATCGCCACAGCAAACACTCCGATGGCGGCCAGCAATGCCCTGTCTTTCTTGCGGACTATCGTCCGCTGCTGATTTTGCTCTTTTTCCATATTGTTATTGTCTCGCCCCCTCAATCCCCCCAGGGGGAAGGTTCAGTGAGGCTAATTATGCTTTATGAATTTTAAATTATGAATTATTTCAGACTCCCTCGCCGAGTACCTTGCTTAGATAGGTGTCACAGAGGCGGACATCAATCTCGGCATCAATCTTCTCGCTGTTGGCCTTGAGCCATGCGGTTTGAGCCGCCATCACTTCGTCGCTGGTGCCCACACCCTCCTTGAATGCCACCTGCGCCATTCGCAAGTTCTCATCGGCCTTGGCCAGGTTGGTCTGAGTCATGCTGTAGGTCTTCAGTGCCTCCTGGTAGCGGAACTTCGCCTGGTTGACCTGCAGAGCGACTTTCTCTTGCACGTCAGCCAGTTCTAGTCGCTTGGCTTTTGCCTCGACCTCTGCCTGACGCACTTTGTTGCTTAGGCCGCCTCCGTGCCAGATAGGGACCTTAACCATTGCCCCAACACTGAAGGCCAGTCCGAATCGGTTCTTGAAACCATTGTAGGTATTAGGATTTGTGGCATGATAAGCGCCAAATGCCGCTACTTGGGGTAGCATCTCACTGCGTGCCACCTTGACCTTTTGGTCATAGACCTCGGTGGCTAGCGTCAATGCGCGCACATCCTTGCGACGCGCATAAACTAATTCCATATCATAATCAGTGGGACGCAACACGCCAGTGCCCACTGTCTCGTTGTCCTCGTCAGCCAGGTGCAACACCGTCTCGACGGGCAGGCCACACAATTGAGCCAACAACATGCGCGAGAGAACCAGGCCATTGTTCACCTTCGTCAGGTCGACCTGCGCTTCATTGAGACGCACATCCACGGCGAGCAAAGTTGAACGCGTAGCGACACCTTCGTTGAGCATCTTGGTCACGTCTTTCTGCAACGACTCCACCAAGTTGACGTAGCTCTCGGCCAGACGCTGCTTCGCCTTGAGCGACACCACCTGCCAATAGGCCGCATCAACATTATAGACAACATCTTGCGCCTTGTTGTCGCGCATCGACCGGGCAATCTCCTCGGCGTAGCGCGTGATTTCGTTCATCGCCTTGATTTTGCCGCCCATATAGATGGGTTGCGTGAGTGTAACGGCACCCGCCATGATGTTGTGGATGTTGAATGTCATCGCGTCCTTGGGCAACATTGCCACCTGCAGCGGGATGGGTTGACCGTCGTGAAGAACGGGCTCACCCGTGACGGGATTCACCACCACCAAGTACTCATAATCTTGACTAAGCAAGTCAAAGGTCTTGATAGGCAAGTAAGCATCGTTCTCAAGTAACGACAACTTTTTTTGGTTATAGATATAGGATGCCTGGAAATCGATATTAGGCAGATAGGCGGCATGGGCCTCCTTATGTTGGTAGTGTGCCTTCTCGATTTCGAGGGTTGCCTGACGGATTTCCTTGTTATTGCGCAAGGCCATAGCGCGGCAAGAGTCTAGCGACACAACTGGCTGTGCCAGAGCCACAAGTGCGCCCAACAAGCAAATGAGTAGTGTGAATTTTCGCATATCAAATGGTTTTAAGTTCGCAAATATACACATAATTTGCTTTACAACCCACCAAAATTACAAAAAAAGTGTTATCGGGGCTGCCATACAACTCAGCGATCCCAGTCGTCCATCTCAAGCTCGCCATTGGTGAGCACACGGTCGCCATCCATTTCCTGACCACTCCACTCGTCATCCTCAAACATGAGATAGTTCTGATTCATGCACGATGACATTCCGCATAGCAGAGCCATGCCTAATAACAATGATATGATTATACGTCTTAACTTCATGGCGCAAAAGTAATATAATAATTGAGAATTAAGAATTGAGAATTGAGAATATTTCAATTTGCACCCATTTTTATGTTTTGAAACTACCGAAAATAGTAGCAGGGTCATGGATTTATAGAGCAGTGAAGCCATTACTATTATCTGCCTCACTGGACTCCCCCTCTCTTTAGGGAGCCTGGGAACCATCAATACAATAAAAAGGGGTGAGGTGCGTTTTAGTGAGTATAGAAAACATATCAAAACATTGATTATGACCATTCACAAAAATATTTTGTTGAGAGTCGTGATGGTTGCCACAGGGCTTGCGCTGATGGGCAGTCAGCATGTATCTGCATTTGACCTCTCGCACTTTGCCGACTCATCGAAGTTGACGACAGGACGCTGGGTGAAAATCAAAGTGTCACAGACTGGCATCCATGAGATTACCGCTGAGGATGCTCGCGCTTGGGGTTTTAGTGACTTGAATCATGTGCATGTCTTCGGCATGGGCGGCTTGCCATTGAGTGAAAAGTTGACCGAAGACATTCCCGATGACCTGCCACAACTGCCAGTGGTCCGCACCGAGGGCAAACTCCTATTCTACGCCCAAGGCCCCACCTACTGGTACGACGGTAACAGCGAGGAGATGACGTTCTTGCCCGCGCAACACCCCTATAGCAACAATACCTTCTATCTTGTCAGTGATGATGAGAGGTTTGATGACCTGCCCATGATTGCCATGGGCGAGGCTCCTAGCGGCACCGCCCAGACCACCTATACCGAGCATCTAGTGCACGAAGTAGATTTGATCAACCCCGCCAACAGTGGACGCGTCTATTTGGGTGAGGACTTCACGGGAACGGCGCAACAGAGTTTCGCATTTGACCTGGCACAAAAGATTGCGGGTACCGATGTCAACGTGTATAGCGTCATGGGCATCAAACAAACCACTGGCACTGCCAAGGTGACCTACCAGTACAACGGCACCAACGTCCCAAGTGCCTCGACCGACCAAATCACCGGCGAAAGCAGTGAAGACGCCTATCAACTCATAATCTCGAAGAAAACCTTCAACCTGGGCAGCGACAACGCCTTGAGCTATAGCCTGAAACTGGCCAGCACTGGTGCGCCGTCACTGGCACGGCTCGACTACATCGCGGTGAACTACACCCGCCAGTTGTCCCTAAACCAGGGGCAGCTGTGCTTTGATGACAATCACGCCAGCACTGAAGTGCAACTCAAGGTGGAAGGTACGGACAGCACGAGCGTGGTGTGGGATGTCACCCGGCCGTGGCATCCTATCAGGGTCTACGCCAACCGTGCCGGCTCGACAACAAGTTTCTCTCCACTAGAGGCAGGACTGCGCCGGTATGCCGTGTTCACCACTCGCGGTACTTTTGCCCGCCCCACCCTAGTGGGTGCTCTGAGTAATCAAAACCTGCACGGCTCACCTGTCCCCGACATGGTCATCATTACGCCCAGCGAATACCGCGAACAAGCCCAACGTATCGCCACCATGCACCATCAAGCCGACAGTATGCGGGTGCTGGTGGTGAGCGACTACGAGGTATACAACGAATTCTCGAGCGGCACACCCGACGCGATGGCCTACCGGATGTTGTGCAAGATGTTCTATGACCGCGGCAGTCAGGACGGACACCGTTTGGGCTATTTATTGCTCATGGGCAAGGGAACGTTTGACAACCGACTGATTACCGGGAGCATACGCGCCCTGAACGCTCCCATGCTGCTCACATGGCAGAGCGAGATGAGCCACCAGCACTCGAAGACTTACACCACCGATGATTACTTTGGCACGCTTGCCGACGGCGCGGGACCACGCATCGCCTCCAACGTGATGGATATCGCTGTGGGGCGCATGACCGTCAAGAGCGTCAACGAGGCGCGGCATGTCGTGGACAAGTTGATGAGCTATGTGACCCAACCTGACTACGGCTGGTGGAAGAACAACGCGCTCATTGTCGCCGATGACGGGAACTCGGGCGTGCACCTTGAGCAGGCCGAGGACATGGTTGCCTCCATGCGCGCAAATGGTGGTAATGACATGATTTACAACCGTGTCTATCTTGACGCGTTCAACAGCGTGAGCAGCGGTGCCAAGCGCACTTTCCCCGATGCTGTGACCAAGCACTACAACACGCTGCGCAATGGCGTTGTGTGGTGGACATATATTGGCCACTCGGGTCCTCACGCGATGACCGACAACGGCCTGTTGCGACATGTCGACCTCGACACGAAGTTCTACTACAAGCACCTGCCGGTGCTATATGCCGCCACGTGCGACTTCAACCAGTTTGACGGCAGCGAGGAGTCGGGCGGCGAGACCTTGTTCCTGAATCCTCGCGGAGGCGTGATCGCCATCATTTGTCCACCTCGTCCCGTGCTAATCAACAATAATGGCACACTGACGACCAACATCGGGCAATATGCCTTCAGCAACGACGAGAACGGTCAACCACGCCGACTAGGAGACATCGTACGCCTAAGCAAGAACTTGTCGCGCGACGAGAACCGACTGCGCTACTTCCTGGTTGGCGATCCTGCCATGCGCCTGGCATTGCCGACCAACAAGATTCGCATTGACACCATCAAGGGTGCACAAGAATTCACCTCGGCGGGATGGCCCGTGTTCCATGGCCGACAAACCATGACGGTGAGCGGCACGGTGACCGACCGCAACGGAACCCCTCTGCCCAACTTCAACGGGAAACTCACTCTCGAGATGTTTGACTACGAGCAGTCCATCACCACCCATGGCTACAGCGACAAGAGCGACGGCAGCGATGGCAAGAAAGAGACCTACCTAGACCGAACTAACAAACTCGCCGTGAGCATCGACTCAATCGCCGCTGGCAAATTCACCTCACGCATCGTGCTGCCCACCGAAGTCCTCCCGCGTGAGACGGGCGAAGGCGACTCGGTGCTGTACGACAACTTTGCCCCGTCATTAATCAACCTGTATGCCTATAGCTCCACCGACTCGGTCGAGGCCCGCGGCAGCAACGAGGAGTTCATCATCTACGGTTATGATGACACGGCGGCCTCTGACACTATCGGGCCGGTCATCCGCTTCTTGGGGCTGAACAGCGAGAACTTCAAGAATGAGGACCAAGTCAACGAGTCGCCCGTGGTGATCGCCGAAATTACCGATGACAGTGGCATTAACTACTCCACCGCAGGCGTCGGTCACACGATGACGTTGACACTGGACGGCAGCACCACCTATAGCAACCTCATCGACTACTACACTCCCCGCGCGGCTGGTAACGGCTCGTCGGGCACCTTGAGCTACACGTTGAACGACCTGACGCCTGGACGCCACTTGCTACGGTTGCGTGTGTGGGATGTATATAACAACATGAGCGAGCGTACGGTGAGCTTCAACGTGGTCAAGGGGCTGAAGCCCGACATCTACGAAGTGTACAGCACCAACAACCCTGCCCGCTATGAGACCACTTTCTACGTCAAGCACAACCGTCCCGACGCAGTGCTGACCATGGGCATCGAGGTGTACGACCTGATGGGTCGGTTGGTATGGCGCACGCGTCAGAATGGGGTAAGCGACACCTACACCTCATTTCCGGTCACCTGGGACCTGCGCGACATGGGCGGACGGCGCGTGCCACGCGGCATCTATGTCTTCCGCGCCATACTCTCGACCGACGGCATACAAGAGGCCACCAAGAGCAAAAAACTGGCTGTAACCAGCGAATGAGGCTTGTAAAGACGTTTTTTTGTCAAAAACAAGTGAGCATTCCAAGAATTATTTGTACATTTGCAGGTTGATGCGCTTTGCACCCGCCAACAGGATGAAAATAGTGGTGAAATATGGCATAGTCCCTGCTGCCGGCATTGAACTGCTGGCCGACTCATCAATCCTGCCCTCCGGTCGCCCCTTGTTCATTCCCGACTGGGCCGCATCGTTCACGGCGACCTTGTCGGTGGCCGCTCGCATCAACCGCTTGGGCAAGTGCGTCACGACACGTTTTGCACACCGCTACTGGGATGCCATCACAGGATGCCTGCTCACACAAGGTATTGACAAACGAGGAAACGCCATCGCTCGTCATGCCTTGACCCGGGCGCATGACAATGCACTCGTGCTGGGTCAAATGATACCCAAAGAAGAGATACTTGACGACGCGGCCGACCTAGTGTGCATGGTTGACAATCAGCCCGTCGCACAAGTGACACTGCCCGGCATGACAACGCTCATCAATGACACCATCTGTCATTTGAGTCAATATATGACCCTCAAGATGGGCGACCTTTTGTGTGTCAGTAGTGGGTGCACACTGCCACTGGATCTGAACACCACCACCGAACTGGCCTTGAACGGGCAGCAGGTGCTGCAGACCAAGATTAAATAGAAAACAGATAGGATTTCAATACAATGAGCAAGAAAATTCTCCACGGCCTCCTGGCCATCACTACGGTTCTGACAATGGGAACCTTGACCACTCAAGCTTTCTCGTTGTCACAGTTTACATACAATTCCCAATTGTCAACTGGCAAATGGGTAAAAGTTTCTGTACCATCCGACGGCATCTACCAACTCACAGCCACACAACTGGCCGAAATGGGCTTCAACGACCTGCAACATGTACAGGTTTATGGCCAAGGCGGACACGTCATCGGCGAGATATTGGATGGCAGCACCATTGATGACTTGAAGCCAGCTCCTATGATGGTGGTCGGCGACAAGGTCATTTTCTATGCCCAGGGGCCAGTAGCACGAAAGATGATGGACAACACCAATCTCCATCCTTACTATACGCACAAGGTTAATGGCTACTCCAATTATGGCTATTACTTCATCACCGAGACCGATAGCCCGGTTGCGGTAGCCCAACAGAGTCCGACAACGCCAGGCAGCACCTGGGTAACCTCTAGCTACAATTTGTTCTCACACGAGTCTGAGCTGAGTTCACCAGGCTCTACTGGCAAACAACTGCTGGGCGAGTCGTTACTACCCGATGGTGTGACCATCGACTTCGACTTGCCACAACTGTGCGACAGCACCCTAGTCGTACACCTAGGCGCAGCCGCTTATGCCACCAACCAAACCACTTACATCTATGCAAAAATTGTTGGAGACACAACAGTAGCCTTTACCACCACCGAGAACAAAATTCGCGCCATCGACGCTGGACGGGATGCTCAACGACACTACAACGTGGCCACACCAGCACGGTCGTTCCGTCTGGCCAACCCCAGCGAACATGGACAAATCTATTTGTGGCTTTATAATCCGTTTGGCGCCACCATTCGAATGGCTCAACTCGACTTTGTCGACCTCACCTACAAGCGTCTGAACAGCTACGCTGCCGACGAGAATAGTTTCGCCATGGGTTTTGCCATGACCAACAGCAACACACAGGTAGTGATGCCTGGCACCGACAGTCTCACTGTCGTATGGGATGTTACCGACCCCTTGAATGCTCGGCAGATGACACTGACTGCTGCCGTTGACGAACAAGGCGACACGATTGGCATGAGTTTCACTCCTGAGGCACGATCAGTGCCTAGCCAATTCTATGCCTTCAAGCCCCAACAAGAGCATGCCACTGTCACCAGTTCGGTTGACGTAGAGAACCAGAACCTTCATGGGCTTGAAACACCTGACATGCTTATTGTCACCAACGCCTATTTCCGTCCAGAGGCCGAACGTCTGGCACAAATGCACCGCGACCACGATGGCATGACAATACATGTCGTTGACCAGGAGCAAGTGTTCAATGAGTTCTCCAGTGGCACTCCCGATGCATCTGCCATCCGTCTATTGTGCAAGATGCTCTATGACCGCAATAGCTCCAAGTTCAAACACCTGCTTATGTTCGGCCCGGCGAGCTACGACTACCGAGGCATCACCACCGACAAGGCCCATCGCGTCATCACCTTCGAGACAGACAACGGCGAGAGTGACAAAACCAGCTATGGCACCGATGATTTCTTCGGCATGCTCGCGGACAACTCGGGTGTCACCTTGACAACCAGCGATTTATTGTTGGGTATAGGACGTATTACCCCTACCGACCTGTCGCAAGCCAAGCAAAATGTGGACAAAATCATGCACTATGTCCTCACTCCCGACTATGGTTCCTGGCGCAATCATTATACCATCTGGGCCGATAGCGGTGACTCCGACCTACACCAACTGCAAGGTGAACGTATCGACAACATCATTCAAAACAAGCAACACATCCCCATGGTTGCAGACAAGACTTTTATCGACATGTTCCCCATGGACGGCAGAGTATCGAGCGAGGCTCGCCGTCATACCATCGAAATTCTGAACGCAGGCCAATATTATGGCACCTACATGGGGCATGCCAACCCCATGACATTAACCTCAAGCCGAATGTGGACTATGACGAATGTACGCAGCCAGAGCTATAGTCATCAGCCCATCTTCATGACTGCCTGTTGCGATGCGGCTCGTTTCGACAGCAATGATCAAGGTATCGGCGAACTCATGTTACACCAGCCAAATGGTGGAGCCATCGCACTGCTCACATCAAGCCGAGAAGTGGATGCCAAAAGCAACGACTACTTGAACCAAGCTTTCACCGAGTCTCTTTTCTCATATAACACTACTGGACAGATGACGACATTGGGACAAGCGTATATGAAGGCAAAACGGTCGCCCTTGACCAACGTATCTGACACGAGCCGTTACAACAAGATGGCTTACCTGCTATTAGGTGACCCAGCGATAAAGGTGCTCTACCCCAAGCCATTGTTCAATATTACCACGGTCAATGGCATCAGTATAGCCTCCAACGACACCCCTGTACAATTGTCTCCGATGCAACAGGTCACTGTCGAAGCCGATGTATTGCAACCAGGAACATCGCAAGTGAACACCAGCTTTAACGGGGATGCAACTCTGTCGGTCTATGACACAAAACGATTGCTCAAATACGCCTCATACACGAACCCTTATTCACCCATGTCGGGCAACATTTACTATCCCCGCGACTTGCTGGTAGAAGTAAATGGACGCGTGCAGAATGGGCATTTTGTCGGTACAGCGGTGGTGCCACGCTACTTCAAAGCCAAAGCCGGTGATCAACTGGCCATACACGTATATGCACATCAGGACAACACGACCGAGATGGTCAACGGAATGACCACACAAGTAGTTGCCGCTACCTACGACGAAGGAACAGCCGTGCAAGATGACGAATCACCTGTCATCCAAGAAATGTACCTCAATGAGAAAGCCACTTTTGAACAGGGAGTTTCGGTTCCCGAAAACTCGATCCTCCACGTCACTGCTACTGACGATGTGGCTTTCAACAACCAAAGCACGGGTGTGGGTTGTACGGCAAGGCTCCTGCTTGATGAGGGAGCTACAAACTACACGCTCATTAAGAATTATGTCAGAATCAGCGATGGTGGGAAAGCGCTACAACTCGACTTCCCCGTCAACAGCCTGACACCTGGACAGCACTCACTCACGTTCAGCGCACAGGACGTGGCTGGAAACCTCACACAGCGCACCATCACCTTCATGGTGGGAGGACAAAATTTCTTGTCACTCAAAACGCCAAACTTGGTAGCCATCGACGAGACGACCATCGAACTCGACGAGGACGAGGCCGACCAACCTAACGTGAGCGCCATGACACTCAAGGTAGTGAACGCACGTGGCGAACTGGTTTGGAGCTGCGACAATGCCTCCTTGCCCTACACTTGGAACCTAACCGACAATCAAGGTGAACGTGTTGCATCAGGATTGTACAAACTATTTGGACAATACAACGATGGAACCAACTATGGTGGAACTAACATCATGCCCATCATCGTAATGGATCCTGTTAAATAATTATCAGTTGACTGTTGTATGTTTCTAGCTTAATGACTTGAACAACTGGGACAATGAAACAAAGCAAAAACAAGAATATGAACAAGAGAGTCCTTCAAATCATAGTGTGCGCTTTGTTTGTGGCTTGCGCTACACTGAGTGCCACAGCACTTGAAGCAAATCACTTCGCACAATCATCACGTTTGTCACAGGGCCGATGGGTCAAGGTTGCCGTCACGCAGACTGGCATCTATGAGATAAACCGTAACCAACTTGCCAAAATGGGGTTTACCGACCCACGACGTATCAAAGTCTACGGCTATGGTGGCCGAATGCTTAGTGAAGTACTCCTCGACGATCTCCCAGATGACTTGCAGCAGATTCCTGCCCTGCGACGAGACGACAAGATTTGCTTCTACGCCGTAGGCAACGTGACCATGTCGTTCAAACAAGCAATCTATCCACAGTTCACACGCAACCGCAACACATATAGCATACAGGGATACTATTTCATTACCGAAGACAGCGAGGATGCATTGGAACCTGCCGTGAATCCCTATCTTGAGACCGCAAGCACACCGTTGACCACTAGCTACGACTACCTCTTGCATGAGAACGAGATGCGTTCACTCTCGTTCACGGGTTCAGAATTATTGGGTGAAGATATCACCCACGGAGACCGCACGTTTGACTTTAAGCTTGTAAACATCAGTACCGACTCAGTCTTCCTGACCACTCGCATCGCGTCCAAGATAACTCGTCTTTCGGCCAGCGACCATTCAAGTGACGTGTATGGACAATTCCGCTGCTACATCACCGATAACGGAACCACAACACAGGTGCCATACACCCAAACTGCAGCACGCATCAAAGGCTGTACACGAGACTATTCCTTCTATGAGTCTGGCGAAGCCACCGAAGTTGCAAAGCTCTCGTCACTTGAAGGGAACGGGACACTGCGTTTTGAGGTTATCGAGACCAGCGGCAAGGGAGTCATGCAGGTTTCTCTGCTCGACTACTTCATTATGACCTACGAGCACCACAACATGCTCAAAGGCCAACCCGCCGACCAATGCTTAATGGCCTATTCCAGCACTAGTGCCGATGACCAAGTACGCGTCAATGCAAACAGCAACACGCAGGTGTGGGACATCACCAACCCCACCAACCCCATCAACATGTCTGTGATAACACTGCACAACCAGATTTGCTTCACTCCTGGCGAACAGCTTGAACCGCACCAGTATGTCGCCTTCAACCCTGATGGCAAACTACTCCAAATAGACTCTTTCCAGATGGTAGAGAACCAAGACCTTCATGCGATGTCAGTGCCTGACATGTTGATTATAACCACTAACACTCTAATGCCGCAAGCCGAGCGCGTGGCACAACTGCATCGCCAACATGATGGACTTGATGTCATCGTTGTAGATCATGAAAAAATCTTCAACGAGTTCTCAAGCGGCACGCCCAGCGCAATGGCCTACCGACTATTATGCAAGATGTTATATGACCGCGATAAGAACAAATTCAAGGACTTGCTATTGGTGGGGCATTCCAGTTTTGACAACCGAGGCATCGTCACAGGAAAGAAAGACCGACTGATGTGCTACCAAACCTCCTTGAGCAACTATGATGACAACAGCCATGTCATCGAAGACTTCTTCGGCTACCTCAATGACAACTCTGGCTTGGTCATCACCTCCGACTCATTAAAGATAGGCGTGGGGCGCATCCCATCGTCTAGTTTGTCGGAAGCTAAACATGATATCGACAAGCTCTATGAATACGTGCTCTCGCCCGACTATGGTGTGTGGCGAAACAACTACTGCATCTGGGCCGAGCAGAGTACTGGTGATGAGGACAAACTGCATGAGAAACAGGCCGATGGCATCAACTACATCCTTGAGAACGACTTGAACATTAAGATGATACCTGACAAGGCATTTGTAGGCATGTTCCCTAAGGATATTACCGAATCGTTCAAGGCCGAAAACAAACAGTCATCCACCAACGGACGCAAGCATATCCAGGAGATGCTCAACGAGGGGCAATACTTTGCCACTTACGTTGGCCATGCCGGCCCCAACACATTTACCGGCAGCGGTATCTGGCGCTCAACCGATGTCACCGCAAACAGGTACAGCCATTGGCCCATCATGACCACCGCCTGCTGCGACGTGGCACGCTTTGACAGCGACCACCAGGGCATCGCTGAAAAGATGTTCCACCAGCGCAATGGCGGCGCCATCGCATTGTTCACCACCGCTCGACAGGTCTATTCCAATAGCAACGACTCCCTTAACCGGGCTTTTGTCAGAGCCATGTTCGACTATAGGACTTCGCATAAGATGCATACTTTGGGTGAAGTCTACCGCACCACTAAACAGGCTTATGGTCGCACCAGCAACTCCAACAAACTGAACTATTTCCTTTTGGGCGACCCGGCAATTAAAATCAATTACCCCAAGCCCTTGTTCAAGGTCACCAAACTCAACAACATCACACTCACAGCTAGCAACACGGTGACCGTTCGACCGCTGCAGCGGCTGCAAGTTGAAGCTCAAGTGATGAACGAGAACGACCCAACAGTGGTCAATACGAGTTTTAACGGTGACGCTACCATCTCGATTTATGACATCAAGCGATCGTTTATGACTGTACCCGGTACTGGCTGGCACGATGCCGAGACTCACACGGTCTACTATCCGCAAGAACTCATTGCACGTGTTACAGGTAAGGTGGTAAACGGCATCTTTAATGGTTCAGTCATTATTCCACGCTATGAGCGAGCTAAAGACGGGAACGGCAATTGCACCATCAGTGTTTATGCCCATGAGGAGGGTACCGACCAAATGGTCAATGGCTTAAGCTCCCAACTGTACATCGGCACTTACAACGGTACCAACATCGTTGAAGATGACCAAGCACCAGTTATCGAAGCAATGTTCCTCAACGATGCCGAGGACTTCACAGCCTCGGCCCAGGTGAGTTCCGATGCCATGCTCTATATCCGCGCAACCGACAACATTGCATTCAACGTCCAGCAACAACCCCTAGGGCAAGGCATGACCTTGCGTCTAGACTATGGAAAGAAATCTTACAACTTGGTCAAGAACCACACAGAAGTAAGCGACGAGGGACGTACACTGAACATTGCAATGCCGCTGACCGATCTCACACCAGGACGTCACACGCTCGACTTCTCATTGGCCGATATCTGCGGCAACCGTACCAACCACACCATCTCATTTGTCGTAACCTCTTGCAACGACTTGACCCTTGAGTCCACCGAGCATGCCAGCTGGGAACAGGCCGAGATTGGCCTAACCTCTTACTCTTTGAGCGAGCCACCTAGCGTCAACTTGAAAGTCACCAACATGAAGGGTGAACTGGTGTGGACGCAAATGGTCAATCAATTCCCCTACACATGGAATCTGACCAACTTGCACGGTGAACGTGTCAAGCCAGGACTTTACAAGATTCACGGTAACTACGAGAACGAGGAGGGATATGGAGGCTCCAACATCATTAACTTTGTGGTTCTCAACCCCTTAAACAATTGACCCGACAAATATGAACAAGCCACATATACTGGGGTGGATAATCACCCTGACCATCTTGGTGGCTGCACAAGCCATGCAGGCTTTGCCGTTGTCACACTTTGCCAACCAGTCAAAACTATCGCAAGGACACTGGGTAAAGATTGCAGTCAACGAGACCGGAATGTACCAAATCACACTCGAGGAGCTCAAGCAGATGGGCTTCAGCAACACCAGCAACATACAAGTGTACGGGTCTGGTGGCAAAATGCTCAACACGATACTCAACAGCTCATTGCCCGACGACCTAGCACAGGTGCCCGTGTTGCGACTTACTGACAAAATCTGCTTTTATGCCAATGGGACTATTAACTACAAGCTTGAGGCACTGCCATCACCACACTACACCTACAATCACAACACTTATAGCCTGAAAGCCTATTACTTCCTGACCGAGAGAAATTCAGGCAACGCAAATGTGACGACACACAGTTTCTCGTCTACCTCCACGCCCAACATGGTAAACACTAGCTTGAACTGCTTGCTGCATGAGAAAGAACTGGTGTCAATAGCATTTACAGGCAGTGAATTACTTGGCGAGGATTTGGGTCGACCATTCGAATTCCAACTTATCAATCCCAGTGACATGCGTATGGGGCTAACCAGTCGCATAGCTGCAAAAGTGGTAAGGAAACAAAAGGACAGCAACGCTAATGTGAATGGACTATTCTCTTGTAGACTCAACATCGGCAGTCAAGAAATTGACGTGCCCTACTCTACCACCGCGACCAAAATCCCTGGTAGCCTAAGCGCATATACCTACTACCAAGTTAATGCCAATCCCAACCAAAACATGGTCTGGTTTGACCTTCCCGACACCTGCCACAACGGGTCGCTGAAATACTCAATCACATTGGAACCCGATGAAAACGAGGCGTTACTGCAACTCAACAAACTGGACTATTTCATCATCACCTATAAACACTATAATCGCATAAAGGGACATCAAGGTGCTCAGTGCTCGATGGGATTCAGTCAGACCTCAGCCAACGACATTGTCGAGGTTGAGCCTAACAATTGTATCATTTGGGATGTAACCACACCCACCGACCCTATCCAGATGCAAACCCTCAACCAAGGACAAAACACGCTGTTTACACCTGGCAGAGCTACCACTCCGAGACAATATGTCGCGTTTGACCCCACCAGCACCTTGCATTCCATTGACGGATTTGAAGTCATCGAAAACCAGAATCTGCATGGATTGCCTACACCCGATATGCTCATCGTAACACGCCACGAATTCATGTCACAAGCACAACGAGTGGCACAACTGCACAAGCAGAAAGATGGTATGAACGTGCTCGTACTTGACCAAGAACAAATCTTCAACGAATTCTCGGGTGGCACACCCGATGCCATGGCGATCCGCCTGCTGTGCAAAATGTTCTATGATCGCAACCCGAACAAGTTCAAATATCTGCTCATGTTCGGACACCTTAGCTTCGACAACCGCGGGCTAGTTACTGGAAAGAAGAACTGTATCATCAGTTATGTCTCGTCCACCAGCAACAATGAGGACAACAGCTACCTCAACAATGACTTCTATGGCTACTTGTTAGACGGTTCGGGAGAGAGACTCTCGTCCGACATACTGTGTATCGGTATCGGACACATGCCAGTGGCAAACGCCACCGAAGCATCCGATGCCGTCGACAAGCTATACGAATATGTTTATTCGACCGACTACGGCCCCTGGCGAAACAATTATTGCCTTTGGGCCGAAAACAGTACGTTCAAGGAAGAAGGCCTTTTAATAAAGAGAAACGCCGAGGGTGACACACTCTTTGAAGCGTATCAGATGCATGAATCCCAAGCCGCTGGCATCGGATACATCATCGATAACGATGCCCATGCTCAAATGATACGCGACCTGGCATTTGTGCGCATGTTCCCCCTGGATTTGTCACAGTCATCCAAAGCCGAAGAGAAACGCTCCTCGGCCGATGGCACCCGCCATATTCAGGAGATGCTCAACGAGGGACAATACTTTGCCACTTACGTTGGCCATGCCGGAGCGACCAGCTTGTCGGCGACAGGATTATGGACCTCAAATCATGTGTTAAACAACTCCTATACTCGACTGCCCATCATGACCACGGCTTGCTGTGATGTGGCACGTTTTGATAGTGACACCCGAGGCATCGCCGAACTGATGTTCCACAAGCGCGACGGTGGAGCCATTGCTCTATACACCACCACACGGCAAGTGATGGCCACCATGAACGACGATGTCAATCGAGCATTCGTCAACAAGATGTTCAGCTACAATCAGACGGGCATCATGCCGCGACTTGGCGACTGTTATTTGGCATCAAAGAACTGTTATAACACTTCAAACTCCAACAAGTTCCATTGGGTTTTATTGGGCGACCCTGCACTACAAATCAACTATCCCAAACCTCTGTTTAAGATTACTTCCATCAATGGCGTTAACCTGTCGAGTGGAGAGGTTATCGGAGCATCACCGCTACAGCGTATAACAGTTGACGCACAGGTAATGCAGGAAAACAGCCCTTACATGGTTAACACTCACTTCAATGGCGAGGCTACGTTCACCATCTACGATGCCGAACGCACATGTCTGGAGTATATAAAGGGGACGGGCATACACAAGGGCGACACGATGTCCCTAGCTTATCCCCGCGAGAAACTGCTTCAAGTTACTGGACGAGTAGTCAACGGCAAGTTCCACGGTACGGGCATCATGCCCCGCTTTAGCCGCACAAGCAACAACCCCATGTTGGTCTCGGTCTATGCACACGAAGACGGGACTGAAAACATGGTCAATGGCCTGTATGACAAGCTACGCAAGAACAACTATAATGCCAGTGCAGCCGTGACTGACAAAGTAAGCCCAGTCATCCAGAAGATGTACCTCAATAACGAGCAGGAGTTTGCGGCAAATGCAACAGTGGGTACACAGGCCACACTATACATTCACGCCACCGACAACACCGCTTTCAACACACAACAACTAGGCATGGGACGCAATATGCGTCTCACGCTTGACGGCGGGAAGACATCTTACAACCTGGCTAAAGACCTGGCAAAGGTGAGTAACGAGGGACGACAACTCGACATCGCCATACCGATAAATGGCCTGACGGCAGGGCAGCACACGCTGGACTTCACCGTCTCAGACGTATGCGGCAATATGACCACGCAACGCATCACTTTTGTGGTAAGCAGTCAGAACGACCTGCGTTTGCAAGCATCGGACATCGCCTCCAGTGATGAAGTCAGCATCGACCTTACTGAGTTTGCGTTGTCAAGCATCCCCACAATCAACCTCCACATCACCGACATGAACGGCAACATCATCTGGAGCAAACAAACCAACACCTTCCCCTGCACTTGGAATCTGAAGAACAATGCAGGACAACGAGTACCCAACGGATTATACCACATTTACGGCAACTATGTTTGCGATGAGGGATATGGTGGCTCAAACCTTATCGACTTTGTCGTCCTGCCTGCTTTGAGCAATTAGCAATTAGCAAATGGCAATTAGCCGCCAACTGACTAGAATCAGCTGGCGGCTAATTGTTTATGGTAAAGGACTCTAGTTTGTCAGATGTCCTGCGGCTTCACGAGCGATGCGGCGGGCAGTCTTTTCGGGGATGCCTGGTTTTTCCAAGATGGGCTTAAAGCCAGTCTTGGTGCGCTTGAAGCGTCCGTTTTCTTCGGCACGTACCACCATGTCGTTATATTTCACGATTAGATACTCGGCCAAACGATTCCAGCGAGCAATCATCTCGTCACCCTTCTGGCAACCATAGTCGGTGAGATAGCGCACCGCAGCCGCCTCGTCGGTGCGCAGCAGTTCCATGGCATGAGCCTCGACCTGCGGCTGCAACGCACGGTAACTGTTGTCCAGCGAGTCACGCACCGCCTGCAGACTCGGGAACATCAGACTATAGCGCGGGTATACCATATTTGCCACCCAGTTGCATACCCAATAGGCATTGTCGCGACTGAAAGTCACACAATCGGTTCCGGGCGTGTTGTAGCAAAGCGGCTGACGCGTACTGCAACAGTATACGGGCGTGTAGGCCGCCATGTTACCGTCATCGTTGGCCCACCAAATCACACCGCCCACCTGCCGTGGCAGCCAAGAACGCATCTGGGCAATCCATGAGAACGCGCTCTGCTGTGTAGCAATGGGACGCTCGTTAAAGCACTCTATGCTGTCCACCTTATAATATAAGGGCGTGGGACGATAGGGCGAGTCGTACAGACCCGCTCCCGGATCATTAGTCATGTCAAGCGGCGTGCCCTCATAGTGGTCGCGCAGGCACTCCTGCACGTCTGCTACGGTGAGTTTGCGGTTGGGGACAATCCACAAGGGCATCGGTTCGGTGTCAAGCTGCTTGCCAAGCACAAACGGCAGATATTTCTCACCGAAACCCTCACTGTAGCGGCGGTAGATAGTCCACACACGCGCCTCACAGATGCGGCGAGCACGAAAGTTATCCTCGGCGTATGCGTCATAGAAACTGAAATCCTTGTCCTTGCCATTGAACCAGCCCTTTTGACGCGCAAATGTGATGCAGTTCTTTGAGAACAGTACATTCTTCTTGTCCTTCTGGTCAAAGGTGCGAATGCGGCTCTGGTTAGCGTGGGCGCAGATGGCATTGTCGGGTACACGCAATGCCACCCAGGCGACGGCCTTACTGCCAGGACCGCAGCCCACCATCTCCATGATCCAGGCTTCGTTGGGGTCGCAGATGCTGAACAACTCACCCGTGCTGCAGTAGCCGTACTTCTCGGCCAGCGAGGTCATCACTTGGATGGCCTCGCGGGCGGTCTTGGCGCGTTGCAGCGCCAAATCCATCAGCGAACCATAGTCAATAAGTCCCGTCGAATCTTTCAATTCCTTGCGACCGCCATAGGTGGTCTCACCGATGGTCACCTGCCACTCGTTGATATTGCCTATGACACTGTAGGTTACTGGAGCCTCAGGAATCTCTCCATGGTACTCCTTGCTGTCGCGGTCAATGATGCGGCGCATCTCGCCAGGTGCATGGGTTCCTGCAGGCAGATAGTTCATGTTACGGAACGTGCCGAACGAGTCGGCATTATAGGTACACATCACCGAGCCGTCGGCACTGGCATTCTTGCCTACCATCAGGCTGGTGCATGCCCATGCTGCCGTGGTCACCGCTACAGCAGTCATCAGAGTCAAAATGCGTCTTGTCATAATCTTGGTCGTTATGTTGAGCGCAAAAATACAACATTTTGCCCAGTTATCCTCTGCTTTTCGAGAAAAATGTTTATCTTTGTGCAAAATTCTATAAATCAAAGAAAGACATGAAGAAGATTCTTTTTATTATCGGTTCGCTGAGGGAAAAGTCCTTCAACCGACAGTTGGCTCAAGAAGCCATGCAAATCATCGGCAATCGCGCGCAAGTGACAGAATTGGATTATAGCGACTTGCCGCTACTCAATCAAGACATTGAGCAACCTGAGCCCACCGCTGTGACCCGCATCCGTCAGACCGTTGCCGCAGCCGATGCACTGTGGTTTTTCACGCCTGAATATAACTTCAGTTATCCTGGCCATGTAAAGAATCTGCTCGATTGGCTCTCGCGTCCCGTCATACCGATGGATTACGCCACACCCACCTGCAGCAACGGCAAACGCGTAGCGTTGAGTGGAGCCGGCGGAAAGGCGGCTACCGCTAATTGCCGCGCCAAACTCACCGAACTGCTTACGTTCATCAAGGCTGATGTGCTTGCCGAGCAGACCGGCATCGCCGTACCTGCTGAAGCATGGGGCACCGATGTGCTCGTGCTTACACAAGAACAAAAAGAGCAGCTTAAATCACAAGCCAACGCGTTGCTCGGATAAGAAGTACAACGAACATGCCTAAACATACTCATGATACATAACAAACATCCCTTGATGATGATGGCAGTGCTGAGCCTGACCTTTGCACTGACGGCATGTCACGACAGCAAGCAACAAAGCGCCGAACAAGCCACACAAGCGACTGTCGAGCAGCAGGGTGCCGAACGTGTCGACTCTAATGGCATCGTTACTTACCGTCCCGACACGGCACGTGTCTACTACAACGGTGAGATCGACCTAGACAAGACGTTTATCGTCATCTCGAAAAAGAACCTGCAACTGAGCGTCTATGTCGACCTGGGCAAGGGCGACACGACCTTGGTGGCGCGATATCCTGTTTGCCTGAGCCGCAAAAAGGGTCAGAAAGAGGGTTCTGGCGACATGAAGACACCGGAATCGGAACCAGGCGAACCCTTCCACATCAAGCAAATTCAAGATGCCAGCGACTGGAAGCATGACTTTGGAGACGGCCGCGGCGAGATTCTCTCCTACGGGCACTGGTTCATGCGACTGGAAACACCGTTCAGTGGCATCGGCATCCACGGCAGCACCAACAACGAGGACAAGATGCCCGGCCGTGACAGCGAGGGCTGCATCCGTCTGCGCGACAGCGACCTTAACCACTTGCACGACAACTATGCCCATGTGGGCATGCCAGTCATCATCAAGGCCGAGGACCAAGGCGACCTGCCTTTCGAAGCCAAGGCACAGAAGAGTGAAGGAAAACGACTGCGATAATCTATCTCACGCAGATTTCATATGAAGAGATGGATGAATCTATTGTGTGCCATGGTGGCCGTTATGGCTGGCATCGCGGAGGTGCGGGCGCAAGTAACAGTGCCGGCACCATGCGGGCCTGTGCCATCAGCCAATCAGTTGCGCTGGCAGCAGATGAAGATGTATGCGTTTATCCACTACTCACTCAACACCTACACTGACCAAGAGTGGGGCTATGGCGACGAATCCCCTACCCTGTTCAACCCGTCAGACCTGGACTGCCGCCAGTGGGTCAAGGTATGCAAGCAGGCAGGCATGCGGGGGATTATCCTCACGGCAAAACACCACTGCGGGTTCTGCCTATGGCCTTCGGCCTACACCTACTATTCAGTCAAAAATTCCCCTTGGCGCGACGGCAAGGGTGACGTGGTGCGAGAGTTGGCCGAGGCATGCCGCGACGAGGGATTGGCCTTCGCCATCTACCTCTCGCCCTGGGACCGTCATCATGCACGCTATGGCGAGGCGGAATATGTGGACTACTTCCGCAATCAGTTGCGGGAGTTGCTGACGCAGTATGGCGACATGTTCGAGGTATGGTTCGACGGTGCCAATGGCGGTGACGGCTGGTATGGGGGTGCGAATGAGACACGTCGCATCGACCGAACGACCTACTACCTCTGGCCTGAGACTTACCGAATGGTACGGGCGCTGCAACCCGAATGCTTGATTTGGAACGATGGCGGTGACCGTGGCGACCTGCGTTGGATAGGGACTGAAGCAGGCTATGCTGGCACAACTAACTGGAGCCTAGTGAACCATGATGGCCCGCTCGACGAGCAGTTGCTGCAGCACGGACTGGAAACCGGCGACTCGTGGGTGCCGGGCGAGACCAACACCAGCATCCGTCCCGGCTGGTTCTATCATGCCTCGGAGGACGGACAGGTGAAGACCGTGTCGCAGTTAATGGATTGCTATTACAAATCGGTGGGCCGCAACTCGACGCTGCTGCTCAACTTCCCCGTGATGCCTAATGGCCTCATCCACCCTGTGGACAGTGTCCGCGGCGCAGAATTTTACGAGATGGTTCAGCAAACCTTCGCTCACGATCTGGTTCATGGTGCTACAGTGACCGCAACGAATGTCCGCGGAAATGACCAACGGTTTTCTGCGCAGAATACCGTCGACAATAACCCCGAGACTTACTGGGCCACCGACGATGGTGTGACCATTGCATCACTGACCATCGACTTCGCCCGTCCAACGGAGTTCAACCGTTTCCTCGTAGAGGAATACATTGCCCTGGGCCAGCGTGTACGCAAGTTCACGCTCGAGGCATTAGTCGACGGGGAATGGCAACCGCTGAAAGACTCGTTGGCTGACACTGATGACGGCTTGACCACCATCGGTCACCGCCGCATCGTGTGTTTTCCCACCGTCACCACCAGCCGTCTCCGCCTCACCATCCTCGACAGCAAGGCCTGTCCCTTGCTTTCCCGCATCGGGGTCTATAATGCCTTAGCCCCCCTCAATCCCCCCTGAAGAGGGGGAAGCCAGCTTTAAGCTGTAAGCAATAAGCTCGCTTCGCGGTTCTCGTTTCTTAAATAGCAGATGCGACTGTAGGGATGCGCCTTCAGGCACATCCGCGCCCACATTGTCAAGCTTCCCCCTCTTTAGGGGGGATTGCTGCGCTTCGCTTGCCCTTCGGGCTCCCGTTCGGTCGCGAGCACTTCGTGGTTGAGGGGGGGGCGGGAGGACGGCTGGCCAAATATTCCCCAAGAAAAGTGTGGTTTTCACGCAACATTCCCCAAGAAAAGTGTGATTTTCACGCAATATTCCCCAAGAAAAGTGTGGGTTTTCTTGATTGTTTCATGGGAAATGTGTAACTTTGCCTTGGGACTACAAAATAATTGTTGTTGGGGTTGTGCGAGTTGTCTGAAGAAAACCTTACTCCTATCTTACAAAACAGAGAGTTTTAGCTGGGTATTGGTGCGATAATTGGCTAAAATCGTCATTTTTTTATGATTTTAGCTGATTATCGTGTGGATATTTGCATAATCTCGGCAGCACTTGGCAATCGAAGCAAGCTTCATTGCGCTCGTTGGCACGAGATTTGGCTATTTTTGGAATAATCACTATATTTGCAAAAAATATGGAATCGGAGGATGTATATCCCCTCTGAGAATGGGGAGGAGAATAGAGACGCTTCGTGAATTTAGTAACTTTTTAAAATAGAGAAAGATATGTTAATTCCTTGTCAATGTTGCGGAAAAGAGTATCCGCAAAACTGGAACTGGTATGTGTGCGACACTTGCGGTTTTCGCATCTGTACTCATTGTCTGTCCAAGCACCGTGGGCCATACGGTGCCGGCTATAAGTGCAGCCGGTGCGCTTGGGGACACATGAAGTATGTCTCGAACTAAGGAGAATAATTGTTAGACGCAAGAGACCCGACCACCGGTTTGGTGGTCGGGTCTTGCAGTCGATATGTAGATCGAATTACTCTTCGGTCTTGGGAGCCTCCTCGGCAACGGCAGCCTTCTTGCTTGAGCGGCGAGTGCGGCGAGTCTTCTTGGCTGCACCGGTCTCCTGAGCCTTGGCCTCGAGCATGGCCTCGTTGAAGTCCACGAGCTCGATGAAGCAAGTCTTGGCGTTGTCACCCAGACGGTTGCCCAGCTTGAGGATGCGGGTGTAGCCACCGGGACGGTCACCCACCTTGGGAGCAACGACACCGAACAGCTCGGTGACAGCGCGCTTGTCCTGGAGATAGCTGAACACCAAGCGGCGTGAAGCCTGATCCTTGGGAGCCGACTTGTCGGGGTTGTTCCAACCCTCAGCCAACTGTGCGTCGGCCTTGAGTCCGCGCTGAGCGACATTGATGATATGCTCGGCATAGCCACGCAGAGCCTTGGCCTTGGCCAGCGTAGTGATGATGCGCTTGTGCTGGATGAGCGAGATGGTCATGTTGGCCATCAGTGCGTCACGATGCGCTTTCTTACGGCTTAAGTGATTGAATTTCTTATTGTGTCTCATCGTTTATCAGTCTTTATCTAATTTATACTTTGAAATATCCATGCCGAACGAGAGTCCGAGGCTTGCGAGTAGCTCCTCAAGCTCGCTGAGCGACTTCTTTCCGAAGTTGCGGAACTTGAGCAGGTCGGTCTTGTTGTACTGCACCAGCTCGCCCAGCGTCTCGACCTCTGCCGACTTGAGGCAGTTGAGTGCGCGCACCGAGAGATCCATGTCGACCAGCTTCTGCTTGAGTTGCTGGCGCATGTGGAGCACTTCCTCGTCAAACTCTTCGTTTTCGGGAGTCTGCTCGGTGTCAAGAGCAATCTTCTCGTCGCTGAAGAGCATGAAGTGCTGGATCAGGATCTTTGCAGCCTCCTTGAGTGCCTCCTTGGGGTGAATGGAGCCATCAGTAGTGATTTCGAGCAAGAGCTTCTCGTAGTCGGTCTTTTGCTCGACACGGTAGTTCTCGATATCATACTTGACATTAAGAATGGGCGTGTAGATTGAGTCGATAGCAATGACATCAATCGGGTCATTTGGCGACTGGTTCTCATCAGCCGGCACATAACCACGTCCCTTGTTAATGGAAAGTTCGATTTGGAAGCCGGTAGTCGGGTCAACGTGGCAGATGACGAGTTCGGGGTTGAGCACCTCGAATCCGCTGAGCACGTTACCGATGTCGCCAGCCTTGAAAACATCCTGGCCCGAAACCTTGACAGTGGCCTTTTCCGACTCAGTGTCCTCGACAATGCGTTTGAGCCTGACCTTCTTGAGGTTGAGGATGACATTGGTGACGTCCTCCTTGACTCCGGGGATGGTAGCGAACTCATGCTGCACACCGTCGATGCGGATGTTGCAGATGGCGTACCCCTCGAGTCCCGACAGGAGGATTCGGCGCAAGGCGTTTCCGACGGTCACGCCATAGCCTGGCTCGAGCGGTCGGAATTCGAACTTGCCAAAGGTGTTGTTTGCTTCGAGCATCAACACCTTGTCGGGTTTCTGAAATGCTAAAATAGCCATGGATGTTATTTTTTACTGTTTTGAATACAACTCGACGATCAACTGCTCCTTGATATTCTCAGGGATGTCCTCACGCTGAGGCAGGTGCAGCAGCTTGCCGCCCTTGACATTCTCGTCCCACTCAATCCAGGGATACTTGCTGTGGTTGAACCCAGCGAGTGCGTCCTGGACTACTTCGAGCGACTTAGACTTCTCGCGCACAGCGACCACCTGGCCGGGTTCTACGCGATAGGACGGGATGTTGACCACACCACCGTCAACGACGATGTGGCGGTGAAGCACCAGCTGACGTGCGGCAGCACGCGTGGGAGCGATACCCAAGCGATAGACCATATTGTCGAGACGCTGCTCCAGCAGTTGCAGGAGCACCTCACCAGTTACGCCCTTCATGGCCGAAGCCTTCTTGAAGAGGTTGCGGAACTGACGCTCGAGCACGCCATAGGTATATTTGGCTTTCTGCTTCTCGCGAAGCTGAGTGCCATACTCAGACTGTTTTCTTCTTCTGTTCTGCCCATGCTGGCCGGGAGGATAGTTCTTCTTTGCGAGCACCTTGTCTTCACCAAAGATGGGTTCACCCAGCTTGCGAGCGATTTTAGTTTTAGGACCGGTATATCTAGCCATTGTTTCTAAAATTATTAAAGATGTGATACAGAACCATCACAGTGCAGCCGCGATTGCAGAGAGGTCGTGTAGAGATGCAATCAAAATCACTGTGAGTAATTCGCTTGAAAAATGAAATTAATTAAGAATTAAGAATTAAGAACTTAGTGGTTGTCAATCTAATCTTAATGTCTTATTGTTTAGACCAAGCTTGTGTCGGGGATAGGTTAGACACGACGACGCTTGGGAGGACGGCAACCATTGTGGGGCAGCGGAGTGACGTCGATGATTTCGATGACACTGATGCCGGCACCGTGGATGGTGCGGATTGCCGATTCACGACCATTACCCGGTCCTTTGACATACGCCTTGACCTTGCGCAGGCCCAGGTCGTAAGCGACCTTTGCACAGTCCTGGGCAGCCATCTGGGCAGCGTAAGGAGTGTTCTTTTTCGAACCACGGAAGCCCATCTTGCCGGCCGAAGACCATGAGATAACTTGTCCCTCACCGTTGGTGAGACACACAATGATGTTGTTGAAAGAAGAATGCACGTGGAGCTGACCTACGCCGTCAACCTTAACCACTCTCTTCTTTGCTGCGACTGTCTTTTTTGCCATACTTTAATATTATTTAGTAGCTTTTTTCTTGTTTGCGACGGTTTTCTTGCGACCCTTGCGCGTACGAGCGTTGTTCTTGGTGCTCTGGCCACGCACTGGCAAGCCATTGCGGTGACGGATGCCACGATAGCAACCGATGTCCATCAGGCGCTTGATATTCATCTGCACCTCACTGCGCAGGTCACCCTCGACCTTGTAGTCCTCGGTGATGACCTCACGAACCTTGGCAGCCTCGGCGTCGGTCCAATCCTTAACCTTGGTGTCCTCGCTCACGCCAGCCTTCTCGAGAATCTTAGCGGCCGAGCTGCGACCGATACCGAAGATGTAGGTCAGAGCGATCACGCCGCGCTTGTTTTGGGGCAAGTCAACGCCCACTATACGAATTGCCATATTCTGTTAAAAAAAATTTGTGCAAAATTAGTCAAAAAAATCGATATATCAACCCTGACGCATCTTAAACTTAGGGTTCTTTTTGTTAATCACGTAAAGACGGCCCTTGCGACGGACGATTTTGCAGTCGGGGGTACGCTTTTTGATAGAAGCTCTTACTTTCATAGTGTCGTTATGTTAGCTGTAAGAATAGTTGTTTATTATTTGTATCTGAATGAAATCCTTCCCTTTGTCAGGTCGTATGGGGACATCTCCACCTTGACTCGATCGCCGGGCAGAATCTTGATGTAGTGCATGCGCATCTTGCCAGAGATGTGGGCGATGATTTGATGCCCATTTTCCAACTCGACACGAAACATAGCATTGCTCAACGATTCGACGATTGTACCGTCCAGTTCTATTGCGGTTTGCTTAGCCATAAATCAATGTTTCAAGCGTTAATGATTATACTTCGATGTTAGATGAATCGATCTCCCAGTACCTCCTTCACATAGTCGAACGACGAGAGGATGTCCGGTTTGCCGTGATGAACGGCAATTGAGTGCTCAAAGTGCGCACTAGGCTTACGGTCCTTGGTGCGGCAGGTCCATCCGTCAGCTTCCTGAAAGACATTTTTGCTGCCCATGTTGATCATCGGCTCGATGGCGATGGTCATACCGTTCTTGATGAGCGGCCCAGTACCGCGGCGGCCATAGTTGGGAACCTCAGGGTCCTCGTGCAACTTCTTGCCTACACCGTGACCGACAAACTCCCTGACAACTCCATAACCTCGCTTCTCGCAATAGGTCTGTATGGCATTGCCAATATCACCGATGCGGTTACCCGGTACAGCCTTCTCGATGCCCAGATAGAGGGCTTCCTTAGTGGTGCGCAGCAACTGCTTTACCTCCTCGTTGACCTCGCCTACACAAAAGGTATAGGTCGAGTCACCGTTGTATCCGGCTGGAGTCACCGCTCCACAGTCGACCGAGACGATATCGCCCTCTTCTAGGGCATAGTTCGACGGAATGCCGTGAACCACGTTCTCGTTGACCGAGATGCAAACGCTACCAGGAAATCCATACAGGCCCAAGAAGCCAGGAATGCATCCCTGTGAGCGGATATACTCGTCGGCAATCTGGTTGAGTCGGCGTGTCGTAATCCCGGGTGCCACCCACCGGGCTACCTCGCCCAGGGTGCGTGCCACCACGAGATTAGCTTCACGCAGCAACTCTATCTCTTCATCAGTCTTGAGAATAATCATTACTTAATCTAAACCATTGAAGTGGTGGAGTAGCGCCAATTAATGTGCGCGACCCTTGATTTTACCAGACTTCATCAGACCATCGTAATGGTGCATCATCAAGTGAGTCTCAATCTGCTGCAGCGTGTCGAGAACAACACCCACAGTAATCAGCAACGATGTGCCGCCGAAGAACTGAGCGAATTGCTGGTTGACACCGAAGTAGCGGGCAAATGCGGGCAGGATTGCCACGATGCCCAAGAAGATTGAACCCGGCAGGGTGATGCGCGACATGATAGAATCGAGATACTCGGCAGTCTTCTTGCCAGGCTTGACACCAGGGATGAAGCCGCTGTTCTTCTTCATCTGCTCGGCCATGTCGGTGGGACGCACCGTGATGGCAGTATAGAAGTAGGTGAACGCGAGGATCATCAAGAAGTAGACAGCATTGTACCAGAAACCGTTCATGTCACTGAACGTACGAGAGATCCATCCCAGCACACCGCTCTCTTGTGCATGAGCACCAAATCCGGCGAGCGTAATGGGGATGAACATCAGAGCCTGAGCGAAGATGATGGGCATCACGTTTGCCGCATTCACCTTCAGAGGGATGTACTGGCGAGCTCCACCATACTGCTTGTTACCCACGATGCGCTTGGCATACTGCACAGGCACCTTGCGCGTGCCCTGCACCAGCATCACAGCACCAGCAGTGACGGCGAACAGGATAATAATCTCAACCAGGAACATTACCAGACCACCCTGAGCTGTGCTCAGACGGCTAGTAAACTCCTGCATGATGGCACCCGGGAAACGGGCAATGATGCCCACGAGGATGATCATTGAGATACCATTACCAATACCCTTGTCGGTAATTTTCTCACCCAGCCACATGATGAACATGGCGCCTGCGGTGAGGACAATCGACAAGTAGAACATCGTCAACCCACTCATATGCGCATGTCCGCCAGCT
>JAEEGL015888443.1_pt1 | contig 33503 bp, 27 predicted proteins | sample 9134231 | NCBI WGS metagenome assembly JAEEGL01 (sample SAMN16246548, study PRJNA631951) | gut metagenome | biome: gut microbiome; feature: rumen; material: fiber-attached | host: Bos | place: Iran: Karaj | collected 2018-10 | reverse complement strand
GTCTTACGGAACACGTTGTGTTAAGCCACCAATCATCTGGGGCGATGTATCACGCAAATCCCCTATAACAGTTGCTTGGTCTAAATATGCAAACAGCTGCACCGACAAGCCAGTAAAGGGTATGCTCACTGGCCCTGTTACAATTTTGAACTGGTCTTTCCCTCGTGAGGATATCTCAATCAAAGAAAGTACTCTTCAGATTGCTCTTGCAATCCGCGATGAAGTGTTAGATCTTGAAGCAAACGGCATTAACATCATCCAGATTGATGAGGCAGCCCTTAGAGAGAAGCTTCCGCTCAGACAATCAGATTGGTATTCGCAGTACCTTGATTGGGCAATTCCAGCATTCAGACTTGTCCACAGCGGTGTTAAGCCTGAAACACAAATTCACACTCACATGTGCTACAGCGAGTTTACAGATATCATACCTGCTATTGATGCTATGGATGCTGATGTTATCACCTTTGAGGCTTCACGTTCCGACCTACAGATTTTGGATTCTCTTAAGGCCAACAACTTTAAGACTGAAGTAGGTCCTGGCGTCTACGACATCCACAGCCCACGCGTCCCTTCTGTAGATGAGATTGTTTCCGCTCTCACAAAGATGTTAAAACGTATAGACGATAAAAAGCTTTGGGTAAATCCAGACTGCGGTCTTAAGACTCGCGGTGAAAAAGAAACAAAGGAAAGCTTGACCAACCTAGTAAAAGCTGCTAAAGTTGTGCGTAACGAGCATGTTAAAGATGCATAATTCTTTAGATAGGCTCGGGGGAAGTAATAAAACGTTAAGGAAACGAGAAATCATGAAAATATCAGATATTCACAAGCAAAACAAGCAGACTTTATCTTTTGAAATCTTTCCTCCTAAGAAAGACGCTGCACTTAAAAACATAGACGAGACACTTGAGATTCTGTCAGATTTAAAGCCTGACTACATCAGTGTTACCTTCGGTGCCGGTGGTTCAGCCAACTGCAACAAGACCATCGAATTAGCGCAAAAGATCAAAGAGAAATACCATACCGAGCCAGTAGTTCATCTCACCTGTCTTCAATACGATAGACACGAAATAGATGAATTTGCCAAAGAGCTTCAGGCTGCTGGTATCGACAATATTCTTGCTTTGCGCGGTGATAAGAATCCTAACCTTGCAGAAAAGGATGATTTTAAGCATTCATCTGATTTGATTTCTTATATGAAGGATAAATATGATTTCTGTTTTCTCGGAGCATGTTATCCTGAAGGTCACCCTGAGTCTGAAAATAGGATATCCGAGATTAAGAATTTAAAGAAAAAAGTTGATGCAGGCGCAGACGCACTTATCTCTCAGCTTTTCTTCGACAACGATGCATTCTTTCGTTTCTACGAAGAATGCAAGATAGCTGATATTAACGTTCCTGTTATTCCAGGAATTATGCCTGTAATCAATGCCGCACAGATAAAGCGCATGATTAGCTTATGCAACGCATCCTTCCCAGAGCGATTCCAAAAGATTATCGATAGATATGCGGACAATAAAGACGCCTTGTTTGATGCAGGTATGTCGTACGCCCTCAGCCAAGTCATCGACTTACTAGTAAGTGACATCCCGGGAATTCATCTTTATACAATGAATAATCCAGTGGTTGCCAAAAGGATATGTGAGGGAATACGAAATATTGTATAACAAAAAACAGCTCAGAGATTTGATTCTCTGAGCTGTTTTTATTTGAAATATCACTTTATTTTGCAGATTCTTTGAGAAGTGCTACCACCTCTGCCTCTGTTGAAAGGCTGAGAGCCTTTTCAGCAAGAGCATCTGCCTCTGCTTTTGACCACTTTGAAATGATGCAACGTGCTGTAAGCACAAGCACTGGATTGACACTGTACTCGTCAAGTCCGAATGAAATCAAAAGTGGAATCATGAGTGGATCAGCTGCTGCCTCACCGCACATACCAACTGGAATACCTGCTGCATTGGCTGCTGCAATGATATTCTTGATTGAACGAAGCACTGATGGCTGGAATGCTGAGTAAAGGTATGCGACATTAGCATTACCACGGTCAACACTCATTGTGTACTGAGTCAAGTCGTTAGTACCGATTGAGAAGAAATCTGCTTCCTTTGCAAGTAAATCTGCAATAAGAGAAGCTGACGCTGTCTCGATCATGCAACCAACCTCGATGTTTTCATCGAAAGCAACGCCTTCTGTTGAAAGCTCTTTCTTGCACTCTTCTACTAAAGCCTTTACGCTTCTGATTTCATCAACAACTGTAACTAAAGGAACCATGATTTTAATCTTGCCAAATGCGCTAGCTCTTAAGATTCCTCTAAGCTGTGTTTTGTAAATTTCTGGGTTGGATAAGCAATAACGAACTGCTCTGTAACCCAAGAAAGGATTTTCTTCTTTTTCAAGATTCATATAAGGGATTTCCTTGTCACCACCTATATCGAGTGTACGGATGATAACTGTCTTGCCGTTCATTGTCTCGGCAGCTTCCTTATATGCTTCGAACTGCTCATCTTCTGTAGGAAGATGTGGCTTGTCCATGAATAAGAACTCTGAACGGAAAAGACCAATGCCTTCGCCGTCGCATTCTAATGCTTTCTTTGCATCCTTAGGTGTACCAATGTTGCAGAAAAGCTCTACTGGCTTGCCATCTGCTGTCTTTGTTTCCTTACCAAGGAAATTCTTAAGCTCGGCCTGCGCACGAATGAACTCTTCACGCTTGATAACGTATTTAGATACAACATCCCCGTCTGGATTTATGTAAACATCGCCTTCTGTACCATCGACAATAGCAGTATCCTTGTCCTTAACGATTGATGTAATGTTTGGAACTGAAAGAACTGCTGGTATTTCTAAAGCTCTAGCTAAGATAGCTGAGTGTGATGTCTTACCACCAACCTCTGTAATGATACCAACTACATTTTCTTTTACAATTTGAGAAGTCATAGATGGTGTTAAGTCGTGAGCAACTAAAACTGTGCCCTGTGGGACTTTGCTGATATCTACGTCCTCTACCCCAAGTAATATTTTAAGCAAGCTAATTTTGATATCAGAAATATCTGATGCGCGCTGACGCATCATGTCGTCTTCCATCTTTGAGAACATGCCAATGAACATATCACAAACTGCTGTTACAGCAGCCTCTGAGCACTGACCTGCATCAATCATCTTGGTCATCTCGCCACACATAGTAGGGTCAGCAATCATTGCTAAGTGACCTTCCATGATTTCGGCTTCTTTTGGACCAATATTCTTTCTGATGTTTTCTGCCATCGCTTCTGTTTCAGCTTTGAACTTTTCAACAGCAGCGTTGAATCTTGCCTTTTCTGCTTCTTTATCTTCGATCTGCTTTGACTCGAATGTCAAATCATGCTCAACGATAAGACAAATGCTACCAATACCTATTCCCCTAGACGCTTCTATGCCTTTGTACATAGGTTCCTCCTTAAATGATTAGTCTCCCAAACCACTTTCTACGAGCTCTACTGCCTTAGCAAGTGCTGCTTCTTCATCTGGACCGTCACACTGGATTTCGATTTCAGCGCCACACTTGATACATGCTGCCATAAGCATCATAACGCTCTTGCCATCATATGGGTTACCATTGAAAACAACCTTTACGTCTGAATCGAATGGTGTAACAGCTGCACTAAAAACTGTAGCTGGACGCATGTGTAAGCCCTGCTCGTTTGTTACTTTAACTACTTTTGAAACCATAAAATAAAACTCCTTTCGTTTCAAGGTCTATTGGAAATCATAATTATACCCATATACTTTATAAAAAAAATTTCCGTTTGTCTATGTTAGTTTTCTAAAAAAAAATTGCCTGCAAAAGCCAATCCGAGGGCAAATTGCCCTCGGATGTACAAATTTCATTATATAATTACGTTAACCTGAAAATATTTGCCTGTAAAATACGATAATATCTCAACGTCATATTACCAGCAATTATAATTTTTTATCCCTCGGCTTTCTTCTTTAATACTCCAAGTAAAATGCAGGAAACAACTGAACCCACTACAAGTGCTATCAGGTACTGTCCCCAATTCCCGACAAGCGGAAATACGAAGATTCCACCATGTGGCGCTCTAAGTGTACACTTGAAGGCCATTGAAAGCGCACCTGCCACGCCCGAGCCAACCATGAGGGATGGAATTACGCGAAGCGGATCCGCGGCTGCGTACGGGATAGCGCCCTCGGTTATGAACGAAAATCCCATGATAAAGTTGACCGGACCAGCTTTCCTTTCTGACTCGGTAAACTTCCTAGGGAAAATCAAGGTTGCAAGAGCTATAGCAATTGGTGGAACCATACCGCCAACCATTACAGCTGCCATAATCATCCAGCCGATTTCATTTTGCTGGGCAAGCGCCGCCGTACCAAATACATAGGCCGCCTTGTTCAAAGGTCCGCCCATGTCGGTGGCCATCATCGCGCCAAGCAATATTCCAAGTGCTACGGCAGAGCCGGAACCCATTCCTGAAAGGACTCCCGTAATCCAGGTGTTCAACGCTCCAACCACCGGATTAATCAGGCACATTACTGCGCCGATAATCAAAATTCCACACAGAGGATAAAGCAGCACCGGCTTGATTCCCTCTAATGATTTTGGCAATTTGTCAAAGAGCTTTCTCAGACAAAGAACTATGTAACCTGCTGCAAAACCTGCTACCAGCGCGCCAAGGAAGGCAGATGAAACATCCCCGCCCGGGTTTGCAAATGTAGCACCAGTCTTGGCAAGAGCTCCACCCACAAAACCTACTGCAAGGCCCGGTCTGTCGGCAATCGACATCGCGATAAAACCAGCAAGTATAGGAAGCATGAAGTCAAACGCTGCTCCACCAATAGTTTTAAACCATGCAGCCACCGGTGTGTTGCTACCGAAGTTGGCCGGATCAATCTCGTAATCATCGAGCAGGAATGCAATTGCAATAAGAATACCGCCGCCAATTACGAATGGAAGCATATGTGATACACCGTTCATCAAGTGCTTGTAAACCTTTCGACCCGCGGATTCATTTCCATCGTCACTTCGCTTTGTGACAGCACCTGTGTGATGATAAACAACCGCTGTATCCGCTTTCTCAAACAGCTTTTGTGGTGTGTGAATCGCATCCTTTGTTGAGGCAATTACAACCTTCTTGCCATCAAACTGGCTCATTTCAATATTTTTATCGCAGGCCACTATTACAGCATCCGCGTCTGCGATTTCTTCTTCGGTGAGCGGATCCTTCGCTCCACCAGAGCCGTCCTTTTCGACTCGAATCGAAATGCCAAGCTCCTTCGCCTTAAGCTCGAGCGCTTCTGCAGCCATAAAGGTGTGCGCGATACCTGTCGGGCAGGCAGTGACAGCTACAATCTTTTTTGCCGACGCCGCGGATTTTGGAGTACTGACTGCCCCTCCATCCTTTTCTGCTTCTTTTTCGTCGATGAACTGTAAAAACTCCTCAACGGATTTTGCACCGACAAGCTTCTGGCAAAATGCCTGATCCATTAGGATAGTCATAAGCTTTGAGAGCACCTCGAGATGTGTATCCGCGGCGCCGTCCGGTGCGGCAATCATAAATAGCAGATTGCTTGGCTTTCCATCTAGCGATTTGTAATCCACGCCAGCTGGACATGTCATGGCAACTACGCCCGCCTTTTTAACAGCGGCTGATTTGCCGTGCGGAACTGCGATACCATTTCCGATTGCCGTAGAACCCTTCGCCTCTCGTGCGAGGATGGCATCCTTAAAGCCCTTTACATCATTCAGATTCCCAACTGAATCATGGAGAGCGATAAGCTGGTCAATGGCTTCGCTCTGGGAAGCTAATTCCACCTGAAGCCTGATCCCTTTTGGATCAATGAACTCTGAAATTTTCATAATCTCCTCCTACAGTGACTTGAACAGTTTCTCTATATCCACAGCCTTTGCCAGTCCGTCTGAAAATGCTGTTGCGCTTCCTGCTGCTGTGCCCATTTTTAGCGCTGTATCGTAATCCCCGGTCTTCATGTATCCGGCCACGAATCCTGCCACCATCGAATCACCTGCGCCAACTGAATTTCGCACCTTGCCTTTTGGTACGCCTATACGATATTTTTTTCCTGTTTCGTCAACCAACACGGCGCCGTCTGCCGCCATGGATATAAGTACATTTCTTGCTCCCAACTTCTGAAGCTCCAGGGCTCCTTCATAGATTTCATCGTCTGTTGTAAGTGTCTTTCCGATGATTTCGCCGAGCTCAAAATTATTTGGCTTGATTAAGAAAGGATGATACTTCAAAACATTTTTTAGCAAATCCTTTGTGGCATCAACAACAAACTCAATGCCCCTGCCTTGAAGCATTGAAAGTATCTTTTCATATACGTCATCCGGGAGTGAATTTGGAATAGAACCTGCCAAAATAAGAACGTCCCCCTCTTTAAGCTTTGAAAGCTTATCGAATAGTGCCTTTTGAGATGCTTCGTCAATCTTTGGCCCCTGAGCATTAATTTCTGTTTCTTCGGTTGCCTTCAGTTTGACATTTATTCGCGATAATCCGTCTTTTAACGTGATGAATTCTGAGTCGATTCCCGCCTGCCTTACAGCCTCATCGATTGCTCGCCCAGTAAAGCCCGCAACAAACCCCAGGGCTGTACTCTTTTGGCCAAGCTCAGACAGGACCATGGATACATTGATTCCCTTGCCGCCATAATAACATTCCTCGCTGACAGAGCGATTTGTCATACCCGGCAATAAATCCCCATCCATTCTTACCACGTAATCTATGGCCGGGTTAAACGTAACCGTATAAATCATTTTTTTCCTCCATTTTCTCTCCAGCTTTCCATTATTTCTTCCATAAATCTTACCATCTCGCTGGACGCTTCGCGTATATAACCTAACACTGCGTCAAAGTTTTCAAGATGCATTATAGATAGAGTAATTCCCTTCCATCTGTACTCACCATTTACATCGAGTATTCGATAGAATTCTAACATAGATTCGCCACGTTCGCGCTCGATTCGCTCTTCAACCGTTGAAAGGTTCATGTAGGTTAAAAATCTTTCTTTATCCTCTGGATGAACTAGCCGCTCAGATATTTCCTGCAAAACTTGCCTTGCACCTTTATTTTTAAAATCAATATGAAGTCTACTATCATGCAAATATATATTTTCGAAGTAGTCTTCCTGTATGCCATATAAATCTACACACTCGTAGTGGGAGAATATATTGTTACTTATCGCGCTAATCTTGGCATCATTATTAGTCGTCAAAACTCTCGACAGACTTCTAACTGAAATAAGATACGCATCCTTTTTTTCTCTTTTATCTTCTATTATATGGCGCACGCGCATATTGATGATTTTTCCACCTTGGATAAAATCCATTCCCTCGCTTCGGCCTTTTTCCTTACTGTGCGCGCATATCTCTGAAAAGAGACTATTCTGAGGCCATCCTCTGTTTCCCTCTGTGCTCAAGGTATTTTCTACCTCTTCTATCGTTTTGTAACCGAATGATGCAACTAATTCGCGTACACCCGCATTCGTATATACAAATTTCCACTTTCCATCTGTAACTATTCCTATTGCCAAAGGCAGCGGATTTTCCAGAGGCTGATTTGATGTGTTTTGCAACGGATTTTGTTTAAGCACATCTATTTCACCAAGCTTATCGTAGAAAAATCTCTCACTAGCTCTTTCAACTGTTCTACCGTCCTTTAGAATCTTTCGCAATCCTTCCAGATAAGGCAGCGGTCGGCCAATCAAATACCCTTGAATCATCTCACAGCCGATACTTCTTAAAAACTCGTATTGCTCTTCTGTCTCAACTCCCTCGACCAAGGTATGCATATTTAAATTCTTAATCATGGATACGATATGCCTTAGAATAATCTTTCCATTGTCTGTGTTTTCAAAATTACTAAGGAAATCCATATCGATTTTTACCAGGTCAAACTGGTAATTCTTAAGTAGATTCAAAGAAGAATAACCACTTCCAAAATCATCCATCCAAACCTTATAGCCATTTTCTCTAAGCCTAGTTATCTGCTCTAAGATAAATTGAGGGTTCTCCATCAACGCACTCTCTGTAATCTCAAAATGGAACATATCCTTTGGACAGTTATACTTGGTCATTTTCTCATCGATAAATGCCACCAAATCCATAACCTCGAAATCTATTCGAGATAAGTTGATAGAAACAGGCACTGTCTCCCTTTTTTTCATCATTTGATCATTGTATTTTGAGAAAACCTCTTCCATAACATAAGCATCTATCTTTGGAATCAGCCTATACTCTTCAAGCACTGGAATAAACTCACATGGATAGATTATTCCATTCAACGGGTCCACCCACCTGACCAAAGCCTCCCAGCCGCAAATCTTCCCTGTAAAAGCCCTAATTATCGGCTGATAATACACCTGAATGTATTTCAACTCAAGAGCCTCATCTAAGCCATCTAGTATATCCTGTTTCTTCTGCAGTGATCCGCCTAGCTCATCATCATATATCTTATATTCAGCATCATATTTTTTCTTGATACTAATACATGCTATTCTCGCTCTATCACAACATCTGATTACATCTTTATCGCTACCATCACAGTTGTAGATACCAGCCTTAAGCTCAATATTTACATTCTTCTGAACCAGACGAATTTTGTCTCTTATAATTTTGATATTAGGGATAATATTAGAGGAATCTGTAAAGACCACAAAATGATCCCCTGAAAATCGCGAAATTAATTGACCCTTGAAAGAATCCTTGATAATTTTGCCAATAATTGCCAAAAGCTCATCGCCTTTTTCATAACCATAATTTGCATTAAATATTTTGAAGTTTTCCAAATCAAAGAACACAAAGGAGTATCTATGGTCTAAATCTGCATTATCAAGCAAATCCTGGGCGCAATCGTAGAAGGATTGCTTCTCTAGCAACCCTGTCAATTCATCAATAATTAGACGTAACTCTTTGAAATCCTCCATCGAAAACTCCCCATTATCCCCCTAGATTACTCTATTCTATCACCGAAATGTGAATTTTTCTCGTAAGAGACCCCTGTTATAGCTTTTATACAAATAATGAGCTGCTTCTCAACTTCCGTGGAATTTGAAAAGCAGCTCTCAGCAGTTAACTGTTTTAGTCATTTATGAAGTTCCTTTCTGTGAATAGCTCTTTTTAAAGTTACATTCCTCTCGCATCAGCCGGTAAGACCTTTGTCAAATCAACTAACGGAGAATTGGTCTGCTTGCTTCATCAGAACAATTCTTTGTTTTATACCTTATTTATCGACCGATGCGAGAGAAACTTTATAGTTAATTTTTTTAATATCCAATCTCCGCTAAAACTCTATCTATAAGTCTTGCGTTTTTCAGGGAGAATTCCTCTGTTATATGAGGTTTTGCCTTGCCAAGGATGCAGTCACTTAGCTGTGCTATCTCTAGTGAATAATTCTGCGGAATATCTATTTCCTTTTCTTCCACTCCAACCACTGTATATACGCGATAATTTGTTTTGCCCTCTTGGTTGTACTCTACCTCAGAATGAACGGAGCCATTACTACCGTGAATGTATAGACGGTCGTATCGGGCATTGGTATCTTTTCCGAGAATCATACCCACGTTAAACGAAGCTCGAACTCCATTCTTGAAACCGATGATTGCTGCAGTCATTGAATCTACTCCTTTTTCGGAAAACTCTGATACAGCCTTGACGTAGTCTACCTCGGAATCGATTAGAGAAAGAATCATTGTGGTACAGTAGCAACCTAAGTCGTACATTGCTCCACCACCAAGCTCTTTGTAGAGTCTGATATCTTCTTTGTAGCCTTGAGTTACAAAGGCTGTTTCAATGTAGTCCACGTCTCCTACATCGCCATTTGCTAATTCCTCTTTCAAACTAGCCACATAAGGGCTATGAAGGTACGCGTATGCCTCCATAAGGTATACATTGTTTTCCTTGGCTGTCTTGAACATTTCCGCCGCCTCAGCCTCATTGAGAGCTAAAGGCTTTTCACAGAGTACATGCTTACCTGACTTTAGAGCAGCCTTCACCCACTGCAAATGCAGATTGTTTGGAAGAGGAATATAGATTGCTTCTACATCTTTGTCATTTATCAATTCCTCGTAGCTACCATAAGCCTTTTCAAAACCAAATTCCTTTTGAAATGCTTTGGCTTTTTCTATGCTTCTACCTGCGATAGCAGTTAGCTCACAGTTGGGCGCAAGCTTCATGCCTGGAATGGTACAGCCCTTTGCTATGTTTGCAGTTCCAAGTACTCCCCATTTAACTGTTTCCTTCATCCTAAAGCCCTCCATTATTCTGCTATATAATTAATTAGCTCCTCCAGTAGTTCGTCGGCAAATAGCTTTTCCCCTGGCATTTCTGTGATGCCATTTGCCACCTTGTATTTATCATTGAATCCCTTTGGTGCAAGAGCGATGTCCGCGGCTTGAAGCATTGATACATCAAACTCACTGTCTCCTGCTGCCAAAATCTTGTCTGCACCTATGAACTCTTTAAATCTTTTTACTGCTGCACCCTTATTTAAACCCTTTGGTACGATATAAACCTTGTCCCCATTATCAAAAACATCAACCTTGGTTGTATCTAGTGCAGCTTGAAGCTTTTGTATTACAAGCTGAGGCTCATGACACTTTGTAAATACAAATAATTCATTGATGAATCTTATCTCAAAGTATCTTAATTCCTCTTCTTCAAGCATTCTCATGCCTTGCTTCATGGCCTCTAAGCTTTCTGAAATTAATCTTTGAGATTCAGCAAGCCACAGCTCGTTTATCTGACCATCCTCAAGAAGTATTCCTCCATTACAAACAAGTGCATATTTAAATGGGCCAACGCCAAGATCTATTCTTTCGTATTGCTCTATTGTTCTGGTTGTTGTTGGCACCATAAGCACCTGCGACTTCAGCTGCTCCAAAAAAGCTTTTGTAGCTGGAGTGATAAAGGAAATCTCTCGCCCTTGATAAATCTCAACATTTATCTTGTCGGGACCAATATCGTGCTTATATGAGTATATAAGAGTGTTGTCTAAATCAATTGTTAATACATTCATTGCTAAAAATCTTCAACCTAAACCAAAAAGAGGGATGCTTGACACACCCCTCTAAAAAACTATTTTTTACTTACAAACGCTTTTCTAATCATATCAACTGGGATAATGACAAGTGCTAAAAGCATCGAAATAACAAGTGCCTTCACACTAAGCATAGTTGTGCTAAATACCTTACCACCAATCTGAATGATAACTGTTTGAAGAATAAAGATTGCTCCCATTACTCGGATGAAGTTCTTGTTTTCATTTAAGTGCTCAAACAAGTTGAACTTCTCTGAACGAGTATTCAAACTGTTAAAGATGATTGAGTAAATGAAGAAGGCAAACATAAATGTCTTCTCAAACAACTGTCCTTCTGCCGAATGCAAATCCATACCTGCTGGAGCAGCAAAGGTTGTGATGCCACCAACATTCTCAAGGATGAGGATAGAACCTAATGTAATAAACACGGCACTGACACCTATTGCAGACTTGATGTAGCCTGTAAGGATGTTGTCTGTTCTCTTTGCTGGATGCTCTTTCATGTATCTGTTAAGGATTGGCTCACCACCAAATGCCATAGCTGCAAGTGTATCCATGATAAGGTTGATCCAAAGGATCTGTACAATCGAGAATGGCTCTGTCCATCCAAGGATTGGCGCCAAAATGTTCATAAGCAATGTACTGATGTTAACAGTAAGCTGGAAGATAAGGAACTTTCCAACAGAACGAGCCATCGTTCTACTGTTAAGCACACAGTCTTTGATAGAGGTAAGTGAGTTGTTAAGGATAACTACGTCACCTGCCTCCTGAGCAACGGCTGTACCATCACCCATAGCAAAACCAATATCTGCCTGCTTAAGTGCAGGAGCATCATTTACACCATCACCTGTCATACCGCAGACATTGTCGAGCTGCTGAGCAAGAACAACAAGTCTTCTCTTATCAAGAGGCTTTGCTCTACTAACAACGCGAAGATGTGGAAGCTTCTCTTTGAGCTCGTCGTCTGACATTGACTCAAGCTGCTCGTGTGTAAGCACAACATCTTCTTCGCTTTGGAGGATGCCTGCCTCTTTTGCAATAGCAACCGCTGTTTCTTCAGCATCACCAGTAACCATAACAACCTGGATACCTGCTGTATTCAGTACCTCTACTGTCTCGACAGCATCTGTACGAACGTTGTCACGCAAGCAGAGAACTGCAAATAAAACAGTCTGATTGCCAGAAATCTTGGCAACAGATAAAAGCTTCATTGTTCTCTTGGCCTGATCGTGCATCTTAGCCTCGAGATCCTTTTTATCTGTAGGTGTGAATTCTTTGATTCCACCATCCTCTGTTACGTAGTGTGTAACCTTGTCGATGATGTTTTCTGTGGCACCCTTCCAGTAGATTGTACCGTCGTTAAGCTCTACTGTTGCACACTTCTTCTCGGAATCAAAACCACTGATGTCTTTAACCTTGTCTTGGTTTTGAGCCACGTCTGCAACGTTGTTTTCTATTGCGTATGAAAGCAAAGCTCTATCCATGTTGTTACTTCCGATAGCCTTGCCCTCTGAAACCTTTGAAAGGTTGTTTAATGTGATAGCCTCGATGAATTCTTCTGTCAGAACCTTGTCAACGATTTTGCCATCACCAGTAATAAACTCTACAAGTGAAAGATTACCCTCTGTGATAGTGCCTGTCTTATCACTGAAAAGAAGGTTCATGTATGCTGAATCAGAGAATGCCGCCTTGTGGCTAACAAGAATGTTCTTCTTGTACATAGATTCTGTATTCATAGCTTGAACCAAGCTGTTCATCATAGGAAGTCCTTCTGGAACTGCCATGATAACGATAGATGCCATGAGCATAACTGCTTCGGCAACCAAAAGAAGCACTGTGACTACTGTAGGAGACTGGTCTGCTCTGATTATTGAAAGAAGCACGTGTAGAACACCAGCGATTGCGGCTGCAGATACACCGAGCTTACCAATGCCCTGTGCAACTACCTCAAGCTTGAGGCTTGATGTATCCTGACGCTCATCTTCTTCGTTTTCATCTGTGAGAGCCTTGTTGATTTTACCAAGCTCTGAATCATCACCGATAACTGTTGCTACCATGTATGCTTCACCGCTTGTAACGACTGAGCCCATGAAGACCTTTGCCTGTGAAGCGTAGTCTGTTGAATCCTTTTCTTCGAATGAATCACAAGCTGTTTTTGTCTCGTCTCGTGATTCACCATTTAATGCTGCCTGTGATACCTTGACATGTCCTTCAAAAATAAGACCATCAACCGGAACCTTATCACCTGATTGGATAAGAACTGTATCACCTTTGACTATCTCGCTTGTAAGAATCTTTACAAGCTTTCCGCCTCTGATAACCTTGGCATATGTCTTGTTGTACTCTTCCTGAAGTGCCTCACTTCTAGATGTGTTTCGATACTCAGATAATGTACTAAATCCTGTAGCAAGGGCTATAGCTAGTACAATACTTACAATCTCGATAGCATCGTTTCCGCCACCAAGAGCAGGAATGAACATGCCAAGGACTGTAAGTACAACCTTGAGTACTAATGCTGCACATAAAACCTTAATCCAAATGTCATCAAAAGCGCCAATAAACATTGACCAAAGAGACTCTGTCTCTTTTTTAGCAAGCTCGTTGGTACCAAACTGCTGCTTGCTCTTTTCTACTTCTTGATCAGACAAGCCTTTTTTGAGGCTGTCGATTCTAAATTCCTCAAACATTGTGTATTAGACACCTTTCTTTTTATTTCCCCTCATCAGTCAGCAGAGGGATTTATTCGTATCTCTTTACGAGATCTCCGATGGATGTATCAGTTGTTCCTTGTCCGATGGCGCTGAATTTCCACTCGCCTTCGTGACGATAAACCTCACCGAAAATCATTGCTGTCATGCCAGCATAGTTTTCTGTAAGATTGTACTTGTACATCTCATTGTTGTTTCTAGCATCTACAAGACGAACAAAAGCATTTTGAATCATACCAAAGTGCTGATTTCTGCTAGCTGCTGCATAGATGTTTACTACGATAACAATCTTGTCGTACTCCTGTGGAACTGACTGTAGGTCGATAACGATCTGCTCATCATCTCCATCTCCGGCACCTGTAAGGTTGTCACCCATGTGGTTGATTGCACCTGATTTGTGCTTGAGATTTCTAAAGTATACTACGTCATCCTTGCTTGTGAACTTTCCGTTCTTAAGAAGGATTGCTGAAGCATCACAATCGATATCTGCTCCAAGCTTAAATCCAAATAATCCTGTTCTTTTAACTTCGTCCCATCCTAAGCCTACAACTACTCTGTTGAGACCTGCGTTTTCCTTTGTCAGACTAACTTTCTGACCCTTTTGAAGGCTAATAGACATATCTTGCTCCTCCTAATTATTATTCTTCCTTTGTTGATATCAATTAATAGTTACTATTCTACGTCTACACCGTAGTTTGCACAGAGTGCTGCAAGTCCACCCTGGAATCCGCTTCCGATTGCATTGAACTTCCACTCACCATTGTTTTTGTATAGCTCGCCGAATACAGCTGCTGTCTCGATTGAGAAATCTTCACCTAAGTCGTAGCGAAGAAGCTCCTCGCCGCTATCAGCATTGTAAATACGGATAAAGGCATTGTTTACCTGACCGAAATTCTGGCGCCTCTGCTCTGGCTCATAAATAGTAACAGTAAAGGCAATCTTTGAGATGTTGTCAGGAACCTTTGAAAGGTCTACCTTGATTTGCTCATCATCTCCATCTCCGGCACCTGTGAGGTTGTCACCCATGTGCTCGACTGCGCCTGAAGAGTGCTTGAGATTTCCAAAATATACGAAATCTGAAGATGTTCCGACCTTGCCTGAATCTGTAAGTAAGAATGCACATGCATCTAAATCAAAATCTCCGCCTGTGTCAAACTGATTAACATCCCAACCAAGACCAACTACTACGTTCTTTAATCCTGGGTTATCCTTTGTAAGGCTAACCTTTTGTCCCTTTTGTAAACTAACTGGCATAACAGTATCCTCCTTTGTACTATGCTACTTCGATTCCATAGTGTGCACAAAGTGCTGCAAGACCACCCTGGAATCCGCTTCCTATTGCATTGAACTTCCAATCAGCTTCGTTTCTGTAAAGCTCACCAACAACTACAGCTGTCTCGATTGAGAAATCCTCGCCCAAGTCGTAGCGGATAAGCTCTTGCCCTGTAGAGTTGTCAACGATTCTGATGAATGCGTTAGAAACCTGACCGAAATTCTGTCTGCGGTTTTCTGAATCATAAATTGTAACTGTGAAAGCAATTCTAGAGATGTTGGCAGGCACCTTTGTAAGGTCTACTAAGATCTGCTCGTCATCACCTTCTCCTTCACCTGTAAGGTTGTCTCCTTGATGAACAACTGACTCTGAGCTGTGTGCTAAGTTGCCATAGAAGATGAATTCTTTGTCTGTTGGGCACTTACCACTATCAGCAACCATGAATGCTGAGGCATCAAGGTCAAAATCTGCTCCTGAATCAAATTGATTGACATCCCAGCCAAGACCAACCATGATGCTCTTTAAGCCAGGATTACCCTTTGTTAAATCTACCTTTTGTCCTTTTTGAAGATTGATTGCCATTATAATATCCTCCTCTTTACTAGAATCTTATTTGTTTGTGCCATATCTATTCATGAAATCCTGCTTGATAGCATCAAGCTTTGCTGCATCCTCAACACGCTGCTTGCGAGCGTTTTCTTGGATTGCTCTTGTCTCGTCAATACCTGTAACAATTGTCTTCCAAGTCTGCTCTAAAGTCTCTGTCTTGATTGATGAGCCTGATGCAAGCTGAGCTGTAAGCTTAGACTGTTCAACAGTGTTTCTTGCATTCTTGATAAGCATTTCGTTTGTCTTTTTATCTAGCTCTGACATTGCCTCTGCCTGAATGCGCTGTCTCTTGAGCATAACTGCCTGTGCAAGAGCCTGCTTAAATACAGGTAGAGTAACGATAAATGCTGAGTTGATTTTTCTGACAAGGTTGGCATTGCTGAATTCCATTGTCTTAAGCATTGGAATAGACTGTAGCGCAACGTTTTCTGCTGTACGTAAATCCTGTGTACGAGCTTCTAGAAGCTCTAAAGCATTGTTTAAGCTAGCAAGCTCTAGCTGAATTGCGTTGTCTCCAGTTGTAGCCAAATCGTTTTGTCTTTGGTCGATGTAAGCTTGGATTTCTTTGCAGCCCTGCTCACCTGCAAGAATGTATTTTACAAGCAAATGATAGTAATTAACGTTGGCTTCAAACATCTGCTCAAGCTTTTTGTTTGACTGAGTAATTTCAGTCTCATATTGTTTGAGGTTGACATAAATCTTGTCGACCTCATCACCCATTGTGTGATATTTTTCAAGAATCTTCTCAAGCTGCTTTTTAACATTTCCAAAGATTTTACTGAGAAGACCCTTTTCCTCTTTGATTTCATCAATGTCAAACTTTGACATAATCTTTGAAAGAGTTGTAAGCATCTCGCTAGATTCGTCTAGCTGGCTCATGTTCATGCTGTTGAGCACCAAATCAGCAACCTTTGAAATCTCGTCTGCTGCTTCAGCACCGAAATGATTGATTGTAGAGATGTCGTGAACCTCGATAGTGCTAACCAAGGCATCAACCTCTTCTGAGCCTACAAGCTCTGATGTCATCTGAGCTCTGTCGGCTGCAATGTCGTAAGGCTCCACTGGAGCAATTTCGTTTACTACGTCCGCAGTCGGTTTCTGTAAAGTATCTGTTACTACTGTTTTACTAAAATCAAGTCCCATAATATTATCCTCTCTTAAATATTTTATCCACCCAATTCCTTGGGGTTGTTGATGGAATTGTCTTCCAGACTGGCACCTGCAAATCATACATGTAGTCGCCTATCTGATGCTCTTCCATCAAACGTTTGTTAAAATGCCCCTCGATGTTGTAGCCAGTCGGTACAAAAAACACCACGTCGAATCCTATAAGATTTAGGAAAGTGACGTATATTGTGTCTTCTAAGGACATCATTGCCTCTGTGGTGCTGAGATAAATCAGCTTCGGGTTCTTCTTGGTGAAATCAAAGTTTTGAATGAGCCTTATGACTTCTTTTGGCAGGTTAAGAACCGTGGCTATGATTGTATATTCAGTACCGTTTTCAAAGGTTCCTTTTATGAACCTTTGATCTATCAAAGTCTCCAGCTTGTCTAAGATGTAATCCTGCCTATCTTCCCGAAGGAAGCTATATTGATAGCTTGGATGACTCTTGATTTTGTTTTTCTGTAGCTTGCCATTTTTGAAAAATTCACTGGCATGAGCCTTCATTGGATTAGGTGCTGTAGATGAAATAAATGGCACATGGTCTACTATGATTGTGTCATCCGTCATCATTTGCTTGATTGTGCTCCAATATTCCAAGGTGTTTTTGTCTGGCACCCCTGACATCTTTGAAAACACAACCGGAATGTTAACCACCCCATCCATAGTGCTAAAGTTTGGTCTGTATTTGATCTCGGTATCCCAAAGTATTTTGACCTCTCTGTCCATTGTCTGGAGAGTGATTGTATTTGCCTTTGAAAACTGTTGATCTCTAAAAATAACTGAGTCATTGTACATGATTTGGTCTAAATCACGCTCGGCGTGATACGCTGCTGTAGCAATTCGCAAATCCCCGTTTTGCTCTGGGAAGGTATCAACGTTGACCGAAGTCTGATTGTTGATTTCGTATAGACTGTCATCTGACAATGCACAGTGGCTGTTAAGGTTTGGACATAGGATAAGTACATCCACCGGTGTCTTCGCCAAGAATTTTAAAAATAAAGCTTCGTTGGCGTCCTTGCATCCGCCCATGTATATGAAGCAACCCACATCTGGGTACTGCCAATTGTTGTATAAACTAGCCTGATAGCGCTTTATCCAACAAAGAAGATATACTGCCTTGTTAACAAGCTTGTTGAGGTTGATGTTTGGAATTGCTGCCTCCTCTTCCATAACTTCAACAAAGGCCTTAACTAAAATCCCTCTTATGTCCTTGCTTGAAGGAATCTGTATGTTGGCCTGTAGATTTGATATCAGTTGATTGGCATTAGCATAATTGCTGCGGTTGATCTCTGCTATCTCGTCTGGCGTAGGCTTTGGTATTTCTTTATTTACGATAACTAGCTTGCGCTTTGAATTCTTAAGGCTAAGCTGGAATTGATATAACTCGTTGCTGTAGGTAAGTCTATCCTCTGCGCCATTGATACGGCAAAAGCAGTTGTAGAAGAACTTGCTATCATCGCCTCTTAAGGTGGGCTCGGTGAGAATATCTGATAGTCCCTTGCCCTCAATCCACGCATTGGTGCAGTTGATAATAGCATCTGCTCCGCCATAGAGCTTGGCCATACTGGCCTGCTGCTCTACTTCGGCTTTGAAACTCTTAAGGCTAAAATCCTGCGGGAAAGCTTTAAGACCATCTGCTTGATATAACTCAGACTTGGAGGAGCTAGCGTCTAGCTTGAGATAAGCTGCATCTGCATCCTTTTGAATAAGAATTACATCGCTGCCTGCGGCTGCAAGAATGGATAAAATCATAAGCTCGTAGCTTGATATCTGACCCGCGTATAGAATCTTGGGGATTGCATCCTGCCCAAGCTGGTTGGTGATACGCTCGAACTTGTAGTACAACCAACACATAAACTTGATGTAGGCATTTTTGAGCATGTTGTCCGTCTTGCCTGCACTCCTAAGCTCGTCCAAGGAATCGTAGATTGCTGTAGCAACTGATTCTCTCTGGCTGTCATTCATGCGTGGCAACCACTTCTTGAGGCTTGCCGCTATAAATCCCACGCTGATTTGAAAATCAACGCCCATTATTTCTTCATAGTAAGCAAGATTAGGCTCTGTAGGATTTGGGATTTTGTCGTCGATGATGACGCCACTCTTCAAGGCAGTTTCATAATATTTATTAAGAAATGTCTTTATTTCATCTGAAAATCCATTGAATCGATAAAAGTAGATTCCAGTCTCTTTTCTTTTGCTTAAAGGAAGAAAAAAGTCGTCGAGGCTATTTAATTTTTTGTGTTCTAATACCAATTTTGTCACCTCTTTTTGCTGGGGAAACAGCACATATATTATTGCTGTCAGCCTACCAGCTAACATTATTCTCGCATGCATATGATTTTAACACATCAATTTACTCTTTTCAAGCATTTAGTATTGATTTACTACCAAAAATCTGTTTTAATATTTGTATACAATAAAACAATTATATATGGGATAGACTCTTTAGATTTATAAATAATTATGTTACATCTTAAATGAATCTCCCTAAATGTTACATCGAGGTTTCATCATATGAAGAACAAATCAATTTACTACAGCGTTGGTCCTCTTTTATATTGTCCGGCCAACAAAACTACAATCGCAAATCATCTTATAGAAGAGAAATTTGGAAAAGACTATTCTTTGGCGCTTTGCCTGGAAGATACAATCAATGATAAATTCGTAGTAGAGGCTGAAAATCAACTCGCCAACTCACTCTTTACCTTGAGTAGTGCTCTAGATAAAAGGGATTTCTTCATGCCAAAGCTTTTTATCCGCGTGCGCAATCCGGAGCAGATTAATCTCTTGTTTGATAAGTTGGGAAGAGCTGGTGATCTTGTCACTGGAATTATCATTCCAAAGTTTTCTTTGGAAAATGCTGATGTATATATAGAAGCGCTTAACAAGCTTAACAACAAATGTACTATTAGAAAATATCTCATGCCTATTTACGAGAGCGCATCAATAGTTGATAAGCGAATTAGAATCGATGATTTATACCGCTTAAAAGAAAAGCTTGATTTCATCGATGAAGATATTTTAAACATCCGCGTAGGCGGCAACGACTTGTGTCACTTGTTTGGATTCAGACGAAACGCCGATGAATCCATCCATCAAATCAAGCCAATCTCAGATATTTTTACAGATATTATCACTGTGTATGGAAGAGACTATGTAATCTCTGGCCCTGTCTGGGAATATTATTCTGGTGATGGCTGGGACAGCGGACTTGCCGCTGAAATCAAAGATGACAAGCTCTGCGGTTTTATCGGAAAAACTGTCATCCACCCAAATCAGATTGCAGTTGTCAACGAAGCTTACAAGGTCTCTCGCCAAAATTACAACGATGCCAAGGATATTTTGTCTTGGGATTTCGACAATCCATCCTTTGTAGCTGGCAGCTTTGAAAAACAGCGCATGAATGAATTTAAGACCCACTCCAATTGGGCGCTAGAGACAGTATTTTTGGCTGATCATTATGGAATCAGGGAAGACTAAGGCTTCCCTTAAGTGAAGCTGATGCTGGGTTTATGCGTCCGCCAGTTTTTTGATAAGCCCACAGCACTTATAATTATTTAATCGATAATTCTCAACTGGAACATTCTTTTCTTCGGCAAGCTTGATTAGATGTTCCAGTTCTACGTTATCCATATATCTTTCATCAATCAGAATCTTCCAAGGCACGCGTCTGAGTAGCACTCTAGTTGCCTCGCCGATACCTGGCTTGATTAGGTTGATGTCGTCTATTCCAAAATGCTTTGCAACCTCTTTAACTTCATCAATACCTTTTTTTACAAGCTTCTTGTCATCAGCAATATTATCAGACACAAATTCCTTTTGGATTGCCTCGATAAAGGCATAAGACAAATCCATATCCCTAAGTTCACCATAGTAGACGGCTCCGTGGAAATCATCAGGGCCGATAATGTCATCTCTAAGAAATGTACGACTGATAAGCCCTGACACAGTGCTGTTCAAGCAAGAGCTAGGAATCAAAATATCATCATGGGTGCCGCACAAGGTTGTCTCGCCGGCTGGGTCAGCAACTACAGCAAGCTCAGCTGATACTTCAGGATAATCCTCTAAGTCCTTTTCTAGCTCACGTAAAATCGCACCCTTTCCAATCCAACCATCCACAAATAAAAGCTGGCTTGAATCATACTTTTCAAGCAAGTAATTGATTGCATTCTTGTCGATTCCGCGGCCGCGGATAATAGAGATTGAATAATGCATTACGTCTATATCATATTTAAATTTGATGTATCGCTTGATAAGAATTCCGATTGGAATACCTGCTCGCGCTAAGGAGACTAGCACAACATCCTTTCCGCGAGTTGCTATGATTTTGTCTGCAAGACTGCCTATGGCATTGGCATTGCTCTTGGCAAAAACCTTTAATGTCTTGTTGTATATTTCCATATATTTTTCAGAGGGCTTGTACTCGATTGGGAGCATTTCACTGTAATGCTTGCCAGCCTGAATCAAGCGCTCACGCTCTTCTGTTGGCTGGGGCTGCACCTGCCCTGTGATATCCTTTAAAAGGATAATTACATCATCTTTGCTATAAGAAGTTTTCACTCTAGCACCACCTTACTATCTTTATATCTGTGTTTTGTGATTTTGCAGCATTCACAAGAGAATTAAGCCCCTTAGTTGAGTTAAGTTTGGAATCTGTAACGATTATCACACTATCGTATTTACGAATATCGTAAATGTATGTAACTCTATCATCGTCGTATAGGCTTCTAAGCTCAAATCGTTGATGAAGTGGATAGTCTTCATCAGCGGAAACAACTATAGGACTTCTTGTTGTGGAATGTGTTTTGACCGTGCAGCCTTCTTCCTCTAATCTTTTGCCCACGTAAATTGCAGGGAACATAAACTCTTCTGTTCCACACACTAGGTAGCTCTTACCGGTTTCGATATCCACCTGCGCCGACACCTGATTCCACAGATTTTCACATGCTGATAAATATTCTGATGTGTCTACTAATCTTCTTGCATTTACATAATTAGAAGCATTCAGAATATTCGTATTTACGGATGTAAAATCGGGTTGGATATAATTATTATTTGAGACAAATTTGTCTGCAATTTCTGGATACACGTCGTGATTTGTTTTTACAAGATAATATAAATCTATATTTCTCTTTTTATATTGGTCTAGAGAATCCTGATTCATCCCATTTAAAAGCGAGGCAACTCCATATTCGAATTTGCCTGGATATTTCTCGTCCAGGATATTGATGATTTTTAATATCGTATTTCCGGTAGTAACCTCATCCTCCACAAAAATAATTTTATCCACATCATCGCAGATAGCATCTATGTCATCCTTAACAAGCTTTTGCTCGGTGGCATGGCTGTGACTCTCGGTGAAATATAAATATTCAACCCCTGGTATTTGTTCTCTAGTGGTGTGCATATATTTGCCCCCCACTGTGATAGCCACCTGCGCACCTATGGCGGTGGCTGTCTCGGCAAATCCCACAAAGAGGATTTTAGAATCCTTTTCTGCATCTATAATCTGCTTTGCCAAGTCAGAAAAGGTTTTTAACGCAAGTGTTGGGGAAACAGCAATGTGTTTCCCCTGACGCTTGTTGACTACTAAATAATTTCGTTTTTTGTTGTTCTCCCTTTTAGCGAGAGCTACTAAATCACTTTCTAAATACATCTCTTAGTTAGCTCCTTTATCTATGGTAAAAATTTGTCTGCTGCTAAATACAGCTCGTACCAATCGTGGTGCGAAAGATTAACATCTGCGGCTGCACACACATCCTTGATGTGCTCCGGATTCATTGAACCGATGATAGCTTGCATCTTGGCTGGGTGACGAAGTATCCATGCCACGGCTACCGCGGATTTGGATACACCCTCTCGCTCTGCTATCTTGGCAAGAGCCTCGTTGAGCTTTGGATAATCTGGATTGTCTACAAAGGTTCCGCCAAACATACCAATCTGAAGTGGGGACCAAGCCTGGATTGTGATGTCGTTGAGACGACAATAATCAAGGACGTTGCCATCACGATTTATAGAGTATTCAGTTGTTTTGTTGTTCATGTAAAGCGCCTGATCTATGAGCTGCGATTGCTCTAGCGAAAGCTGTACCTGATTGATTACAAGCGGCTGCTTTACATACTTCTTTAGAAGCTCAATCTGCATTGGCACAAGATTGCTTACGCCAAAATAGCGAACCTTGCCTTGCTTTTCAAGTTCGTCAAAGGCTGATGCCACTTCTTCAGGCTCAAACAATACGTCTGGTCGATGTAAAAGAAGTGTATCTAGATAATCGATATTAAGTCTTTTTAGGATTCCATCAACACTTTCAATGATATATTCTTTGGTCCAATCGAACTCGTTTCTCTCAACAGCAAGGCCACACTTGCTTTGAATAATTATATCCTCACGCTTGAGACCTGTAAGTGGGAAGGCTTCGCTGAATCTTGTCTCAGCTTCACCAGCGCCGTAAACTGTGGCATGGTCAAAAAAGTTGATGCCGCAATCGTAGGCTGTTCTAATAACCTTTGCTGCATCCTCCTTGGATAAATCAGGCATACGCATACAACCTTGAATAATGGTTGATACGTTCTGTGGTCCATTTAATATATTTATGTTTTTCTCTTTCAGTGACATAAAACCTCCTCAATTGCAAGCGCAGAATAAGATAGAGTTTTGCTATGCAAAACTCCAGCAGTGCGAGGCGACATTTGCTGTAAGCAAATAAATTCTTCTGTCGCCGAGACACATCTTTCACACGAAGTGTGTTTTTTACCTTATAGGAGATTGCAAAGCAATTTCCTATAAGGTAAAACAATACCCCAGAGGGATATACTAATCTTTTGATTAATATATTCTGCCCTAGGGTATTTGTCAAATCTCTATTATTTTATACGCTCCAACCTGCACTGGCATTTTGTAAGCTTGCCATGCGGCGGAAGATACTGTCATCTTTTTTGATAAGCTCAGATGGCTTTCCTTCTTCCACAACCTTTCCCTCATCTAATACGACGATTTTGTCAGCTGCCTCGACGGTACGCATTCTATGCGCAATAACAAGCACTGTTTTTCCTTGAAGCAATCTCGACAAGGCACCTTGTACCTTTGATTCATTTTCAACATCAAGTGAAGCTGTCGCTTCATCTAGCAATACTATTGGTGCATTCTTAAGAAGCGCTCTGGCAATAGATACTCTTTGACGCTCGCCTCCTGAAAGCTTGGTTCCATTTTCTCCTATTTGAGTTTGGTAACCATCAGGGAGCTTGTTTATAAACTCTTCGCAGTTAGCTGCTTTTGCTGCTGCCATAACTTCCTCATCGCTGGCACCATGCTTACCCAATCTGATGTTTTCCATTATAGTGTCATCAAACAACACAACATCTTGGAATACCATCGAGTAATCTGTGAGCAAAGCCTCTGGGTCAACTGAATTGATGTCAACCCCTCCCACCTCAATGCTTCCTTGGGAAATGTCCCAAAGTCTTGCCGCAAGCCTAGCACATGTGCTCTTCCCTGAACCAGAAGGTCCAACTAGCGCTGTTATCTCGCCTTCTTTCGCGGTAAAGCTTACTCCATTAAGAACCTGTTCATCATCGTATGCAAATCCAACATCCGTAAATACGATATCGTGTCCCTTTGGTTTGAATACATCATCGCCATCTGCTGTTTCAGCATCGCGTATTTCCATCAAACGACTTGCAGAAACCTGCGACATCAACATCTCAGCTATCAAAGCCAACGCCTGATCAAATGGAGCATACACTCTTGTGATAACAAGCAAGAACATGAATAGTAGCATGAAATCAATCTGTCCAGATATGATTAAGCTTGTTCCTGTGAGGATTGTTGTTGCAACCCCAAGTCGCATAATAACGCTTGCCGCATTTACAAAGATACCACAGGTTAATTCACCGGAAATCATCTTCTTCTCGTGATAATCAATCTTGTCATTTAGCTCTTTTAAAAATCTTTCCTCTTGGTTGGTAGCTCGAATTTCTCGGATGTTTTCTAGTGTCTCCTGAATTCCGTCAGCCACCTGTAAGCCTGCGGCCTTTGTTATCTCTGAGCTTCGCTTGTTTAGCTTACGGCTTCCAAATAGGAGTCCGAAGGCAACAGGCACACCCCAAAGACATGCTAGAGCCATCCTCCAGTCATACGCAAATACGATAATCGCAATCACCGCAGTAGAAATATAAGAGCCATAAAGATATCCTAAGCAGTGAGACCAAACGTGCTCTAGGCGATTCACATCTCCCATGACGGTTTCAGTCAAATCAGCAAGGTCTCTTTTACCGAAAAAGCTTAGTGGCAATTTTCTTAGTCTTTCAGCTAGTGAAATTCTGATAGTTTTAATCTCTTGATAAACCAGTCCATAGGTTGACCTATACTGCATGAGGTGCGTCAAAAACGATAAAACAACAAAGACAAGCACCATGATTATATATTTAGTCACTCCCGGTAGCGGGCTTTCCTTTGTCAATGTGTCCATGTATGCAGACATCATCATAAACAGGATTCCCATTGAACCCATAACCACAAAGTTTACTATTACTGTCCAAAATGTGGCTTCTTTTGTGTTTTTAATTCCTTGATCGGTTAAGGCGTATTTTCTTTGAAAATCTTTTCCAAACATTTACATCACCTCCCCAGCTGCTATCTTCCATTTGAGGGCCTGATTGTAGTCAGCCCACATGCGCGAGTACATTCCCTCGGCTTTGATTAATCCTTCATGTGTGCCCTCTTCTACGATATGACCGTCATCTAATACAATGATTTTGTCCGCCCCAACTACAGTAGATAGTCTGTGGGCAATCATTATAACTGTGCGGTCTTTGGTGAGTGTCGCAAATGCCTTTTGTATTAATGCTTCGTTTTCTGGATCCGCAAATGCGGTAGCCTCATCAAGAACTACTATCGGTGCATCCTTTAAGATTGCTCGCGCCAAAGCAACTCGCTGCTGCTCGCCTCCTGAAAGATACGTTCCTTTTGTTCCGATGATTGTATCCATTCCCTCTGGAAGCTTTTCGATTATATCTTCACACTGAGCCGCCTTCAATGCAGCCTCTACTTCTTCTTTTGTTGCATCCGGTCTTGCTGCTCGTACGTTTTCAAATATGCTTGTTTTAAACAATCTATTGTTTTGGAATACGAATGCAATTTGGTTCATAAGCTCATGTGGATTTGTTTCTCGCACATCTACACCGCCTACTTCCACACTTCCCTCATTTACATCCCAAAAACGAGGAATCAAACTGGCAACCGTAGTTTTTCCTCCACCAGATGGTCCTACAAGTGCTATGGTCTGGCCTGGATTGACCTTGAAGGATACATTGTTAATTGCTGGTTGATCTGCCCCTTCATATGTGAAGCTTACATCCTTGAACTCTACTGTATTATCCTTTGGAGTTTTAGGTTTGTCAGTTATTGTAAGAACCGGTGCATCCATTACCTGATTTATTCTTCCTAAAGCTGTGCTTGCAAGCATCATTCCGCTAGCGGCAAACATAATTCTTGCCAATGCAGTTGATATAATTGCAGAAAACACCGCATAGAATGCAAAGTCAGTAACAAAGCCTGCGAAGTTGCCTGCTTTTAACGCAGATGGCGCAATAATCAATGCGACTGGCACTAAAAATACAAATGCGCCCTCTGTAAATGTTAAGTTAATAGACTGTGGAACTCGACAAACGCCATCCGTATATTTCTCAGCCTTTTTGCTGTAATCCTCTATTGATTCTTTAAATGATTTAAATGAATATACTGTCTGCTGGAATACCTTTACAACAGGAATTCCGCGAACGTATTCTGTAGCCGCCTTACTCATAACATCCTGCGCTGTTTGATACTCTTTCATCAGAGCAGCATTCTTTCCTCCCATCATTGTAAACATCGCAGCCACGGAAACTACCGCTGCCAAAAGGCAGGATAGACCCATTCGCCAGTCAAATACAAACATAAGAATAATCATGGCGATAAACATGGTAAAGCTTCCCACGATATCTGCTAGGTTATGAGCAAGTAATGTCTCTGTCTCAGATGCGCCACCATCGAGTCTATTTCTAAGAAGTCCTGATGCGTTGGAATCAAAGAATCCAAGTGGGGCTTTCATCAAGTGCTCCATGCCCTTTTTTCGAATATTAGTAGCCGTTCTAAATGCAGCCAAGTGAGTACACATCAGCGCAGCAAAGTATACCAATATTCCTGCTACCGCAAATACGAATGCCCACCATCCATATTTGCTTACATCAGTTGCCTTTGTCCAATCAGGTGCCACTGCAATCAAATCTCTAGCCACAAGCCAGATGCAAAGGTAAGGCAGCATCCCTAAAACCATTGCTAGTCCAGATAATCCTAACCCGAGAAAAGTCAAAACCTTATAACTTCCAGCATAGCTTAACAATTGTGATAAATCGCTTTGCTTTTTTTCCTTCATACATTTTCTCCTTATCAATTATTGAGTGACTTTTTTACATCATTGAAATTATAAAGTGATTTCACATGAAGTAGAAAACAAATCCCCAGAAACAACCTCTTCTGGGGATTTAGTATTATTAGTTGTTAACGTTGAATGCTGCCATACCTGGATAAACTGCAGCGTCGCCAAGCTGTTCTTCTATTCTAAGAAGCTGATTGTACTTTGCTACTCGCTCTGTTCTTGATGGAGCGCCTGTCTTGATTTGACATGTGTTTAACGCTACCGCCAAATCAGCAATTGTTGTGTCCTCTGTCTCACCGCTTCGGTGTGAAGAGATTGCTGTGTATCCTGCTTTATGAGCCATTTTAATAGCTTCAAGTGTTTCTGAAACTGAACCAATCTGGTTTAACTTGATAAGGATTGAGTTACCACATCCATTCTTGATACCCTTTGAGAGTCTCTCTGTGTTAGTAACAAACAAATCATCTCCTACTAGCTGAACCTTGTCTCCAAGTTCTGCTGTAAGCTTCTTCCAGCCCTCCCAATCCTCTTCATCAAGTGCATCCTCAATAGAAATGATTGGATATTTTTCAACAAGCTTTTTCCAGTGATCGATAAGCTGCTCTGAGCTGTATACTGTGCCAGCCTTTGGAAGCTTGTACTCACCAACCTTACCTGTCTTCCACTCTGAAGAAGCAGCATCCATTGCAATCTTGAAATCTTTTCCTGGCTCATAACCAGCTTTTTTAACTGCTTCGAGGATTGTCTCAATAGCCTCTTCGTCAGATTTAAGAGCTGGAGCAAATCCGCCTTCATCACCAACTGATGTTGCAAGACCTCTATCCTTTAAAATAGCTGCAAGGGCGTGGAAAACTTCAGCACACTGACGAAGTGCTTCCTTGAATGATGCTGCGCCAACTGGCATAATCATAAACTCTTGAACATCAAGTCCTGATGAAAGTGCATGACATCCACCGTTTACAATGTTCATCATTGGCACTGGAAGTCTATTTCCGTTTACACCACCTAAGAATCTATAAAGAGGAATATCAAGGGCAGTTGCCGCTGCTCTGCAGCATGCAATGGAGGTTGCGAGAATTGCATTTGCACCAAATTTTGATTTGTCCTTTGTTCCATCTGCTTTTATCATAGCTGCGTCAATAGCATAGATATCAGATGCGTCCATGCCACAAATTGTATCAGCAATAGGTCCGTTGATATTTTCTACAGCTTTAATAACACCTTTACCTAAATATCTATTTTTATCTCCATCTCTAAGCTCAAGGGCCTCAAATTCGCCAGTTGAAGCACCTGATGGAGCCATACCGCGACCTACAGTTCCATCAACAAGAACAACCTCACATTCAACTGTAGGGTTTCCTCTTGAATCAAGAATCTCTCTACCAATTACTTTCTCAATTTCTAAATAATCCATAACAAACCATCCTTTCAAATAATTTGAACTCCTTTTTCAAGAGGTAGCAACTCTTTAAAAATGAAAAAGGAGTTCTACAATGATTTACACTCGGTTAGATGCTTCTAACCAAGAATAGATTAGCAGAACTCCTTGTTTGGTACAAGAGATTGTTTTTATTGTTTTTGATATTTTTTATCATTAATGTGCGGGCGATTTTATCCTAAGCCTATATCTAGTGACAGCATCACTATGAATCCTATAGCAAAGCATAATGTCGCAATATTAGAATGAGGCCCTTCGGACATTTCTGGAATCAATTCCTCAACAACTACATACAACATCGCCCCTGCTGCAAAGCTGAGTAAGTAAGGCATAGTGGGAATAAGTAGCTTTGAAGCTGCGATTACAAGTAGCGCTCCAATAGGTTCTACTATACCCGACAAAACACCATAGACAAAGGTCTTTTTCTTTGGCACTCCTTCGCCCAAAAGCGGAACTGAGACAATAGCTCCCTCTGGAAAGTTTTGAATCGCAATACCAAGAGATAACGCCAAAGCTCCCGCAAAGGTAATCGCTTTATTCCCATGCATCCATCCTGCACAAACGATTCCAACCGCCATTCCTTCTGGAATATTGTGAAGCGTAACTGCCAACACTAGCTTTGTAGTTCTTTTTAATTTTGATCTAGGTCCTTCTTCAAGTTTATTAAAGTGCATATGAGGTGTAATGTCATCTAAAAACAGCAAAAAGAGCATACCAATAGTAAAACCAATTACCACTGGAATAAACCTCAGCCTTCCCATTTCTTCAACCTGCTCTAGCGCAGGAACAATTAAACTAAAAAATGAGGCGGCCACCATTACTCCTGAAGCAAACCCAGTAAGCGCGCGCTGTAATTTTTCTGTCATTCCTTCCTTAAAAAGAAATACACTAGCCGCACCTAAACTCGTACCCAAAAAGGGGATTAATATAATTTGCCACATAATAATATTTCCTCTTTAAAACAAACCTAAAAACTTCTTAGTATAGGGTTCAGTTTTTATAGAAAGCACCTTGTATCCTGTTTCTTTTATTGCCCCTATAAGCTCTTCGCCATTAGGCTCAGCCTCACTAATAAAAGAGCTTTCTCCTTTACCGTGAGAGCTATTTACCTTTTTCGCATTTGGAATTACTTTTCTTATTATATCATTTATATGTGACTCACACATTCCACACATCATTCCGTCGATTTTTAGAATTGTTTTAAACATAGCTCGCTCTCTTTCTGAGTTTATGCGCTTTGGAGTATACATGCCCATTTATTTTTTTGCTATAACAGTAATCCATGGCTTGCTTTCGTGATGATCAGATGTTACCTGTGAAAAACCTGATTTCACCAACGCTTCCTCTATTGTTTCAATAGTATGACACTTCATTCCCTCTATTATTTTCTCGTACTGCAAACTAGCCTTATCCCTGCCGTCAGCTTCATTCACAATCATGAAAGTTCCGCCAGGCTTTAGGGCCTTATTTACTTGTGTAAAACACTTTTCAAGTCCTGGCCAAAAATAGATTGTCTCAAAGGCTGTAGCAAGATCATATTCTTCGTTGAAATCAAGAGCAGACACATCACCCTGCTGCACTTTGCAACGGCCTTGATTTATCAATTCTTTGTTGTAGTCTTTGGCTTTTGCCACAGATACTTCTGAATAATCAACTGCTGTAACATTTGATAAAGGATATTTTCGCATAAGCTCATTGGCATTTCTTCCACCGCCACAGCCTATCTCAAGTATTTCTTTTGGCGCTGTTGATGGTAAATGAGACATTCCCCAGCTAGCTAGCTTGGCGTGTCCATCGTTCATTGTTTTTACCATCATTCTTCCAAGAAACCCTTCTGGTTTTCTTGTTTGACATATAAACTTCTTAATTAAACCCATTTTTATTCCTTTCAATTATCTATTTAACTATTGATTAGTAGGTTCTCAAAAAATCTACTTTTACTTTCGTCCCATAAGTATGGTTGATCCTGAAAGTCCCATCCATATTGACTCCCATTTGCTCATAAACATACCGTTTGTCGTATCAATGAGCTTTACCTCTTCGTAGCCCATATCCTTAAGCTTCTTGGCAAATTCCTCCATGTCTCCATATTTGGATTTAGACATAATATCGTGGATTGCAAAGGTTCCACCTTTCTTTAATGTTCTAAGGGTCTCTAGTAAAATAGCCTGTCTGTCGTTACTAGGTATGTTGTGGTAAACATAATTGCTAGTTACTGCATCAAAGGTTTCATCTGCGAAATCCAAGTGAGTAGCATCACCTTGTTGAAAGCTAGTGTTGCTTAATCCCTCTGCTTTTGAATTGTTTTCGCACAGGTTCTTGCTAAATGAAGAATACTCCTTTCCCCATCTATCCACTCCAATCATCTTTGCAGTAGGATTCTTTTTTGCGCAGGCGTTTGTAAGGGCGGCACTGCCACATCCTACGTCCAGCCCTATTCCTCCGTCTGGTATCTTTATATATGAAGACACCCCTTCAATTATCTGTTTGGACATTTTCCTTGAGCCGTTATAAGAAAAAGCTCTATACATAAGAATCGTCCAAATAGTCATAAGCCCACTTATAACTGTTACGGCCAGAAGCACCTTTCCACCAATTGGAGCTAGTCCTGCCAATACGGTGACAATTATCAACACACATGTAACCGCAAGGTTTCCTAGCACCATTCCTTTTGGCATCCAATTTTTGTAATTTACTTTCATATTTTCCCTCTTTTCTATATAACTAAATGGTCTTGTAAATTTTGTGATTATATATTACTACTTATAGTTAGCTATGTCTAACTCTATTTTAAAAAAAGATGCCCCAGTTGGAGCATCTGATTTTCATTCAAATAAGTCGTCCCCAGTAATCTCATTTTGAACTATACTTGAATATTTACTTCGTTTAAATCCATTCGCGCTTATTAAGGTTATATGGATTGCCTTCTTTGAACCTGATTCTTTTTGAAAAATTGTCATTCGTTTCTATGCCACTTATTCCTAGCGTTGATTTTATCTGCTCTATGTGGTTCAAACATACAATTTCAAAGGAATTTCCCCGCCATGAATTATATGAAGGTGAATTGATATATTCATTCCATGAATCTATTTTTTTATTATTTATAAAACGCTTCGATTGCTTCGCCTATATACTTTGCTGATCCACTTCCGTATATAGAATCAATACCTGCAGCTAGTTCCTCATTCTCTTGATATCCTCTTGCTATATCAAGTAATAAGGCCTTTGGTTCTCTAATTTGATAAAGCTGTTTTGCAACAAAATCGTATTCACCCACTAGCTGTCGAATCTCAAAACTATTAACATCTACGCCCTTCTTATCCGCAATCTTCTTTTGAATTTCATTCATTCGCTTTTGATATGACAAGAACACTTCCGGCTTTGGAGTAGTCTTTATACTTTCTTTTACCTCATCCTTAGTTCCATACCATTCAATCATCTTTGCAAAATTCTTTTGAGTTTTTTCATCAGAAGCACTTTCTTTATATTGCTTTTCCCATTCTTCAACACTTCCATATGTATCTATGAATATCTGCTTCTGGGATTCATTCATATTCTCAAACATATCATCAAACATAATTTGAAGTTCTGTTTCATCAAATACTGTAAAGTCCATATTGTCCCCTTTCATCATTTCGTCTATTCCGGCGATAATACGTTCAATCCTCTGCTTTTTCATACATAGCATTTTTCGCTGTTTCGCCAACACACAACTACTATCAAGATTTGGATTATCCATAATAAGTTTGATGTCAGCAAGTGGAAGATCAAGCTCTTTAAACACAAGAATTTGACTAAGCCTACTGATTGCTTTATCGTCATAAAGCCTATATCCCACATCATTAACTTCCGTAGGTTTTAAAAGCCCTATTTCATCGTAGTAATGAAGAGTGCGCACTGAGATACCTGTAAGCTCTGATACTTCCTTTACGGTTCGCATTATTATGTCCTCCTGTCTCTTGATACAATCATCCTAACCTATGACGCAACGTGAGGGTCAATATCTATAATAAGTTTTTTCTAAAAAATATGCAGATGCAATTGAGCATCTGCATTGTATTATATAAATAAATCCTCTTTTGTACCTAAATCCAAATTATGCTGCTCCATATAACACTACCCCATCCTTATCAATATTATTAAAAAATGGATACGAATCTATCCATTTTTTAAATAATTCTTCACTGTGAGCCATTGGATTTATATCGACATCATTATCCATATTAAAATCATAAGTTGCATCAAACAAAATCTTTTGATAATCCTTTGCTTCGATGTCGGTGATGTCTAATAAAATCATTATATCTATATCTGAATCAGAATTATAATCGCCACGTGCATATGAACCAAACAAAATTATTCTTCTAAGATGCGAACCGTAAATACTTTTTATTGTTTCAATATACTCAGATAGTACTTCACGCTTATCTGTCATAATTTTTATCCTCCATCTACTAGTTTTTGGATTATTACTATTTTAGCATGATTTTAATTAAAATAACACATCCACCAAATTAGCACTCTATAGTTCCCAAAACTCGCTTACTTCTTTGAGTATCTCCTCAGCCGGAAGAATTGTCGCCTTTTCAATTGACTCCTTTGTCTTCTCTAAATAATACTTAACAAGGTAGTATCCAGTGGCATATCCGGCACAGTAAGGCAGTCCTACTTTAGGAAAGCCTTGAATCTCTGCCATCTCATCGCCATATAGATAGGATGTTATGTTATCAAATCCAGTTACATTCAAACCGTCATGGATTATCTCTTTTATGAGCGGCATAAGTTCCATATCTGTTTTAGTAACCCATGGTCCAAGGAATTCTTCGCCAAAAATAGTTGTAGCATAGT
>JAEEGL014994818.1_pt1 | contig 33504 bp, 35 predicted proteins | sample 9134231 | NCBI WGS metagenome assembly JAEEGL01 (sample SAMN16246548, study PRJNA631951) | gut metagenome | biome: gut microbiome; feature: rumen; material: fiber-attached | host: Bos | place: Iran: Karaj | collected 2018-10 | reverse complement strand
CGCCGGATGTATTCACAAAGTACAAGTTTGAGTATGCTCCTGCCGGAACAGGCTGCTACACAGTATTCGACGACGGTAATATCGTTGAAGAAAAGGAAATTACCGGTGAATTTGATACCACTCTTATCGATAACGGATACTTTGACATCAGATTTACTGTATTCGGTGACGGTATAACGGCTTCTGATACTGTTACGGTCCAGGTAGCTGGAAATATGAAGATAGGCAACTTTACGCTTAACTTCGATGATATGGATGTCCGTATGAACGGTACTGACGTATCAGTCCTCAGAAGCTATGATTCAAGACGCAGGAACTCAAAGGGCGACTTCGGCTTTGGCTGGGAGCTTGCTCTCGTTAATGCAAAGCTTGAGATAAGCGGAAATCAGGGCGACAACTGGGTACAGGAATCAAGCGGAGGTTCATATATAACCACATATTCTCTCCGTGAGAACAAGAAGCACAGGATCACTGTTGATCTTGGCGACGGAAAGCCCGAGACCTTTGCACTGTCGCTTTCACCGGCTGCACAGATGTTCTATCCTCTTGAATATGGTATTGCCGCAAGATATACTTCAATGGACGGTACAGGTTCAAAGCTTGAACCAATGGATGTATCGACTGATGATCTTATTTATAACAGCGGTTACCTTGTTACACCTGACTTTGAGATCTATGATCCTCAGACGTTCAGGTATACAAGAGCAAACGGCACGGTTTATGTCATAGACAAGAAGGACGGACTCCGCAGTATTACATATACAAACGGCAAGAATGTAACCTTCGGTAAAAACGGCATAACAAATTCCGACGGCAGATCCATCACCTTCACCCGCGACAATGAGGGCAGGATCACTGATATCACAAGCTTTACAGGTGCGAATATAAAGTATGCATATGATGTATTCGGCGATCTTGTTTCTGTCAACTCTGACGGCAAGGAGACAAAGTTTGAGTACAGCGACCATTACATCACAAATATCATTGACGCAAGAAACGTTTCTATCACCAAGAACGTTTATGACGATGACGGCAGACTTATAAAGAGCGTTGACGCCGCAGGCAATGAGATCGTATACAGCCACAATATTGACGGCCGTGAAGAAGTCATCACCGACAGGAACAACAATACCACACGCTATGTATATGATGAAAAGGGTAATGTTCTTACTCAGACCGATGCAATGGGCAATACCATTTCAAATACATACGACGAAAACGGCAGACTTGCTTCAAAGACCGACGCAATGGGCAATGTTACACATTATACCTATGACAAGTTCGGAAATGCAGGTACTGTGACCGACGCAGAGGGTCATACCGTAAAGAACGAATATGATTCTTTCGGACAGCTCATCTCACTCAATGCTATGGGTACAGAGCTTCTCTCTATAACCTATAACAGCCGCGGATATGCTGAATCTATGACCGACGCTCTCGGCAATGTTGAGAAATACACTTATGACAAGGACAACAACGTAAGTTCGATCACAGATAACATAGGAAAGTATATGAACTTCACCTATGACTCGGACGGCAATGTTCTTTCAATGACGAACGGTACCGGTACAGTTACTGAATTCTCATACGACGAAAACGGACACTGCGCTTCAAAGAAGCTCAGCTATACCATGAACGGCGAAAAGAGAGAAGTGACCGAATTCTATCAGTATGATGATTACGGCAATCTTGTCAAGGTAACTGACAGCGACGGTAATATCACAACAAATGAATACAACGAAATTGACAAGATAGCGTCTTCTACTGACGTTAACGGCAGAAAGACATCGTACAGCTATGATCCTCTCGGAAACCTTTCAAAGATAGTTTATCCCGACGGTACCTCCGAAGTATTCACGTACGATAAGGAAGGAAACAATACTTCTGCGACAGACCGCCTTGGCAGAAAATTCACTATGGAATATGACAAGGTAGGCAACCTCGTAAAGAAGACATATCCCAACGGCACATATGAATCATACGAATATGACAAGAACTACAATATGATCGCTCAGACAGCTCCGAGCGGTGCGGTCACAGTTTATGAGTATGATAAGATCAACAGAAATACCGCTATCGTTGATGCTCTGAACAACAGGACAGCCTTTGCTTATAACGATAAGTCACAGCTTAGCTCAATGACCGATGCAAACGGCAATGTTTACAAGTATTTCTATGATGCGGGCGGCAACAGGATCAAGACAGTATATCCTGATAATACAAGTGCTTCAACAGCCTATGACGAAAGAGGCAGACTTGTCTCACAGACAGACCAGAACGGCAGAACTACGGCCTATAGCTATGACAATGGCGACCGTCTCACATCTGTCAGCGATGCTGTCGGAAATGTTACGGAATATACCTATAACGAAATAGGCAACCTTGTATCTGTCAAGGACGCAAACGGCAATATTACGAACTATTCATATGATGATTTCAGCAGAGTCACAAAGGTAGTCAATGCCGAGGGACAAGCAGCTGAAATGACATATGACGCATCAGGCAATGTTCTTTCATCAACAGACTTTGCAGGAAAGCTCACAGAGAATACCTACGATGCAGACGGCAGACTTATCTCTGAAAAGAATGCGGACGGAACTGTAACATATTCATACTCCAGAGACGGAAAGCTCACAGCTGCAAGAGATTCTCACGGTAATACAAGCTTTGCATATGATAATATGGACGAGCTTACCAAAGTAAGCTATCCGAACGGAACATATGCTGAGTATACCTATGATGAAACAGGCAGAATGACTTCAGTCAGGACGGCTTACGGTACGACTTCCTATGAATACGACGTTCTTGACCGTGTTACAAAGGTCATCGACAGAAATGGCTATGCAACAGTTTATGAGTATGACAAGAACGGCAACCGTACAGCTGTTAAGTATGCAAACGGCATTACAGTTTCATACGATTATGATAAGCTCAATCGTCTTATCAGCGAAAAGGCTGTTGACAAGGACGGCAATACCGTTGCACAGTATGATTACACTCTCGGCAAGGCAGGAGAGCGTGTCAAGATCGTTGAGCTCGGACGTACAGTTGAGTATACATATGACGACATTTACAGACTTACAGGCGAAAAGATAACAAAGTCCGATAATTCTGTATCTGAGATCACATATACCTATGATAAGGTAAGCAATCGTATCTCAAAGAATGAAAACGGTAATGTAACAGCTTATACATACAATAAGCTCAACCAGCTCCTTAAGGAAAATGACACTGTATATGAATACGATGAGGCAGGCAACCTTATTTCAAAGACGGAAGCCGATAAATCAACAGCATATACCTACAACGCTTCAAACAAGCTTATACGTGCTACTACTCAGAAGGGCAATGATGTTACTGTTGAGGAATATGAGTATGACTATGCAGGAAACAGAATAGTAAAGAAGTCCGAAAACGACTACACCTACTATCTGAACGACCTCAGCGGAAGTCTTACCAATGTTCTCGCCGAGCTTGACAAGGCAAAGGCAGAAAAGTGCTTCTATACACTTGGCACAGACATGATCTCACAGGAGCGCGGCGGCAGCATTTCGTACTACATCGCGGACGGTCACGGCTCAGTAAGAATGCTTACCGATATAAACGGAGCAGTTACCGATACCTATGACTTTGACGCATGGGGCGTAATGATCTCGTCGAACGGCGTTACCGAAAACAATTACCTTTACTGCGGTGAACAGTATGATTCCGCAACGGGATTCTATTATCTCAGAGCGAGATATATGGACCCTGCAACAGGTACGTTCACTACAATGGATACATATCAGGGCTCGATCTTCGATCCTATATCCCTCCATAAGTACCTGTACGCTAACGCTAACCCTGTTACAAATACCGACCCGACGGGATATTTCTCGCTTTGTGAGATAAGTATCTCGGAGGCAATAAACGGTATACTTGATAAGATGCAGAACCTTAAGATCGTCAAGATCTATAAGGAAATGAAGGACGCTATCGAGCTTATCGACAGACTCGCAACAATAATCGATATCGGCAGACAGATCGCAACATGGCTTACAGATCCTGATGCCAATGCGATGGATATGATCCTCGGTATTGCGGCAGGTATCATTTCGGGCTTCTTCCTTAAAAAGATGTGCAGTATCAAGAAAATAGGACCGATACTCAGTAAGCTCGTACTTGCAGGAGGCTATATCAGCCAGTGGAAGAATATTGAGGCGTGTGCAAAGAACGGCGACTGGATCGGCGTAATAACAGGCTCGATACATCTTGTGGTTTCGCTGCTTGCGCTCTCTGACAACTGCTTTACTGGAGACACTCTTGTAGCAGCGGAAAACGGTCAGAAGCGTATAGATGAACTTGAAGTCGGCGAAAAGGTATGGTCTTACGACATCTTTACAGGCGAGACTGAGCTTAAGGAAGTAGTGACGGTATTCGTTCACGAGAGCGATGAGATACTTCATCTCCACACTTCAAATGACGATATTGATACTACAACAAACCACCCGTTCTACGTTCTCGGCAAGGGTTGGGTAGCCGCAGGCGACCTTACCGCAGGTGACGAACTCTATCTTGCAAACGGCGATACTGCTGTTGTAACAGGTTCAGAGCTTGAAAAGCTTGAAGAGCCGATAAGGGTTTATAACATTGAAGTTCTTGACAATCATACGTATTTTGTCGGCGATGAAGCTGTGCTGGTACATAATGAGTATAAACCAAATGGCGACAATGAAGGTTTGTATGCTGCTGGCAGAAATGGAGGAAATCCTTCAGGAAGAGCAAGAGACTTTGGGCTGTCTGCCGATGCACCTGGCTCAACTATGGTTGATAAAAGCATGAAACCAGATGATCGTTATGAATTTGGCGGAGCTTCTTCGTTTGAATCTAAGGAAGAATTGTGCGGCATCTTAAAGAACATAAAAGTATTTTTCCTTGACTTGAAAAACTTAAAGTTACCAGATGGATTAGGCATAAAGCAGGATGTTCCTGGTGGTCATAATACGATATATCCAACAAAGCCAATGCCATTAGAAAAATTCTTTGAGCTTGTAAGAGGCTTACCATGGGAGTTTATAGGTAAATATTGATATGGAAAAAAACAAAAGAAACTATTACGCATTTACACTAAGCAAGCATTTGCAAAAATATGCTAAAACAAATAAGAATATTCAGTATGATCTTTCAAATCTGGACGAACTGGATGATTGTGAATACAGTGCATTATTACAGAGTTTTCTCTCCTTTTTAACAGCATCAAATGTTCCAATTATTATCACAGGAACATGTTATTTAAAATTAATGTATGAGAACTCATCGTATCGTTTTAAAAAACATATTTTTGATGAAATTAATATGAGTGAAGTATCGCTTGATGATGAAGATGATTATAATCATGTAGGTACGATGCTTATTATATGTGATTTTGAATTGTATAAACTTTTTTTGCAGAAAATGTCAGACTCATGCAATTATGAGATTATGTCTAATGTTAAGGAAGAAATGACGTATAATAAAGAACACTATGAAAAGCTTAGTTGGTATCAAACATATTTGGCTGAGTTTATTGAATTAAAACGCCAAATTACCCAGGATGTATAAATTTCAGCCGAGGTCTAATGACCTCGGCTTTCTTCTTGTTGACATAATAAAAATATAATGCTATAATCAATATATCGACCAATTGTTCTATGTTCTTGGCAAGGGCTGGGTAGCCGCAGGCGATCTTAAGGTCGGTGACGAAGTATACCTCATTGACGGTTCAACAGCATTTATTACAGGCACAGAGCTTGAAAAGCTTGAAGAGCCGATTAGAGTTTATAATCTTGAAGTTGCTGATAACAATACCTACTTCGTTGGCGATGAAGCTGTTTTGGTGCATAATTATAACCAAAAAGATATTAATAAATTGCAAAATGGACCAGAAGGGACAACGGTGGAAGTTCAAAGTTATAGCGAGGCTAATAAATTAGTCGAAGATGCTTTTCCAGATTATCAAAAGGTTGCAGGTATAGGAATAGAAAAAGAAGGTCATATACCTACAGGAACAAGAAAGCATAATAAGATAGTTGCATATGAGAAAGGCGGAACGTACCATAAAGATTATATGGGCGGTATTGATAAGGTTGGAAAAGTTGTGGTTGCTGGACATACAGGAGCAAAAAATCCACATAGGAATTATCCTCACATTAACATAAAGCGACGTGATGGTGTTGAGGTATTAATTAATATAGTAGGTGAGATACTTGGACATTGAAAAACAAATAAACGATATTGAAAGAGGAAAACAAATTGGGTATATAATAGAGACAGATACCAGTATGTCTCTATGTGGAATTCAAAAAAGGAAGGAACAAGATTATTTAGTTTATATTTCAAATCACGATTTTGAATTTGACGAAATGGATTCTGGTATAAAAGAGTATTATTCATTTTCAGATTTGAAAAGAGCAATAAACTATATTATTTCCAGAGGATTTCCATTTGATGAATTTGCACCTCAAAAAGGAAACAAAATATTTAATATTAACTTCTTTCGTGAAGACAACACCATATTTATAAAATAAGCTGATAAAGACGAAAGAAGTAGAGTAATAATATGCTGTTTTGAATATTGAATTTATGTTAAGTGTATTTAGCCGAGGTCTCAGACCTCGGCCTTTTTCTTGACATGAAAGACAGATGATATTATAATAGGTTTAGCAGCAGCTCCAAGTACTCGGCAAGGGATGGGTTGCAGCAGGCGACCTTATCGCAGGTGATGAGCTCTATCTTGAAAGCGGCGATACTGCTGTTGTAACAGGCGCAGAGCTTGAAAGATTTACAGAGCCTGTAAAGGTATATAACCTTGAGGTTGCTGATATCCATACATATTTTGTCGGCGATAAGGCTGTACTTGTTCATAATGATTATAATTCCAAAGAGGATGGTTTGCCAGCAAGAGATGATTCAGGTAAAGTGCATACAAACGAAAATAAAAATTATCCAGGTACTCCTGACCGTTTACCAACACCAGAAGAATTAAAAAGATATTCTACAGATGAGCTTGAATTTTTCCATGATGAACTTACTGAAAGTGTCAAAAAACGTATTGAAGCAAATATCGAACATGGGTATGAGAAAAAGCATGGTAAAAGGCAAAATGCCGAACAATTTCTTATTAAAGTTATAGAAAAAATTCTGAAAGACAGATAATGAGATTTGTGATAATTTATTAATTCCTTTGAATACGTCAATATAAAGTTGTTGGCGTATTCAAAGGATAACAAGGAGTGAGAGAAATTAGATCAAAAAGGAAAAAACTATATAATCAACCAAATGATAACCAAAGGGATAACGGATACAAGCTTATTCAATCATTAAAACAAAATCCAGAAAAGTTTTGTTTTATAGAGCAATTGTTTGAAGAATATGATCATTACGGATTGGAGCTTTCTTCATTGGCTGAACTCCTTCAAGATAAAAATGACAGAATACGTTGGATTGCGGTTGATATCTGCCATGATTTAGGTTCGAATGCATGGGATGAGCTTTCAGACTACATAATTCCACTGTTAAATGATAAGGATATCAGAATTGTAAAGTATGCTTTAAAGATGTCCGCATATTATCCATATAGGCAAAATTGTTTGCTTGCTTTTAATTTCTTGAATCATAGCGAACAGGTAATCAGATTAATGGCAATGGAAATATTAGCTTCCTATAGGACTTTTACACTAAAATATATGTTGGAGTATTTTTCAGAGACGGCGGAAATAGTTTATCAGGAATATGTATCTATTTTGCTTTCAGCAGATAATCTGAGTGAAGATGAAATTAATAAACTGATAAATAGTGATAATCAAATCAGACAGAAACTTGCGATTATAATTGCTTGTAAATATCCTGAAAAATTTGCATGTTTTCTTAAACAAGATTATAAAGATGACGATTTAAACCAATATATACTAAAAAAATGAAATAATGATATTGTGATATGGGTATAATCATTCACATGTTGTTTTTACTATGGGTACAGCTGCTGATTGGTTGGAGAATAGTGAAAACTATATAGAATATTATAAATGACATAATAGCCGAGGTCTCAGGACCTCGGCTCTCTTTTTCTTGACATGTAAGTAAGATGATATTATAATAAATATAGAATTCGTTCTATGTACTCGGCAAGGGATGGGTTGCAGCAGGAGACCTTAAGGTCGGCGATGAGCTCTATCTTGAAAGCGGCGATACTGCTGTTGTAACAGGAGCAGAGCTTGAAAGGTTCACAGAGCCTATAAGAGTTTATAATATCGAAGTCCTTGACAATCATACATATTTTGTCGGCGATAAGGCTGTGCTGGTACATAATATGTATGGTAAGAATGGAAAGAATGGTGATTTTGAATTACCCAATACTGTAAAATCTGGAAAAGGCGTTGAAGGAAACTTTTCTGAGGGTGGCTACACTTATAGAATTGATACAAATAAAGTTGCTCCGGGAGAAGGTGGATTCCATATACATGTTTATAATAAGTGGAAAGAAGAAGTTGCAAAAATCACTGGACGAGGTGGATGGGTAGAAACTCATAAAGGAAAAACTTTATTAAAACCTTCACAAGTTATAAAGAGTTTAAGACGCGAAATAAATAGACTTGTTAGTTATGTTGCTAAGCATTTAGATTAACTACTATTTTCTCATATGGACGGTGAATAATATGGAAGCAATGGAGTACTATTTTAAAGGTTCAGAAGAATTTGATAAAAGAAATTATTTATTGGCGATTGAATACTTTGAATTGTCAAATAAGATTGAAGAACACTTTAAAACTTATGAAAGGCTTTTTCAATGCTGGAAAGAATTATCAAATACAAAACAGGCATTTGCCTGTATTGAGAAAGCATATATTTTAAATCCTAAAAATGATAAAACAGCATATGAGTTTGCCGAAATGGTTGTAGAATCAGGAAATAATGAACTTGCTCAGGATATTTTGCAGAGCATATTACAAAGGAATCCCACATATAAAAAAGCCGTTATCCTTTATGAAAAGATTCGAAAATGAAAAACTCACATTTATTATTTTGCTTTTTTCTATATTTATTCGCCGCCTCATATGAGGCGGCTTTTTTTTACTCCCAACCAAATTTAAGCCACAATAAGGATCCAAACAGTAAAAGGGAACGCTTAAGCGTTCCCTTTTTACATATACACCGATTTTTACTTAAAAAACATATACGCGCATACCGCAACTGCGACAGAGCCGCATAAAGCACCGCAGATCACCTTTATAAGGGGACTGCTTATGCTGTTGATGCGCTCTGCGGATATCTCATCGAGAGGCTTGCCCTCCATGAAAGCTTTTATCTCCTTGTAGGTACGGATATTGTTATCCTTTTTCATTTTCTCGACCTTCATTGCAACGATCATTGAGACTGTGAAAAGCACGCCCCATATAACTCCGCCTACCCAGCCCAGATACTTTATCAGAGGCGGCAGGGAGACAGCCACCAGCAGATACATAACAGTCAGCAGCCATGCCAATGCATTGAATTTTTTTACATCATTGTTTTCGATTTCCTTTTTCATAGATTCAACATCTCCTTTAACTAATTCGTCAAGAGAAACATTGAACAGCTTTCCGAGCAGCAGAAGACTGTGTATGTCGGGGTAGCTCTTACCGTTTTCCCAGTTTGAAATGGTCTGCCGGCTGACATATGCTTTTTCGGCAAGAGTTTCCTGTGACCAGTTGAGTTTTCCGCGTAGCTTTTTGATCTGATTTCCGATCTCCATGTTTTTCCTCCTTTGGAGTTTCTGTTCTCCTGACTGACACCAGTATAGCATCATGGCGTGGAGAATTCTACCAATTCTTTTTTACATCAGCCGAAAAGAGCTGCAAAAAGGCTTTTACAAGCCATGTAAAAGCTCTTTTACACGGCGGAATACAGGCATTTATCCGGTATGCAAAAAAAGGGCAGCCGAAAGGTCTGCCCTTTGCCGTGGATTATTTGTTCTTGCGTCTGATGAGCACAGCAACAAGGTCGGGACCAATGTTAGAGGTTACTACCGCACCTATATTACCCATCATCTCAGACTTCCTTCCTGTCTTTTTGACGAGTTCCTTTTCGACTTCCTTTGCAACAGTATCGTCTCTGCCGTGAAGGAGTATATAAGGAGTCTGAGGCGTCATATTTTTTTCAACAGTTTCAACAAGCTTTGGAACGATGTTCTTTTCACCTCTTATTTTGTCAACTGTCTCGGTTGTGCCGTCTGCAAAGAGGATAATGGGTTTAAGTCCGAGGAGTTCTCCGGCAAAAGCCTTTGCAGCGGAGATACGTCCTGATTTTTTTGCATATTTGAGTGAAAAGGGAACAGCATATATAGCGCATACATTGAACCAGTCCTCAAGATAGGCGACTATTTCCTCTGCCTCGGCACCGCGTTTGATCTTTTTTGCAGCCTCCGCAACGGGATAGCCGTAGAAAAGGGTATAGCATTTTGAGTCAAGGTTGAAAATGCGGAGCTTGTCCTTTGCCTCGGGATTGTTGTCGTAGAAATCGTTTTTTGCGATAATTGAATTATTATATGTACCGGATCCCTGAGAGTTTATGGATACACTGATGATATCGGTATATCCCTGATCAAAGAGTTCCTTGTAGGCTTCTTCGAAGGTAACGGGAGATATCTGCGAGTGTTTTGGTATCTCGTCGCACTCCTCAAGGAGCTTGTAGAACTCCTGAGTGGTTTTATCGTACATCTCGCGGAAGCTCTTTCCGCCGACTGTAAGAGTAAACGGAAGGACTTTTATGCCCAGCTCCTCAACAGTTTCCTTTGGCAGATCACAGCATGAATCAGTAAGTATTACGATCTTTGACATAATATATTCTCCTTTACCATGTATATTGTGTAAGCTTTCCCTGGCGGGAAAGGTCCGGGTAGTCCCATTGCCTAAGCACCTCATATACCGCAATTGCCACGGAATTTGAGAGATTGAGGCTGCGAAGCTCGTTTCGCATAGGTATCCTTACGCAGCGGTCGGGATTGTCATGCAGAAGCGATTCGGGAAGTCCCTTGTCCTCACGTCCGAAAATGAGATAGGAGTTGTCGGGGTATTCCGCTTCACTGTGGACGTGGAGCCCTTTTGTCGTGAAGTAGAAGAAGTTTCCGCCCTCATTCTTTGTAAAAAAGTCGCCGAGGCTGTCATAATATGTAATGTCGAGCTTGTCCCAGTAGTCAAGACCCGCGCGTTTGAGATGCTTGTCGCTGACCTCGAAGCCAAGGGGGCGGACGAGGTGCAGTCTTGCTCCGGTAACGGCGCATGTTCGGGAGATATTTCCCGTATTCTGCGGTATCTGAGGTTCTACAAGGACTATATTGAGATTTTGCATAATTATCCTTCTATATAGTTTTATTCTAACTCCGTCTGTGCGGAGGAAAAAGCTTGTTTATTTGGCGAAAAGCGCCTTTATACAGCAGTTATTTGGCTCAAAATCAATATCAAGAGCCTTTTTGATATCGCTGTCGGTCATATCCTTCCATTCATCGTCAAGGAGTACGAATGACTGTCCGCTATCGGAAACCGTTCTATAACCGCCGAGCAGATCGTGGAAGAGGCTTTCGCCCTCAACAGGAGCGCCTTTTTCGTATGAAATGACTACAGCGAAGTCTGAAACATCTATGGGAGTATCAAGGTCTATGGTGTGATAGCCATGATAATCGAGAACAGCGTCCTGAGAGTACAGAACGTTTGTGAAGCTGCTGTCGTATATCTGTATTTTGATATTCTGCCTGTCAAAATCATTATAAGTTCCTACAGCGGCAAGTTTTCCGGACATATGGAAAACATTCGCAGTAGTTGTCCAATCGTCTGTCTTTATGTATCTGCCCTGCAGATCGTGTGCGTCATAGCTGAAGATGCCGGCGGTATAGCTTAGTTTGTCAGCTTCATATCTGACATTGCCTGCATCATAGCTGAGTACCTCGCCGTATTTATCCGTTACGGAGTGACTGTATGCGGAATTAAGCGGCGAACAGTAGGATATGTAGTAGAATCCTGCCGAGCCTGAATTGCTGTTATAGGTTATCCACGCACCGTCCTCTGAAGCAGGCTCTTTGAAGTATTCCTTCGGGAAGTGGTCGTCGTAGCCGATAATAGTCACATCATGGTCGAAATCCTTGTCATTTTTGTAGTTTATGGTGCGATATGTTCCAAACCAGCCCTTTTTATCGTCATCTTTATCGAAAACTCCAACAGCTACTCCGCCGCGTGTGCGGACGTTTTCCTTTATGGCTTCACGGTCGTTTATATCGAGGACCACGGAGCTGTCCAGTGTAAGTTTGTCAACGCCGCGTGACAGCCTTTCGGTAACTGTCCATTGAAAGCCGCCTATTTCCTTTGCATCTATCCCGTCATTGAGGATAATGCCATCTTCCTTTTCTTCAAGATAGATGAGATCCAGAAGGTGCATGGGGTCAATGGATATATAACTGCCGTTTTTCTTGAAATAAGCTGTTTCCATGCTTGCAGCGGCTGCGTACAGCCAGCAGGTGCCGTATTTCTGCGATTTCATCTCAAATTCGGCCATTTCGTCCGCAATATTATAATATCCGTCCTCGCCGTGAACATAATCGTATACCTTTTTCTCCTTTGTGGCGGGGTCAGCGGTAGCTTCGGCAGCAGTCGTTGTTTCGGCGAGTTCATCGTAAGAGGTGTTATTATCCGAACAGCTGCAAACTGAAAGGATATTTGCCAGTAAAAGAGATGTTATAAGCAGTTTTTTCATCGTTATTTTCCTTTTATGTTCACGGTATAGTTCGGTTCTTTTTTCAGATAATAATACCGTCCGCATGTCGGACAATAATTATACGGAGATTTTTATGAATATAAGATCGCTTGTAAAGGGTGCGGCGGCGGGAGCCATAGCAGGCGTTGCCTGTTATGCTTTTTCCAATGCACGTCCCATGAAGAAAATGAATATAAAGCGTGACGCAGGGAAGACTTTAAAAGCGGCAGGCCATCTGCTTGACGATATAAAGTCCGTGCTTATGTAGGTTCGCCTGAGTTGCGTCTGTAACCTAAATAGCTTTCGAGAATGAGGACAGCGGCTACTGCGTCAACGACTGCCTTGCGCTTTTTGCCGCGGGTGTTGGTGACATTCAGTGCATTATGGGCTGAAACGGTAGTGCAGCGTTCGTCCCAGAGTTTTACGGGGCAGTCTGTGAGCTTTTCCAGTTCCTCGGCGAAGAGCCGGCATTTTTCGGCTCTTTCGCCGACTGTTCCGTTCATATTCATGGGATAGCCGACAACTATCTGTTCAGCACGCTGCTCTTTTGCGAGAGCAGCGGTTTTTTCTATACATTTATTGAAATCCTTTTCGGCGATGACGGTAACGGGAGAAGCAATCATCTCGCTTTTACCGCATACTGCGATACCCGTTCTTGCATCGCCGAAGTCGACTGACATTATTATCATTGTATTTTTCCTTCAGATCATAGTTTTACGGAAAAGCTGAGAGTTGAAAGTTATGGTATCGCCGTGGCAGCAATATTTAAATAACGTGAGCAAAGCAAACACATTGACTCTCAGCTCTGAACTGACTCAAAAACTCATTCACCACGGCTTGACCGTGCCAATGATATCCTTGACTGAAGCAATTCCCTTTCTGTCCAGCCATTCGTTCATTTCCTCTACTATGCGCACAGGAGCGTATGGGTCTGTGAATATCGCTGCGCCCACCTGTACTGCTGAGGCTCCTGCCATCATAAGCTCGATAGCGTCTCGTCCCGAGGACACGCCGCCCATGCCGATAACGGGTATATTTACCGCATTGGCTACCTGCCATACCATGCGCACAGCTATGGGGAATACCGCAGGACCGCTCATACCGCCTACGTTGTTGCGGAGCACGGGTCTGCCCGTATTTATATCTATCCTCATGCCGAGGAGAGTATTTATAAGCGAAACTGCATCAGCTCCCGCAGCTTCAACGGACTTTGCTATGTCAGTAATGCTTGTGACATTGGGTGAAAGCTTGACAACAAGAGGCTTCTTTGTGACTGCGCGTACTCTTTTTGTTACCTCGGCAGCCATTTCGCAGCTCGTACCGAAAGCCGCTCCGCCCTGCTTGACATTGGGGCAGGAGATATTGAGCTCTATCATATGTACGTCTGTATCTTCCAGCTTTGCAGCTACCTCTGCGCACTCGTCGGGAGTTGAGCCTGCGATGTTTGCAAGCACGACGAGGTCCTTTGTGAGAAGATATGGCAGCTCTGTATCTATGAAATGGTCGATGCCGGGATTCTGAAGTCCTACGGAATTGAGCATGCCCGAGGGAGTTTCAGCTATTCTCGGGGCAGGATTGCCCGTGCGGAGGTGTAAAGTGGTGCCTTTTGTGGCGATACCGCCCAGCTTATCAAGCGGGAACAGTTCCTCGTACTCTCTTCCATAGCCGAAAACGCCCGAAGCGGGGATGATAGGGTTCTTGAAGTCTGTACCGCAGACCTTTACGGAAAGATCAGCCATTACCAAAGCACCTCCTCAGCATTGAATACAGGACCGTCCTTGCAGACGTGAGCGAAGTATTCCTCGTCATTGCGGACTGTGCGGCATGCACAGCCGAGGCAGGCCCCGATACCGCAGGCCATGCGCTCTTCCAGGGATATCTCGCAGAAAATGCCGCTTTCCTTGCATATTTTTGCTACGTTTTTGAGCATTGGCATAGGTCCGCAGGCGTATACTGCGTCTATACCGCCTTTTTCGGCAAGCTCCGCAAGAGGCTGTGTCACAAAGCCGTGTATACCTGCCGATCCGTCATCGGTGCAGAGTATGGTCTCAGCGCCTGTTTTGCGGAAGTCGTCCTGAAGTATGACAGCAGAAGCGTTCCTGAAGCCGCTTATAGCCACTGCCCTGCTGCCGTAGAGCATTGCAAGGGGGAGCATGGGAGGAGTTCCTATGCCTCCTCCGATGAGTACCACCTTATTATAAGATGTATCGGTAGTGAATCCGTGACCGAGAGGAGCAAGCATATCTATGAGCTCGCCCTTGTTGAGCCTGGCAATTTCCGAGGTACCCTCGCCGCGTATCTCGAATACGATGCGGATAGTTCCCTTTTCCTTGTCGATACCGCAGATAGAGATAGGTCTGCGGAGCGTAAAGCCCTTGGCTCTTATATGTACGAATTGTCCCGCTGCGGCAGCTGCCGCCACTTCGGGACAGACGATGGTGAAGCTGTATATCTCACGGGCTATCGCAGTTTTTTCGGCGATGATGTATTGACCCTGCGTGTATTTCATATTTTCCTCCTTTGACAAATCAAATTCAGCTTTGATGAATTCTGATTTGGTTTAGAGTTCAGAGTTAATGAGTTCATTTCGCTCAGATTATTTAAATAATGCCGCCGCAGGCGACAACATAACTCTAAACTCTCAACTTCATAATATTGCTCCGCAAAATTTTGATTTATATTATTATAGCATATACGGTTAAAAAATGCAACAGGGCAAAGAACAGCTCCCTTTATATATAGTATAAACGATTGGTCGGACCAATATTAAAAAGCGAGAAAAAAGCTGAAAAAGTGTGAAATAGTGTGATAAATTCAAAAAAATATTCAAAAAAAGCTAAAAGAGACCTTTGTCAGCATTTGCAGTTCATATGAACTTGTGATATAATCAAATCATCGTCAGAGAGGAGTTAAAGACAATGAGTAGACTGATACCCGGTACAACAATGAAATACACTGAGCAGGCAAGAGAATCGGCGTTTTCACTGATCTCTCCTGTGCTTGAAGCAACAGGCGGACTAACACTTTCACAGCTTTCAAAGCTTACAGGTCTGGAGGGCACTACCATTCAGAACTGGATAAAAAGAGGGTGGGTATCCGCTACCAAGGGCAAGAAGTATTCAGAGAAGCAGATACTTCGCATACTCCTTATCAATATGCTTCGCAAGGCTATGAAGCTTGAGGATATCGCAAATCTCATGCGATACATCAACGGCGACGTCGAGGACACCTCGGATGATATAATCGACGATATACTGCTGTATGATATCCTTTGCAGGATAATCTTCACCGCAGAAGACGAGGGTGCCTTCGATACAGAGCATATAAAAGCTCTCGTTGCTCAGGAGGTAGCAGACAACACCAAGGCCATAACCGATGACGAAAAGCTCAAAAAGGCGATGTACGTTATGGTAATGGCATACAGGAGCGGATATCTCAGGACCGAAATGGAAAAAGGACTCGAGGTAATTCTTGACGAAATGTAAGCTTAGGGGTAAACATTACAGTATATATTGATATACGGGAGGTATTGAATATGAATGTTGTAACTGCATTGCTTATGAGCAAAAAGAAGATAATCAGACTTTTTGAAGTATCCAGAGCATTTTCGGCAGACAGTGCAAAGACTCTTGACGAAATGGGTATTTTTAATCCCGATGCGACATTTGAGCTTCTGTACGACAACGTGATATCAGCAACAGAGGACGGAAAGTATTATCTCAACAAGGATTAAAGCTTAAAACATACTATTAAGAGGTGAATCATTATGGCATTTGTATTTGCTCCGCCTGTTGGACTTATAAAGAAAAAAAGAGTGATCAGGGCGCTTATGAAGGCAAACGCTTATTCAGAAAGCAGCGCCAGAAGGCTTGATGAAATAGAACTGTTCAACCCGTACTCATTTCCGTTGGTGACCGCCCGGATGATACGGAGTCACGTAATATCAGTCACTGATGACGGAAGATATTACATTAACAGGACGTGATGTATAAGATATAGTAGAGGAGGGTCAATATGACATTTCTTCCATCTGTTTTCTATATGAGAAAAATAAAAATAATCAGCTCACTTATGAGCGCAGACGCTTTTTCGGCTGATAACGCAAAAAGACTTGACGAGACAGGCCTGATAAATCCGTACGCATTTTCGTTTTTGACTGTTCAGATGATCAGAAGAAACGTTATATCAATAACAGGCGACGGAAAGTGCTATCTCTGCAAGTAAATATACTATATACAGTAAATATAAAGGAGAATAATTATGTCAGTAAATGTAAGAGAGATAAACGGAAACAATGCTCAGAGGAAGCCAAGCTTCAAGGGCGTAAAGTGGTTGGTTATAGGAATTGCCGCAATTCTTGTGGCTGCAAATTCCTTTACTATAGTACCCGCAGGACATACGGGCGTAGTGCTCACGCTCGGAGAGGTATCCAGCACTCCGCTGTCTGAGGGCTTCCATGTAAAGGCTCCCGTCATTCAGACAGTAGAGAAGATGTCGAACAAGATACAGGTATATCAGACAGACGCTTCAGCGGTATCAAGAGACCTTCAGACCGTAAAGAGCACTATTGCCGTAAACTACAGGCTCGTTTCGGATATGACTCCGAAGATGTTCAAGGATACGGGCATGGAGTATGAGACCATTCTTATGATGCCTGTGGTACAGGAATGCATGAAGTCCGCAACAGCCAAGTACAACGCTGAACAGCTCATCACAGAGCGTGAATCCGTCAGCAACGAGGTAAAGTCGGCTCTTGACGAAAAGCTCAACGGCTACGGCATCTACATAGAAAAGTTCAATATCGTTAACTTTGATTTCTCAAAGGAGTTCAACGAGGCTATCGAAGCAAAGCAGGTAGCCGAGCAGAACCTCCTCAAGACAAAGACGGAGCAGGAGCAGGCAAAGGTCGTAGCAAAGACAGAGGCTGAGAAAAAGGTCATCGCCGCAAATGCGGAGGCAGAGGCTATTCTCGCACAGGCAAACGCACAGGCTGAAGCCAACAAGCTCCTTGAGGAGTCGCTTTCCAACAAGGTCATCGCTTACGAGCAGATCCAGAAGTGGAACGGTGTAATGCCCAAGGTAACAGGCAGCAGCAACAGCGGACTTCTCATAGACGTAAACGTAGACGACACAGCACCTGCTGCTTCGGCTGCAAACTGAACTGAAAAGTAACTTTCGGGGGAAAGTACTTCCGCTATCGTAGCGGAAATGATCTCATTCTCCGTTGGGGAACGGAGAATGAGCAACTCATCTGACCAAATGTAGGGATCCGAAGCTGCATAAGCGAAAAGCTTCGCATAAATAAAAAAGTGCAGAGGTCTTGGGGAAGACGGTCTGCACAGGGGTAAACACAGTATATATAACATTCAAGAAGTGACGTAATGCCATGATATAGGGGTGATCGGGGGTAAACGATCACTCCTGCCGCAAGGGAAATCGAAAATGCGGTGGTTTTTCTGAAAAAGCAGAGACAATGGGGTTTCGGGTCTCTAAAGGGATGTATTGGGCGTCTCTTCACAACATTACAGGGGGATCTTCCGGGAAGAGCTTATGTAGGGGTACATAAGCTCTTCTGCGTTTCTGTAAAAGATCATTTCCCTTTCATTTTCCGTCAGAGGGAGCCTGTTTATCATGGCTATCTCATTGGCGGGCTCGTCCCACGGACAGTCGCTGCCGAACAGCACTCTGTCCGCTCCCTGCATGCGGATTATGCGGAAAAGCTGTTCATCTCCGATATACCGTGAGATAACGCTCACATCGAACCACAGGTTCTCATATTTTCCTGCGGTGTATCTTTCAATATCGTCCCAGAGCTTCATTCCGCCGAGATGGGCGGCAACTATTCTTAGCTTGGGGAATATCTCTGCCACAGCCGCAAAGCTTTGCGGAGTGGCTCTTATTATGTCTTCCGAGTACGGGTCCCAGCCGCCGTGAAAAACAGCGATAAGTCTCAGCTCGGCTATTTTTTCGTATATAGGGAACATTCTCTCCTCATGGGGACAGAAGCGCTGATACTCTGAATGGAATTTTACTCCGCAGAGCCCCAGCTGACGTATCCTTTCCACCTCTGCAACAGCGTCTGCGGCGTCGGGATGGACGGTACCGCAGCAGTAAAGTCCATCTCCCATAACGGAGGCAGCCCAGTTGTTGATGGTTTCCTGCTGAGAGGGCTTGGTAGCCACAGGAAGGAGCATTGCGCGGTCTATGCCGTTTTCCGCAAGCTTTTTGCGGAGGCCGCCTAATGTGCCGTCTGTTGCGGGAGTTATCCCGCTGGTCTCGGCAAGTCCCGAAAGAGCCCGCTGAGCAAGTCCGTCGGTGAATGCGTGGGTGTGAAAATCAAAATACCGCATGCTTACTCCATTACGTGTTCCATAGCGTGGTAGAATATAGTTTTTACGTGATCGTCGCAGAGAGAGTAGAAAATAGTTTTTCCGTCGCGGCGTGAGCTTACAAGGCGGGCCTGCTTGAGTACCCTCAGCTGGTGGGATATGGCGGACTGCGTCATACCGAGAAGTCTTGCGATATCGCATACGCACATCTCGCTCTGACAGAGAACGAAGATGATCCTTATTCTTGTAGCGTCGCCGAAGACCTTGAGGAGCTCTGCGGCGTCGTATAATAGTTTTTCGTCGGGCATGACCCTGGATACTTTATCGACTATATCCTTATGCACTCCGTGAGTGCCGCATATATGTTCAGCCATGTATTGCCTCCTTTATATTTTTGTGAGTATCGTCACTGCTGCCGCAGCTGTGGCGGCAGTCAGAATAAAGCCGAGAATGCAGGTGGCGCAGGAAAATTTATCAAAAACGAATTTTTTGTTCCGCGAGAGAAATACGGTATATACTCTTCCGCTGCGGTAGAGCTTGCTGCTGAGAAAGCCCTCCTCGGGGAAAACATTGGGGTATTCTTCGCCGCCGAGATTATAATAAGCGACATTGAATCTGTTGTAGGGGCTCTTGCCGATACGTGAGAATTCTGCCTTCTGTTTTCTTGCGAAAAGCAGCCTTATGAAAAAGACGGTAAGGAGAAGCTCTGAGGCTGCGATGATAAGAGTGGCGAGAGCGGCGGCAGCAAATATGAGATATGACAGCTTTACGCCTAAGATAAGGCAAAGAACTGCAATAACGACAAGAACAAGTACAAATTCCAAAGCGATCCCCCCTAACCGCAGAAAGACTATACTTTTTACTATTATAACACAGAATCTGAAATAAATCAATGTTAAAGTGATCGGTGATCAGTAGGGGCGCAAAGTGTGCGCCCATGAAACTGCGCTTGACTATGTCGGCTGTTAATAGTATAATTACAGCATAAACACATGGGAGTTGAGAACACTGTGAAAGATTTGACTGAATTATTCCGGAAGGGGATAGAAAACGGAACAGGCTATGAGTCGTATGATATCAGAAAGGCTATAAATACTATGACAGATATTTCATGCGACTTCGATGATGACGGCGGTAACTGGGAGCTTATCCTGCTGAGCGCAGGCAGTTCGGAAGCGCGTGTGCTTGGCTTTGTATCGCGGTATTATCCCGTAGCTATGCTGGTCAGGGATTGCCCCGATGAGCTTATAAAAATACTTCGGGAGATGAATGTTGCAGCAGATTTTTTTGACAATGATTGTCCTGCGGCAGAAATAGAGAAGTTTGAAGACAGAGAATTGCATATTCCGCGCTTTTACGGTAGCTTTTCGTGCGATGAGGAGATACTGGGGAAATATGCTCCGTTTCAAAGAATACTTGACGACCGCTTCCTTGATGACGGGGAATTTGACCTTGACGATGACAGATTATACTATATTTATGAGAATATTCCGTATATCACACCATACAGTTTTACTTTTGAGGAGATAAGATGAAATGCAGGTACTGTCATTTGTTGTCAGTGTCTTACAAAAACATATGTAAAAAGCCATAAAGAAGCTTCTTTATGGCTTTAACTGTATATCAACGGCTAAATGACTAAAAGCTAACAGCTGAAACTGTTATTAATGATCTCCTTCAGCTCTTTCTCATGAGCAGTGAACATATCCAGCTGTGCCAGAAGCTCTTTCCCTCTGGCGCGGCAGTCTGCAGAGCTCTTTTCGCGGAAGTACTTCACCTCGCTGAGACTGTCCGTAAGATAGCGCACAGCAAGCTCTCCTGTGAGCCATAAAATGCCGTAATAAAGCGAATGTACTTCCTCGTCAGTGAGAAGTCCGTCAAGTCCCTGTGCAAAGCCGCGGGTGACATCGCGGACTGCCTGCATATCAGGTTTTTCCCCACGGCAGACCGAGCGAACAAGGTCGCCGTAGTCAATGGCTGCATAGCCGTACATTACGGTGTCAAGGTCAATGATAGTGGGCGTATCACCGATGATTATATTGGCGGGCTTTGCGTCGCCGTGGATTATGCGCTTTTTCAGCGGGCTCGCGAACACCTGATTAATAGTACCGCGGAGGCTGTCAAGCTTTGACATTATACCGCTGTCAATGCCCCTCTTTTTCCTGAGGGCAGCTAAATAGCGGTCATAGTCGTGAAATCCGTCTATCACAGGTACGGGTGAGAGTTCCCTGCCGTCCATTATCCTTATAAAAGAGCCGAAAAGCCGTCCGGCAGTCTCAGCGTCAGCCGCAGTATCGGCATTTGCATCGGTATACCTGTACATACGCCATAAATTGCCATCTGAAACGGCGTAATTCCTGCCCTCACAGGCAATAAAATGCGGGACTGAAATGCCGGGAATGTCCGAAAAAGCCGCTCCGATACGGCTTATGTTGTCCATTACCGTTTCGGGAGTCCGAAAAACGGAGCGGTTCAGCGACTGAAGTATGTACCTTTCACCGTCGCAGACCGCAAGAAAGGTACTGTTTATATGACCTGCCGAGAGCACTGTTAGCTCTTCTGCTTCGGGGAGACCGAAAAGCAAAGGCATACTGCGTAAATCCATAGGTGCTCCTTTCGTGGATCCATAATTGAAAAGGGCGGATGATATCCGCCCCTGCAAATGGTGTTATGTTGTTTTGCCGCGTAATGTGCCGTAAGCGATGTATAATTCGCACTGCTTGAAAGAGCAGGCTTTACGGGCGGCAGCGCGGCAAGGGTGCAGCGTCACGCTGCTTAGTTTTTGAGGCTCTGCATAGGTGCAGGTATACGTCCGCCGCGGTTTATGAACTTGGCAGGAGACTTCTCTCTGATAGGCATAACCGGACCGCTGCCCAGAAGTCCGCCGAATTCGAGGGTATCGCCCTCTTTCTTGCCGATAGCGGGGATAAGACGTACAGCCGTTGTCTTGGAGTTGACCATGCCGATTGCAGCCTCGTCTGCGATAATGGCAGAGATGGTCTCGGGAGCTATATCTCCCGGAACAACTATCATATCGAGTCCTACGGAGCATACAGCTGTCATGGCTTCAAGCTTTTCGAGGCTTAGAACGCCTGCAACTGCCGCGTCTATCATGCCTGCGTCCTCGGATACGGGGATAAATGCGCCCGAAAGTCCGCCGACTGTGGAGGAAGCCATAACTCCGCCCTTCTTTACAGCGTCGTTGAGCATTGCGAGACAGGCGGTTGTGCCGTGAGTACCGCACATCTCAAGTCCCATTTCCTCAAGGATATGGGCGACGCTGTCACCTACGGCAGGTGTGGGAGCAAGTGAAAGGTCAACGATACCGAAAGGAACGCCGAGGAGCTCAGAGGCTCTTGCACCGACGAGCTGACCCATACGTGTTATTTTGAATGCAGTCTTCTTGATTATGTCTGCAATTTCGTTTATTGAAGCGTCAGGGTATTTTGTTAGAGCCGCACGTACAACTCCGGGGCCCGAAACGCCTACGTGTATCTCACAGTCGGGTTCGCCTACGCCGTGGAAAGCTCCTGCCATGAAAGGGTTATCCTCAACGGCATTGCAGAAGACGACAAGCTTTGCAGGACCAATGCAGTCGCGGTCTGCGGTCTTTTCAGCAGCTTCCTTGACTATCTGTCCCATGAGCTTTACAGCGTCCATGTTGATACCCGACTTTGTCGAGCCGATATTTACTGACGAGCATATATTCTGCGTAACGTCAAGAGCCTCGGGGATAGACCTGATGAGTGCCATATCTCCTGCGCTGAAGCCCTTATGAACAAGTGCGGAATAGCCGCCGATGAAGTTTACTCCGCAGGTATCGGCAGCTCTTTGCAGGGCTTTTGCGAACTTAACAGGGTCACCGTTGGGACAGGCGGCAGCTAACATAGCGACAGGAGTAACGGAGATACGCTTGTTGACTATTGGGATGCCGTATTCCTTTTCTATCTGCTGACCAACAGGAACCAGCTTTCCTGCCTTGGTCACTATCTTGTTGTAGACCTTTTCGCAGGCTTTGTCTATATCCGTGTCGATACAGTCAAGGAGAGATATACCCATAGTGATAGTGCGTATATCAAGGCACTCGTCCTGTATCATGCGGATAGTTTCAAGTATATTGTATACATTAAGCATTTAGCGGACTTCCTTTCATTAAACGCTGTGCATAGAGTTGAAGATATCCTCGTGCATGGTATGGATAGAGAGCCCGAGCTCTGTGCCGAGTGCGGTCATTCTGTCTACAAGACCGGAGAAATCTCCCTTTATATCAGATATATCAACGAGCATTATCATAGCGAACATATCCTGAAGAACGCTCTGTGTTACCTCGATAACATTAACATTGAACTCAGCGCAGATACCGCTTACCTTATGCAGGATACCTACAGTGTCCTTACCAATAACAGTTACGACTGCTCTCATAATAAAAACCTCCGTTTTCTTGTTATTCGGTGTATTCCGAATGATTGATATAATTATAACACACAGCTGATAAAAAAGCAACAGCCGCCATGAAAAAATTTTCAGTTATCAGCGGTTAGTGCATAGTGATTAACGGGATGAACAACGGCAGTCTATGCACTGAGCACTACCCATTGCTCATTTTTTTCAAAAAACAGTGGAAATTTCAATTCCAATGTGTTATAATAATAGAATATAACAAAAGGGGCTGAAATTATGAAACTTATGGACTGCCATACGCATACGCAGTTTTCAGTGGATTCTGAGGCGGATATCGGACTCTGCATCAAGCGGGCTGCGGAGCTTGGACTTGCCGCATACGCCATAACCGACCACTGCGAGTGCAATGCGTGGCACGGTGAGGAGCATTATACCGCGGAAGAGAAAAAGCTCAGGGAGAGCTTTGATTATGCCGCGGATTTTGAAAATTCTGTATCTGCCGTAACGGCTATGAAAGAAAAATACGCAGGGAAGCTCAACCTTTTATGCGGAGTGGAGCTGGGACAGATACTCCATGATATAGAAGCGGCAAAGCTCGTGAATGCCGACAGCAGAGTGGATTTTATCATAGGCTCGGTACATCAGGTAATGGGCGAGCAGGACTTTTACTTCATAGACTATGAGAAGCTGACCATGGACGATATATATGACCTGCTGGAGCGCTATTTCAGGGAGGTTTATGACCTCAGCAGAACAGACCTCTTCGACGTTGTCGGACATATCACCTACTGTCTGCGCTACATGAAGCAGAGACACGGCATTGAAGCCGATATAAGCCGATATGACGACATTATCGCGGAGACCTTCCGTAATCTTGCCAGTAACGGCAAGGGCATAGAGATAAACACCTCGGGACTGAGGCAGGGCTTCGGGGACACCTTCCCAAACCTTAAATACGTGAAACTTTTCCGTGATATGGGCGGCGAGATAGTCACCGTAGGCTCCGATTCACATACCGTTGAGGATATAGCCGCCAATGCTGCGGACGGAATAAGTATCGCACGAGCCGCGGGCTTTGCACGGTTGGCATACTTTAAGAAGAGAAAGCCTTATTTTATCGATATAAAGTAAATACATACTATATGAAAGGATCTGATACCATGAACGACATCGTAAAGATATTACAGCAGAATGCACGAATATCCGACAGGGCGCTGGGAGAAATGCTCGGGATCTCGGCAGAGGAGGCAGCCGCAAGGATAGAGCAGCTCGAAAAGAGCGGAGTTATAAAGGGATACAGCGTCATTGTCGATGACGACCTGTATGACAAGTCCGCAGTATATGCCACAATCGAGCTCAAGGTAACTCCCCAGCGGGACTGCGGCTTCGACGATATAGCAAAGACTATAATGATGTACGACGAGGTGGAGAGCGTCAGCCTTATGTCTTCGGGAGCCTACGACCTTGCAGTTGAGGTAAAGGGCGGCAACCTCAAGGACGTTGCCTTCTTCGTCTCGGAGAGACTTGCAACTATAGACGGCATACTTTCCACATCCACACATTTCATACTGAAAAAATACAAGGAAAAGGGCATATTCATCGATGGTGAGGAGCCTGACGAAAGGGGACTCGGCTGATCGTGATAGACTACGATAAAGTCCTTTCGGACAAGATAAAAAGCATAAAGCCGTCGGGAATACGAAAGTTCTTTGATATTGCGGGAACTATGGAGGACGTTATCTCCCTCGGTGTAGGCGAGCCTGACTTCAACACCCCGTGGACTATAAGGAAGTCAGCCATACAGGTGCTTGAGCGCAAGCATATAATCTACGGTCCCAACAAGGGAATTGCTCCGCTGAGAAATACTATTTCCGCTCATATCGAAAAAAAGCACGGCGTAAAGTACGACCCTGACAAGGAGGTAATCGTTACTGTAGGCGGATCAGAGGCTATAGACCTCACAGTCCGTGGACTTCTTGACAACGGCGACGAGGTCCTTATTGTAGAGCCCTGCTTCGTTTGTTATGCTCCCCTTGTGGAGCTTGCGGGAGGAGTGCCTGTGCCGGTGGCTACCCGTATCGAAAACAACTTCAAGCTCACACTTGAAGACTTCAGGGATAAGATAACCGAGCGCACAAAGCTGCTTATACTTCCTTTCCCCAATAATCCCACGGGAGCTGTAATGACCCGCGGGGATCTGGAGCCAATTGCCGATTTCCTGCGTGATACGGATATAATGGTGCTTACTGACGAGATATATTCCGAGCTCACCTACGGCAGAAAGCATTTCTCCATAATCGAGCTTGAGGGAATGCGTGAGCGCACCGTCTATGTAAACGGCTTTTCAAAGGCTTACGCCATGACAGGCTGGAGACTTGGCTATGTTACGGCTCCTGCGCCCATAATCTCACAGATATCGAAGATACACCAGTACGGTATCATGTGCAGCCCCTTTATCAGCCAGAATGCGGCTGTTGAAGCCCTTACCTCCTGCGACGCGGAGGTGGCAAAAATGGTGGACGAGTACAATATCCGCCGCCGTTACCTTGTAGGCGAGTTCAACCGTCTCGGACTTACCTGCTTCAATCCCGAGGGAGCCTTCTATGTATTCCCCTGTATCAAGAGCACAGGCCTCACAAGCGAGGAATTCTGCGAGAGACTGCTCTTTGAGGAGCGCGTTGCTGCTGTTCCGGGCAGCGCTTTCGGAGACAGCGGAGAGGGCTATATGCGTATATCCTACGCTTATTCGCTCAAACACCTTATGGAAGCGATCAAGCGTATTGAAAAGTTCCTGAAAAAACTGGAGAACGAGAAAAAATGAAAGTAAAAACAGCAGCAAAGATAAATCTTGCCCTCGATGTAACGGGAAAGCTCCCGAACGGCTATCACAGCCTTGAAAGCGTATTCCAGACCGTTGGTCTTTACGACGAGGTGGAGCTGGAGCTTACCGACAGCGGCATTGAGCTTACCTGCGATGTGCCGGAGGAGTTCACAAGCGCTGATCCCATACCCTGCGACGAGCGGAATATCGCATATAAAGCGGCGAAGCTGTTCTTCAGTGAGAATGGCATGGTCTGCGGCTGCAGAATACATATCAGAAAAGGTATTCCCTCGCAGGCGGGAATGGGCGGCGGCAGTACCGACGCTGCGGCTGTGCTGTACTGCCTTGGCAGAATGACGGGAAAAAGCGTCAGCAAGCCTGAAAAGCTGGGAGCTGACGTACCTTTCTTCCTCACCGGCGGAACTGCATACGTTGAGGGTATAGGCGAGAAAATAACGCCTATCGCCGATTATTCGGGACGTATCCTTGTTATCGGAAAGGGCAGCGAGGGTGTTTCCACTGCCGAAGCATACAGAAGCATAGACAGCCTTGAGGGTCCGTGTCACCCCGAAACGCAAAAGCTCGTTGACGCAATAAACAGTTCCCCGGGCACTGCGTACAAGTACTTTGGCAATTTGTTCGAGCAGGCAGTGCAGCTTGCGGAAGTGGAGGACATCAGAAACGCTATGCTGGAATGCTGTGCCCGCAGGGCTGTTATGACAGGCAGCGGATCGGCAGTGTTCGGACTTTTCGATGACCCGGCACAGGCTGCAGGATGCGTTGACAGGCTCAGGGAAAAGAAATATTTTGCCTGTGTATGTGAGACTGTCCCCGAGAGCTTTATTATAACAGGTTAAAACTTATCGCCGTATGGCGATAAGTTTTTTCTTTCACGTCCTTTCATGATTCTGTTTATTATTAATATGTTAGACATTTTGATGAAAATTAACAAAATCTATTGACAAGTTCGCTGATTTAAGTTATAATTATGATACAAAATCGAAAAATCGATTTATTTTATACTTTGCTGAAAGGTGTTGAATAGTAATTATGGGAAAATTTATCATCAAAGCTGCCAAAACAGGCTATACATTCAGTCTGAAAGCGGGTAACGGCGAAGTCATCGCTACCGGCGGAGAGGTATACAATACGCTCGCAAACGTGAAGAACGGAATTGCAAGCGTTGCTGCAAATGCTCCTGTTGCTAATCTTGAGGACCAGACGATCGAGGGTTTCCAGACGGCGACCAATCCGAAGTTTGAGATCTACAAGGACAAATCAGGCGAATTCAGATTCCGCCTTAAGGCAAAAAACGGCGAGATAATCGCAGCCAGCGAGGGCTATGTCAAGAAGGACAGCTGTAAGAAGGGAATCGCCAGCGTAAGAAAGAACGCTGTAGACGCTCCCGTTATCGAGCCCGAGCCTGAGAAAAAGTAAGCTTACAGAAAAATATGGGTGCGGCAGTATCCTTTGCCGCACCCTTTTTGTATAATTAATCGCGGAGTGATACAAAAACTCTCAACGTTCAATCCGGAACTTTTTTACTCTCTGTATGATTTTGAGCTTTTAAATGTCAAAAATCTATTGACAGGGACGCCAAAATATTATATAATAATTATGTTGTATTTATTTGCATAATATTACTATGGCAGTATATGCAGCTTTGTTTTACATCATTAATCCGCAGTCGGAATATATACATAGAAATAAGCGGTTCAAATATGATTTAGAAACAAATTTTGGACGGGGATACTTAACGTCCGTCTATTTTTGCTGGCTGAGTACAAAGGCTCAGCTGTTCATCTATATATTTACAAATGAATAAAATAATGCGGCATTTACCGCCTTTTAGTAATAATTAAAACTATGATACAAACTAATTATTATTTTTACGAAAAAGGAGGTAATGCACTGTATGTACCCAGGTCTTGCTATCGCTCTTATTCTCATAGCCCTTGCCGTTGGTGTAGGCGTTGGATATGCGCTGTTCTATAAAAAAGGCGTTGAAGCAGGCGTTGAGAAGCGCAAGCATGATGCAGAGGCAATAGTAGGCTCTGCCGAGCAGCAGGCTGAACGTATTGTCGAGGATGCAGAAAAGGATGCTGACAATAAGAAGAAAAGCGCTCTCATAGAGGCTAAGGACGAGATACATAAGCTCCGCACAGAAGCGGATAAAGAGATCAAGGATCGCAGAGCAGAGCTGTCACGTCAGGAAAGACGTATGCAGCAGAAAGAGGAGAATTTAGACAAGAAGACTGATAACCTTGAGAAAAAGGAGGATATGCTCAATCAGAAGATCAAGTCAGCTGATGAAAAGCTGAAGGAGGCAGATTCTATCAAGAAGAGCCAGATGGATATTCTCGAGCGTATTTCCGAATTCACAAAGGATCAGGCTAAGGAGTACATAATCTCAAAGCTTGAGGACGACCTCGTACACGAAAAGGCTGTGAAAATAGCAGCCTATGAGCAGCAGATAAAGGATGAATGTCAGGAGAAGGCAAGAAGCTATATCTCCCTCGCCATTGCCAAGGTTGCTGCTGATCAGGTGTCAGAGGCGGCGGTCTCCGTTGTCCCGCTCCCCAACGATGAAATGAAAGGCCGTATAATAGGCCGAGAAGGACGTAACATCAGAACACTTGAAACCCTCACGGGCGTCGATCTTATCATAGACGATACCCCGGAAGCGATAACTATATCCTGCTTTGACCAGATCAGACGTGAAGTGGCAAGGATCGCCCTCGAAAAGCTCATTGCTGACGGACGTATCCATCCCACACGCATAGAGGAAATGGTAGAAAAAGCTAAGCGTGAGGTAGAATACCGCATCAAGCAGGAGGGTGAACGCGCTGTTATCGAGACCAACGTTCACGGTCTCAACCATGAGCTTATCAAGCTTATCGGACGCCTTAAGTTCCGTACAAGTTACAGGCAGAACGTGCTCGATCACTCTATAGAGGTCGCTAAACTCTGCGGTGTGCTTGCTGCCGAGCTGGGCGTAGACGCAAATACCGCAAGACGCGCAGGACTACTCCACGATATCGGTAAGGCTCTTACCGCCGAGATCGAGGGCTCTCATGTTCAGATAGGTGTTGACGTTTGTAAAAAATACAACGAAAATCCTGTTATTATCCACGCTGTTGAAGCTCACCACAACGATGTTGAGCCGAAGACAGTTATTGCCTGCATAGTTCAGGCAGCCGACGCTATCTCAGCTGCAAGACCTGCCGCAAGAAGCGAAAACTATGAAAGCTATATCAAGCGCCTTCAGAAGCTCGAGGAGATATGCAACTCCTACGACGGCGTTGAGAAATGCTTCGCTGTACAGGCAGGACGCGAAGTCAGGATCATGGTCACACCCGAGGTCATCAACGATGAGAAGATGGTACTCGTGGCAAGACAGATCGCTCAGCAGATCGAGACTGAAATGGATTATCCGGGTCAGATCAAGATCAATATCATACGCGAAAGCAGAGTTACTGACTACGCAAAATAATGCAACTTGCTGCGTGAGCCGTTTGGCTCTTGCAGACGTCTCGGCTGTCGGGCTTTATGCTCGACAGCCGATTTATTTTACCGTGGAGACATGAGGGGGGAGTACTCATGCCTTCAGAGTAAAATAATATACATGATAGGAACAACGAGGGGGCTATAATATGAAAAAGAGTTTATTCGGGGCGCTTGCTTCGGCAGCCGCTTCATTGATGCTTGCACTGACAGCTTCTCCAACGGGAGCTTCAGCCGCATGGAAACAAACAGATATTATAGGTGATCTCAACGGCGACAGTGCGATCAATGTCGCTGACTTGGTAGTGCTGTCAAAGCATCTGCACGGTTCCGAGAAGCTTAACGACAAGTGTGTATACACTCTTTCCGAAGGCAGGAACTATACCGTCATGCTTGACGGCAACAGGGAGGTAAAGCCCGCCCCGGGGGCAAGAAGCATACAAAAGGCTGATATCGACCAGAACGGCGCCGTGGAGGTGTTCGACCTCGTGGCTCTGAGAAAGATCATCATCGCCGAAAGCACCTGCGGTCAGATATTGCAGTGGGAGGAAGAGCCGCCGGTTACTACGGTGACGACCACTACTGCGCCTGTGATCACCACAACGACTACCACAGCTCCTCCTGCACCCAAACGGGAATTCATAAAGCCGCCTGTAGCCAATATGTACGGCAGTATGCCGTCACAGGGCAAGGTGAAAATGCTTATTTTCTACGTGGATTTTCCCGACTGCAAGTTCAGCTATGAACCGACAACAGAGGAGATCGAGCGCATAGCATTCGGACCTGCCGATCCGAATGCGACGGCATATCCCTTTGAGAGCATGAGCGCCTTTTATTCAAGAGCTTCAAAGGGCTGTCTTGAGCTGAGCGGTAAGGCTTACAAATATACCTGCAAGAAGAATATAGCCGCCTATCAGGGCGATGTGTACAAGTCCGACTTCGCCACCGAGGTCATAAAGAATATGGACCCTCTAATCAATTACAAGGACTACGATTCCGACGGCAACAAGCAGGTGGACGCTATATTGTTCTGTGTTCCGAGCAAGGCGAACAAGGAAGAATGGTGGTCATGCTCGGGGGAGTATTACGGAGAAGAGAATCTGAGAGTTGACGGAATGGAGATAGGTCATATCATCACAGGCAACGATGATATAACCGCTTTCAACAGTTATGAGAACTTCGTTGTCACATATCTCCACGAAATGGGACACTGTATGGGACTTCCCGATTATTACCTCTATGACGTCAAGGATTTCGAGGGCATGCACGGCTCCGCAGGCTACGAGCTCATGGACGAGATGTATTCCGACTTCTCGGCAGTCTCAAAGCTCATGCTCGGATGGCTTAGAGAGGATCAGATACAGGTGTTCGACCCGTCAAAGGGCGAGCAGACCTTCACTCTCATAAACGGACAGACCGACGGCGGCAACTGCCTCGTGATCCCGAGGGGAGACCTCAAGGGCTACAAATCAGAGTTTTTTATAGTGGAGTACCTTACCCTTGACGCCAATAACTCACGTGTAAAGTCGCAGTTCTACTGGAGGCCGACAGGCAGCGGCATAAGCGTAAAGCATATTGAAGCTACCCAGTATAATGACGGCTGGCGCAACCTGTTCAAGTATAAGAGCGGCAATCATGATTACACGAACCACGATAAGGCACGCCGCTTTATAAGACTGGTAGACGACGGCAACAAGGACAATTTCTTCAGGACAGGCTCGGTAATATCAGGCAGCACCAAGGGCTTCGCATGGTATGACGAATCGGGCAGAGAGACTATCGACCCCAATATCGTCATAACCGTGGGAGAGAAGACGGAAAATGCCTATACCGTTACGGTTTCGGTAAAATAAACTGCATAAGATGCAGGAAGGATAATAAACAATGTCAAAATCAATCAAAAGTTCACCCAGAACCATATTCAATACCACAGAAAATTCAAACTTCATCCTGAATATGACCGAGGAGCAGTACGCAAAGCTCGCCTCCTACGGGCTTATCATAGGAATGTTTATGATGCCGCTGTTCACGCTGGCACCTGAGATAAACGACCAGAAGTTCTCATACGCCATGACGGCGGGCGGACTTGCTGTTGCAGGTGTAATAAACATGATACTTGCCCTGATAGGCCTTATGAAGAAGTATATCTCAAAAACGGCAATGCTACCCGTATGCGCATTCGGCGCAATGGTGGCGTGGGGCGTTGTATCGCTTTTCAACGGCTATGACTACGGTGTAGGACTTTACGGATTCAATGAGAGAGGCGAGGGACTTCTTGCAATACTCTTCTATGCGGGCTTCTTCACCACGGCGGCAGCCATAAAGCGCAGGAGCGCCATTAAGCGCCTGTTAAACGGTATAATAGGCGTTGGAGTATTCAACTGTATCATAGCTCTGATGCAGATATTCGGCGGCTATCTTTCAAAATACGCCGATATAGGAGCTGTTAATAAGCAGGACGACATTATGGATCTCTACGTATACGCAGCCTCGGGACTTTCGATGTCACCTCTCTTCCTTGCAATGATACTCACCCTTTCGCTTACGGCAGCTCTTATTTCATTCGTCACTGCCGAAAGCAGAAGAAACAGGCTGATATATTTTGCCTCTGCACTTATCTTCTCCTTTGTCATCATGTTCACATATTCCCTTATAGGTATATGCGGACTCGTTTTCTCACTTATTGCGGCAGCCGTTGCAGTATTTGTCCGCAAGGCGCCCAAAGCAAGGCTTTTATGCGTACCTGCCGCTGCTGTTTTTGCAGGACTTGCGGTGCTCCTTGTAAATACGGGAAATATCGGAAATATAGACTCCTATAAGCTCCATGACGGACGCATACTGTGGTATGCGGACGGCTACAGACGCGCAAGCGCCTCAGGCAACGTAGACCAGAGCGTGCTCAACCTTGACGATACATCGGCAGTATACTGGTATCTCAATGACAAGACTTTGGATATCATCGCAAAAAACAAGCTCACTGGAACAGGTCCCGAACAGTTGGCGTATCCTCAGCTCAAAACAGCTGCAGGCCTGACAGATGTCAAGGATATGATAATACAGAAGGGCAATAAGATGACCTTCGACAAGGTATACAACGAATATCTCTACACAGCCGCAACAAGAGGAATACCCTCACTGATCGCGCTGATACTGATACTTCTCCCCACAGCTGCGGCAGGCTATAAGGCGGTACGCAAAAAGAAGCTTCCCGAGATGTTGATATTCTTCGCCATGACAGTGGGAGGAATACTTCTGTTCTTCATCGGTGTGAGCAATATCGCATATGCTCCCGTATTCTGGGCGGTAGCCGGCGTTTCCTGTGCCGAGATAGAGAAGGAAAAGCCTACTGCAGAAGAAAAGACTGAGGAAACGAAAGCAAACGGAAAAAAAGCGGGAACGGACACAGTCAAGAAAACGGCCGGGAAAAAAACATCAAAGCCGGGTAATAAGTCAAACAGGAAAAAGTGATTTCAACAGCCTGAGAGATAAACTCTCAGGCTGTTTTTGCCGTTTAATCGGGGAATTCAAAAACGGTGTAAGTTTACACTAACAAAAAAGTATTGATTTTTTACTCAGATATGTTAAAATGAAAATACGAGGAGCGCAGGCTCCCGAATAACACGGAGGTGTATGTATATGGCATATATTATTTCTGATGATTGTGTAAGCTGCGGCGCTTGTGCAGCAGAGTGCCCTGTTGGTGCTATCTCT
>JAEEGL011148493.1_pt1 | contig 33505 bp, 35 predicted proteins | sample 9134231 | NCBI WGS metagenome assembly JAEEGL01 (sample SAMN16246548, study PRJNA631951) | gut metagenome | biome: gut microbiome; feature: rumen; material: fiber-attached | host: Bos | place: Iran: Karaj | collected 2018-10 | reverse complement strand
GGAAGGTTTTTATAAATACGACAAATCATAATCATTTGCAAATGTCATAATGTTGTGTTATATTTTATTTAGCAATTGAGAAAATCGTGAATTCATAGATTTGTGCCGATTTTTCGTAAACACGTTAAATTGAGGCCCCATTAAAAAAATAACGTCGAATTATCGACGTTTTTTTTATGTATAAAATTATAATCAAACACTATATTTTTTATAAAGTAAATAAGATGTTAAAAGAATCACTATACTTATCGTAAAGACAAGTACTATTGAAACGCTTGAAGAAGTATTTGGATTTACAACATCATCACTTTTTTCCCATTCTGCTTCAATTGTTACATTATCACTAGGCATTTCAAATTTCTTGCTTAATACTAAAGTATTATTTTCAATTTCTAAATCACTTATTTCTTCAAATACAATAGATTCTTTTGAATCACTCGTAATTGTTAGTTTTTTAAGTTTATATCCATCTTTCGCTGATATCCTAAAGTAAACATATTCTTTATATCTAGCATTTTCTATTACTTCAATACTTCCGTTGCCATCAGTTTTTGTTCGAATAGAGTAGATTGGTTGCTCAGAAAATTCTACCTCAATACTGTGATTATCAATAACATCTTGGAAAGTATATTTGTATGATTCGTCTTCTTCAGGGACAAATAGAATACTTTCGCCATCTACAGTAATACTTTCTATTTTATAACCTCTATCAGGTTTGATAACGATTGTTTTATTTGCTTTCCAGAAAACTTCATCATCTGTTTCAGTTATTGTTCCATGATCTTTATTTTCTCCTGTTATTACAGTACTGATTTTATAATAATCAGTAAAACCAAGAGGAGTAGAACAGTTAGATCCTGTCCAACGAAATTCATAATTATTTGTGTTAGCTCTAGTAGATATACTTGATTTATTTGTAGCATCATCTATTTTAGTACCATGATAAATAGTATTATTTCCATATTCTGGGTGATTAGCTACTCCTATAAGACTATTTTGATCTAAGTGTACAACTTCATTAAAGCCACTTATAAAAGTTATATTCTCAGCATATTTTCCACCAGAAGTATAAGGAACTTGAGCCCAACTAGCGCTAGTTGTATAGTCAAAATTATCTATATCCTTAAATATCAAAACAATTTTTTTGTCAACGGGAACTTCGGTATTCGCTTTTACAAATTTAATAGAAATATCATATGAAGCACCTATAGTTGGTATATAATTTACCTCATTAGGATGACTTATGTAATATGAACCTGGTTGTTCTTGTTGAAAGATACCAACACCTAGTCCAACCAAATCTTCACCGCCATTTATACTTTCTACAAAAGACATACCATAATTCAAATTCCTAGCTGTTTTTATTTGAAAGTTGCTTATTGTTAAAATCACATCGCATAAAACACCATCATTTGTCTTAGCTGCTTCTCTAAATCTAATTACAGCTGTTCCGTCAATGTTATGCTCACCAACAGAAACAGGCTTAGCATATGCAATAACCCACGGAGCTTGTTGAGTAACAGCAGTTCTATTTTTATTTCTATCTAGTCCTCTAATTGGTGTATAAAATGTTCCTATTTCACTATCAAAAGTTCCGTCTCCAAAATCTACATCAGAGTAGGCCTTTCCTTTAATAAAAGTTAAATCTCCAGTTAAATTAATATCGTTAGTTTCAGCTGCATGTTTAAGATTCATTTTATTTGGATATATTAATACTTCGTTTTCATCAACTGAATATATACCATCATTCGTATATTCTAGGTTTGCAGCATTTACTTTTTCGCATTTTATGCCAATAGATAATATAGCAAATAGCGTAATAGCAATTGTTAACTTCTTCATTTCGTCACCCTCGTACTCGTAGTATACTACATATTATTATATGAAAATTATATCATAAATTACCATGGATTTTAGTAATGAAATCGATTATAAAACCAATAGTTAAAGAAAATATGCTACAATAATTGTAGAGTGATAGCCAACAATACACAATGAACCCGAGGAGTGAAAAAATGAAAAATAAAGAAAGAAAATGGTGATAAAGATGGACAATAAAGAATTAATAAAAGTGATAAGTGTATTAAGTAATAACTTAACAAAATTACAAGAACAACAAAATGAACATTTAAATTCAATAAGAAAAACACTAAATACATTCTTATTTTTCTTTATAGTAGGTATAACAATAGTAGTTATAAATTTCATAATGCTATCATAAAAAACACTCGCCGTTAGGGCATACCTTTTCAAATAATTAATAAACAATATACAATGAATCTAAGGAGCGTAAAAATGAAAAGCAAAAAATTTTTAGCAATAGCAGCAATATGTTTAGTTATAATTATTGCTTTATCAATTTTTTTGATAATCTCAAACAAAGAAGAAGATACAGATAGAGAAGATACTGATAGAAGAGAGACAAAAGTCGTTAAAGAAAAAAATACAAATTCTCTTGTTGATTTGACTTATAATATCGACGAAAAATTTGAGTTAAAATCAGAAGATGATTACTCTAGATATTATGTATATAATAATTCGTGTACTATAAAAATTAATACAAGTACTAATAACTCTGAATCGAATTATGGCCAAAATATTTTAGATACTTATGGAAATGATCAAAGCATATCATTAAAACAAGAAAAATTAATAATTAAGCATAAGATATGGACAACAATAGGAGTTTACTATCCTACAAACACTAATAAGGATGATAAAGATTTGATAGAAAGATATAGATATACTTTTATAACAAATAGAGGGAATGTTTATACAATCGTATTTGTAAATGAAGATGAAGATAGTAAATGTAAAGATACATATATGGAATTTGTTGATTCTCTAGATTTAAAGAAATAGTTTTTTTCAAGCAAAAAGAATAGTGGAAAAACTATTCTTTTTTAAGCTAATTTTTTCTTCAAAGCTTGTTCTCTTTCTACATGTTGTAACTCAATATCTTTTGGATTAAATCTATTAATATAATCAAACATTGCATTTGCATCATCAGTAATGCTTTTACCTTTAACACCCATTTCTTCAGGTTGGCAAATAACAATATCATTTTCTTGCAAATTAATAGTAGATCTAATCATATAATCATCACAAGTTCTTCCATAACCGCTTGTCCAACTAGATTTAATATCTGGAGACACTTCTTTTAATCTAAATACTAATCTTCTCAAGAATGAAGGATGACAAAGAGGGAAGTATAGCTTTTGAATATTAGTTCTTTCACTGTTGTTCTTTAAATTAAATTTAGCATAGTGTATCTGATCATCACAATAAGCCATTGTAAATATATTTAAATCAACACTGAAACCCATATTTTCTAATATTTCAATAAGACATAGGGTAATAGCACCTCGATTAAATATTTCTGGAGCAGATACGTAACATAAAAATGATGCATTAAAATAAATATCTATATGTTTTCTTTGAGGATTTTGTCTATTTAACATGGATAGGGGATTGCCCTCAAGATAAGCTTTAACATCTGGGGCATATCCTACATAATCATTAAATTGTTTACCGCGAACTCTACTCATTTTTATATATTTTTCTAAAGAATATTTAAGTCCAACTAGTTTTTCAAAATTTTCATGATATCCATATTTGATTAATTCTTTAGCTTCACCTAAAGAGTGAGTTCTTGTAAAATCATAGTCACCACTTTCACTAGCAAGTCTACTATCTCTGTAGCCTCTACTAATTGGTGCGGTTTCTATATAATCAAGGAATTCTGTAATAGAATCGAAGTCGTATTCCATAACGTTATAATCATTTTTTCGATAATACTTATACATTATTTAGTCAACCTCAATCTCTTAACACCATCATAGTATTTATTACCGCTACGAACTCCTTGCATGTTACCAATAATTGTATTTAAATCATCTTGACTTAAATTTCTAACTACGTTAGTTCTTAATGTTTGTTCAACTGGGAAACCATTAACTTCTTTTTTATAAACCTTACCAATACCACGAGTAGAAACAATGTGATGTATCTTAGATTTATCAACAGCATCTCTAAAAGACCACATGAATTGTAATACTTCTTCATTAGGGAATAAGTTCCTTTCAAGAGTTCTATCATAATCCATATATACGTTATCGAATCTATCTAATGTAGCACCATCTAAGGCATTTCTACCAACATATTGCATGTCGGATCCTTTGCCCCAAGTATTAGCTGCTGCAACGATTCTAAAATCTGGGTGTCTATCAATTGTTTCGTGAGGGAATGCCATATAACCATTGGCTAAAGCAGAGTTGATAACAATCAAAGCAGTTGGGTCAGATGCATCAACTTCATCTAAGTTAAATAAACCACCGTTTTTAAATGCTCTATAGAATTCTGTCTCTCTATAAGTACCGCCTGCATCAATAAATCCTGTTAATTTAAATTCATTAGATGCATTATTTGTATAGTACATATGAAGTCCTAAAGCATCTGCAACTTGTTGAACAGTAACGTTCTTACCTGAACCAGCAGGTCCTATTAATAATACAGGTTCTTGTAATTGAACTTGAGCTAAGATTTCCTCAAACTTTTCATGATAGAAACCAGCTTTCGTTTTACCAAGATCAGTATCTTTTAATCTAATTATATGAACAATAGGTAATTGAATCTTACTTGTATATTCATCCATCTTTTGTTCAAATCTTTCATTTAATTTGGTATCAATTTGATCAACTAAATTATGATTTTCAATTGCTGCTTTAATTAGTTCTAAAACTTGTCTTTGTGTTTCACCATCTAATTCTTTTGTAATATAATCAAGTATCCTTTTTTTCGGATCATCACTGTTTAAATAATCAGTAACATTTGCTTCTATTTTTTCTCTAACTGCTTCGTTAGTAACTTGTACTAATAATTTATTTAATCCTAAGATTAATGAATCAGCATTTTCTCTTGTATTCTTAATTAACTGTTCATTACCATTTGACCTTTCAACTCCATCAAAAGAATACATTTTGCCATTTTTCATATAAGTGTTATCTGGTAATTCAAATGCTTCACGACAGAATTTTTTAATTATGTCTTCGCAATTTGAAAATACTATTTCATCATGTTGAGTAGTGTAGCCATAATATAAGTGAGTATATTGATTACTTGGTACAGTTACACCAGCAACTATTTCATCACCATCATAAATTGCTGTACAGAAGTGATTACCTTCAAGTTTTCTAAATAAATCAAGAGAATAATCGTGATATAAATAAGCTATCAAAGTATGATATCTATCTTCGTCTGTAATATCATATCTAAATCCTCTAATAGCTCTTCCCATTTCTTCTTGGTTATAACCAGAAACGAAGTAGCGTCCCATATTATCATCATATGGATCACGATCACTAGTATAGCTAGTTAAAACTGTCTTAGCGAAGATCATATTCCCATCTTCTAATACTTTTGTATCAAAATCGTCTGATCTATTTTTTTGTTCAAGGGCATTCCGTATTGTATCCCTCGATAGGTCGCGTCCTTTGTACGCGACGAAGTATTTGCCGCTTTTTTGACTGACTGCCATTTTAACCATCTCCTTAAGTTTGTGTTTTTAACATATTGTTAATAACAACTATAATATAGCATCGAACATTTCAAAAGTCAATATGTTTTTAACGATTTGTTATAAAGAACCGTATTTTTATTTTTTTCTCCTCCTTACACTTTCATTATAAGGGGAGTTTAGCCATCTGTTTCCAACTTACTATCTACTATTGGTAGAACTTTTAAGCCATAAAAAAAGTGCTACAAAAATAGCAAAATTTTACAAATAAAATTAAATATATATAATATCTACTCGAGTTGATGCACATGGAAAATATGGAATTTAAAAACAGAACAGAATTAAGAGAATACATTAGAGAACATACTGTTAAAAATTTGGGTGTTGGAAGAGAAGGTGAATGCCACCTTTTAGATAATGGATCAGTAGTAAAGTATTTATATGGCGATTATGATCCAAATTTTGCTTTGCAATTCAAAGATTTTCCCGATTCATCATTCGTCTTTGCTAAAGCAGGTGCTTTTGTTGATGGTTATGTAGCTGCTCAATTTATGGAACATGCAAATGGTAAGTCTTTATTGGATGAAGTACCTACAGGCCAAGAAATAGTTACTTTAGGTGATCATTTAGAAGTAGTAACAGATAGTATTGAATTAATTTCTGAAAAAAGTGTTTTAGTTAAAGACTTCTTTTGTGGAAACATCATCTATGATGGTAATGTCTTTAAAATAGTTGATACTTTATATTATTTATTATTACCAATGAGTAGATATCGTAAAGAAAACTTTTATGAAATTATGAATAGATTATATGCTTGTTTACTAAACGATATAATGAAACACAGAAGAGTAAATGAAAGATTTAGTTTCTATGGTCAACTAGATTATTTAACTCATCCTAAAAAGTATTTACTAATGTTAAGAGATTATATAGCTGATATAACTAGGGAAGAAGTAAAAACATTAGAAGAAGCTAGCTTAGCACTTAGAAAAAAGAACTAAAAAAAAACATAGCAAAATTAGACAAAAAAGACTAAATATCCTATACTTATAGCATCAGAAGGGGTTTTGATTATGAAAAAGGGGTTTAAATATTTAGTTTTTTTAATTGCATTTATTTATATGTTCATAATGTTATTAATTTTACCAGAATTAGATTTGGGAACAAATTATAACACAGTAAGAGTAACAGAATATCAAAGTAATAATGAAATATCATTTAATAAAGCAGGTAATGCTACTTTAGTTGCACATGTAAGTACAATACCAGTAGTTGAAGTGCCACAACCAGTTGTAGAACCGGTTAAAGAACAACCTGTACAACAACCAGCACCAACTACTAAACAAACTCCAAGAGAAGCACCTGCGCCAACTGTTCCTGCACCAAACATTGAAGATCAATTTAATTTAGGAACAATAACAATAAGTAATTCAGATTATTTCCGTAAATTCATTATGGATGACGGATCATATTATTACTTAAATCACGATTTATATGGTACTTATAATAATATAGGAATGCCAATCGTTGATAGTAGAACAAACTTTAAAGGAAGAAAGACTATTATTTATGCACATAGTGCTAAAAATGGTCGTTCACCATTCAACTACTTACAAAACTATCATAACAATCAAGGATTCTATAATGCTCATAGATATATAACAATTAACTATGAAGGACATACTTATAAATATGAAATCTTCTCAGTATATGTATCATTAGCAGATGATGATTATTCAGAAGGTTTAGAGTATTTTAGAAATATTTACTATACTGATTCAGAATGGGATCAAACAGTAAGATGGTATAAAAGTAATTCAGAATATGAAACAGGAGTTAATGTATCAGGTAGCGATAAAATATTAATCTTCCAAACATGTTCTATGGATAATAATTACTATGGAAAATACTATAGAGCTAACCTAGTAGTAATGGCTAAATTAATTGAAGGATAAAAAATGAACTATTAAGTTCTTTTTTTTTGGGCATAAAGTGTTAAATGTAAATTATATTTTACAAAATATAAACACATATATGATATAATTTAAGAAGATAGGAATGATAGAGATGGCTAAAATTGGAGTTAGTAAAGCTAATATTGATAGCATAATCAGAGAACTAGAAGCAGAAAAAGATAACTTAACTAGTTATATATCTAAACTAGACACGGAATTATCAAGTATTAATGATTCTTGGAAAGGACTTGATGCAACAAAATATACAGTTAAAATGCGTCAAGATTATAAACAATCTTTAGAATCATTTGTTAAAAGTTTTCAAAGTTACATTGATTTCTTCTCAGGAGTTTATGAAGCTTATAAAGCTTTAGATGATAAATTCGCAGCGGATAAGATTGAGGTGTAATTATGGCAGAGCAAAAACAATCAATGAATTTTAACGACATTGCAGATTCATGTCGTAATATATCTTCACTTTCTGGTTCATTTGAAACAACAATCAGTCAAGCACAAAAAGCAGTTGGTAGAATAACTGGTAATGCTTGGGAAGGAGAAGCAGCAAGTAATTTCCAAAGTGAAATGAATGGTTTAGTAGGTAAACTTCCTACAGCTAATCAACAACTAGCTTATTCAGTTTTATATTTAACAAGTGTATCTGATGGATATGAAGCATTAGGTGATAGTACTGTTAACAAACTAATAGATTTAGTTGGTGGTCAATCTTACATCGATGGTTTAAATGTTAGTGGTCTTCCTGATCCGGATTTAACAATTAAATCTGAATCTAAAAAAGCAGACGACACTACAAAAACATATGAAGATGGTGAAAATAAGAAAACAGATGATAGTTCTAGTGATAGCAGCTCAGATGGCTCAAGTTCAAGTTCAAGTTCAGATGGTAATGATTACTCATATTCACCTGGACCAAGTGGCGGTGGCGATCCAGATCCAACACCACAATATGAAGTATCAAATTTAGCTGGAAAGACAATAGATATTCCATCAAGTGTAAAACAAGGAACATATGCTGCCAATGGATACGATTTCTATCTTGGTGATGGTAAAGAAATGGTTTGGCCAGAAGGATCAAATCAAGAAGCTGTTGCTAAATTATGGAAACAACAAGGTTCTAAATTTAAAAATGGAATTGCCGTTCTTAACGTAAACGGAAAAGAACGTTATTTAATAGCTGTTACAAGAAAATTTGGTGTAGCAGGTGATTGTGTCGATATCGAATTAGAAGATGGTACAGTAGTACCAGCTGTAATCGGCCACAATAAAGGTAATGATACTGGTTCTGAATGGGGCCATGCTCGTACCGACGGAAGTGTAAATATTCTTGAATTTGAAGTACAAAGGGCCAAAGTTATGGCTGATGGCGATCCTACTACAGAAAAATGGGATTTGGAATGGGATAGTAAAAAATCAATTAAGAATATTAAAAATATTGGTAGTATTTTAACTACAACTGCATAGGAGGATGAAAGATGGCAAATTATGATTTATTTAAAAATATTGACCCTGGTGCAATAACAGCTGATACTGCATCTATTCGTCAAAAAATTACAACTAGTCAATCAAAACTATCATCATTCTCATCATCACTATCAGATGGTATGTGGAAAGCACCATCAAAAGCAACTTTAAAAGATGCTTTCTCTAGAATTGATAGTGAAGTATATAAAGATATATTAGATAGTTTAGCTAAATTAGATCAAGCAGCAGGTATCATCTCAAAATATAATGATGCTAAATCAGCTGCTGAAACATATAAAGGTTATATAGCTAACTATAATGAAAGTATTCCTGATTCAGTATTACAATCATGGAAGAGTAATCTTTCTATTAAAGAAGGAATAATGGAAGAGTGTGAAAGACAAATAAACGGATTGAAATAGGTGATAAACTATGGATTTGGAAATAGACTTAAGTGCTTTGCAATCAAAATCTAGTGACTTTGATTCAATGAATAGCAATGTTAAAACTATTTGTGAAGACTGTAATAGTAGTTACCTTAAAAAATTATCAGGAACTGAAATATCTTCATTAAGTTCCAAACTAATTGATAGCGTTAATCGTTTAGAAAAAGGCTATAACAATTCGAATATTTGGTTAACTAATTACAATAATGAGTTAAAACAATTAGAATCCCAACTTAGTAGTTTTAGTGGACCAAATATGTCTAAAGTTGAAGAATTTAAATCAGAATTTACTGATTTATTCACAAAAGTAACAGCTCCTAATTGGACTACTAAAGCCCAAAATGACAGGAAAAAGAAAAAAGAAGAAGAAGCAAAAGCTAAAGAAGATTCAACTGAAACAGTTGAACCAGGAACAATGGATGAGAAAAAGAAAGCATTCATTGGGGATGTTAACGATAAGAGTAAATATTATATTGACCATCGATATCCTAACATGCAAAAAGATTTGCGTTGCTTCAATAATCAAACAGGGGAAGAACTACTTGATAATCAAACAATTCACATGAAAGTTGGAGAAACTATCGTTTTAACAGTTGCATTGCCATACAATGCTGGTGTTCCAAAAAGAATTATTAGAACAACAGCAGCAGATGTCTCAAGTCAAAGCGATAGATATAAAATTACTTCTTCAAAAAGTAATATTTCAGGTGATCCAAATAACATTCAATATGTTAATTATCAATACAATCATTGGCCATCAGGTGTTAATTTAAACACCACTTATTACGAATGGATAATTCATGCAGATAAAAAAGGTAAAAGACAAATATCTCAAACCTGTGAATATGAGTCATCTGCTGGAATACCAAAGTCAATGATTGGAATAAATGTCGTAATAGATTAATAACTCATAAAAGAGGTGAGTAAAGTGGATCTAGAGTATGAATTAGCAACACTTGATTCTAAATTATCAGATTTAGGTGATCAATGTGGAAAAGTTAATAATATATCTAATGATTACAATGGCTCTAGTTTAAAAAAACTATCAGGAACTGAAATAGCTTCTCTTAGTTCAAAACTAACTGCTAGCATAGAAAGACTTCAAAAAGCTTATACCAATTGTAATAATTGGTTTTCAGGCTTTGATTCTGAACTTAAAAGTTTAGAAGAAACACTAACTGCCATGAAAGGCAAAGATGGAGCAATTCCTGAAGACTTTAAAGAAACATTCTCAGATCTCTTTACTAAAGTAGCAGTACCAGTATTAACTACTAAATATCGTAAAGAACAAGAAGAGAAGAAAAAGAGTGGAGTTCTTGACTATAAGGTTGGAAAAGTACCTGAAAAAGGTGTCGAAGCAGCCAATCTTGCCCGTATTGATGCAGGTAAGGGTGGTAGAGCTACATTATTAGATTTCCAAGTGAATGGTGTTTCACTTGGACAAGATGGTGAAATAACCATCAAAAGAGGACAACAAGTTAAAGTTACTGTTTCAATGCCAGAAGAAATTCCAGATGTTGATATTTGTACAAGAACATCAGCACATGGTGGATCTGGACATAATACAATGGTTGAACAACACAATAGTCCTTCAGTTGATAGATACAATTCGAGCACCTTTACAAAGATGCGTTCTTATACATGGTATATAACTGGTCAAAAAACTGGCCAAGTTACATTATCACAAACAGCAGAATTCTCATTAACTGGTAAACATAAACATCGTGGTATTAAGGCGATGTGTAGATTAAGAGTAAAAATAGTAGATTAGAGGTGAAAATATGGATTATGAAATAGAACTATCAGCATTAAGTTCTAAAGCATCAGAATTAACTACTTATGCTAAAGAGATTGGCTCCATAATGGATGACTTCAACAACTCTAGATTAAAAGGACTATCCAGTACTGATATTGGTTTCATAAGTCGTAAAACACTACAATCTATAGAACGATTAAGAATCGCTTATACAAAAACAAGTGAATGGTTAACAAGATACAACACAGAATTAACTCATCTTGAAGAAGAATTATCTAATCTAAAAGGAAAAGATGGTAGTTTACCACTAGATTTTAAAGAATCTTTTGATGATTTATTTACTAAAATAGCCGTTCCGGTATTAACTACTAAATATCGTAAAGAACAAAAAGAAAAAAATAGTATTTCATATAAGAAAAAACAATTTCTTGGCAATGGCGTAGATGACAAAAGTCAATACACAGTTGCTAGTAATGTTCGTAACATGCGTAAACATATGCGTATGTTTGATAACACAACAGGTCAAGAAATACCTGAAGACGGACATATTACAATGAAAGTAGGAGAAACAAGAGTAATAACTGTCAAACTACCTACTAATACAGGAGCAATAAATCAAATTGTTAGAACTACAGCAGCAGATACTTGTAATAAAGGAAATTACTATGGAGATCATTACAAGATTACATCATCAAAGAGTAATCTAACAGGAGATTCAAATAATATTCAATATGTAAATTACAAGAGTAATCACTGGCCTAGTGATAAAAGTATTCTTCATAATAACTATTATGAATGGATAATTCATGCTGATAAAAAAGGTTCAAGACAAATATCTCAAACCTGTGAATATAGTAATTCAGCCATTCCTGGCTGGTATGCCAAAGCAATGATTGGTTTAAATATTACAATCGTTGATTAAAAGGAGGAACTTATATGGATTTTGAAGTTGATTTAAGTGCATTGTCATCGTCTCAATCAGAATTTGAAGGCATGAAAGGAACAGTTCAATCAATTAATAGTGATGTAGGAAGTTCCTATATTAGCAAATTATCAGGAACTGAGATATCATCTTTAAGTGCAGCTTTATTAAGTCATGTTGCTCGTTTAGAGAAAGCTTATGGCAATTCCAACACTTGGTTTGCTGGCTATACTAAAGAACTACAAGAATTGGAAAATAAACTAAGTGAATTCTCTGGACCTAACATGACTAAACCAGAAGAATTTAAAGAAACATTCTTAGATATCTTTACAAAAGCAACAGTTCCGATGATAACAACGGCAGCTAAGAAAGCTCGTGAAGAAGCTAAAGCACTTTTAGGATCACATTTAAAAGAGTATTCACATACAGGTAAAACAGGTGATACTGGTGATTTCTATATTGTTAATACTAGAATACCTGTTAAAGATTATGAAGCATACATTCAAAAGAATAAAATGTATCAAAATGCTGGCTTATTAGATGGCCAATGTATGGTTTTATCACAATACTATGCTGCTGATATGCTTAGCGGTAAATATACTAGAAAATCAACAATGAAAGAACTTGGTGGTGGACCTGCTGTTCGTATGAACGAAGGATGTACATCACCAACTGAAGATAAAGTACTTGAATACGTTTATCGTGAGGTTAATGAAGGCCACCCAGTTGTATTACAAGTTACTCAAAAACAAACTGCTGCTAAGGGATGGCGACATCTAGTAACAGTAGTTGGTTATCATAAAAGTGTTAAAAGTGCAGCAGATCTAACACCAGACAAAATACTAGTTTTAGACTGTGTAGATGGTAAAGTACAAACACTATCTGAAAGAAATAGAAGACTATATAATCAAAATAAAAAATTCCTTGCTTATGGACCTACTGAAAAGTTCCAACAAAGCATTGGTTTAACTGCATAAAAGTGACAACTAAATGTAAGTTTAGTTGCAGTATATGTAAAATAATAATATAATTTAAATAGAGAAGACTAGGAGGAAAAAATATGGATAGAACATTAGGAATTACACCAGAAGAATTAAAAGAAGTTGGAAACCAAATGAAATCTGTTGCTGCCGAAGTTGGTATGATCTTTGATAAAGTTACTGGCATCGTTAATCAAGTAACAGCAAATGACTCTTGGAAGAGTGAAGCATCTGATTTATTCTTAGAAAAATTCGAAACTTTAAAAGTAGACATTGATGCTGACCTTAGAAGATTAGACAATGTTGGACCAACATTAATGGGAGCAGCTGACGACTATGAAGGTGCTGAAGCTGATAACGCTTCCCAAATCAATAAAATTGAAAGAGTTTAATAGGAGGAATAGAACATGGATGTTAAATATGGTTCTTTAGAAGAAGCCGTTAGAGCTTTAGTTGTAAATGCTGAAAACTTAGATGACCCAATTAATAATTATATCCAAAACTCTGAAACTATCGGTGAAGATGGTAGAGTTTGGAAGGGTACTGCCGCAGCACAAGCAAGACCTGTTTTAGATAAACTAAAAGCAGATATCGAAAGCTTACAAATTTTATGTAGAGACTTTGCTGAATCAATTGGTATTTCATTAGAAAACTATGAAGAAGCAGATAGCTCAGCTGTTACAGGAGTTTATAACAATATCAGCGATAATTAAAATGCATTAAAAAAATCCATTAATCTGGATTTTTTTTATTTACAGTAAACTACTTATAACTTTATGCAATATATCTATTATAAATATACCTAATACTGCAAAGAATACTATATTAAGAGATTTACTGCTTAACAAACCAACCAGTTTTTCAAATATCGGTTGTAAAACATATAAGAATAAAACTCCACCTAGACCAAATCTAATGCTAGGACTTAAAGCAATTCTTGCTTGAAAATTATATTTATAATCAGCATATGTTTGCCATGGCCAACTACCACTAATCCATTCACATATATAAGATGTTAATAACTCAATAGCTGTTGCAATTAACATACAACCTAAAAATACAACTGGTATTAAAAGTAACTTCATCTTTAAACTTTTACCAGGTAATATTCTTCCTATCGTAAAGATAAAAGCTAATGCTCCAACACCATATACAGGACAATAAGGACCAAATAAAACACCTCTGTTAGTAAATCCCCATTTATAAACAACTACTTCTAAGAATACTTCATAAATCCATCCTATAACAGCATACATCATAAAGTATAAATAATACTTCTTAATAAACTCAGCCATTCTTATCACCATTTATAGTATAACATATTAATTATAAATTATGATATAATGAAATCCAGGTGGTTTTATGGATTCAAAAAAGAATAAAATAATCCCCATATTAATGTTTTTAATAATAATATTATTAATTATCCTAATTATCATAAAATATACCAATAATGACGATAATAAATATCAAAACAATGGTGTTTATATTAAAGAAGTAGAAAGATATATAAATGATAATTTATACAGTACAACTACTATTAAAATATTATTAGATAATGGTAATATGACCTATACTAAAACAATTGATTATACAGATCCCGTAAGAGAAGGTACTGAATATACTTATAGTGATACATATAAAGAAAACAATAACATAATTAATACAAGAGATAATACTTTCTATGTTAATGAAAATAATTTATGTATAGATATAAAAGATTGCCAAGATTATTTATCTAAAAAACAAAAAGTAACTTATAAAGAATACATAAATGATTTTAACTTAGAAGATTATATCTTCTATCGAAAAAGTATAAATCCTACAGAAGAAAAAGAAATCTATTACATCTCAGATAAATATATTAAAGAGAAAACAGTTGAATACATAGTATATGATTATGATTTAAAGATTAATGTTATTAATATAAATACAATACCTAAAAAAAATCGTAAAGAAATAATTGAAAAATATGATTTAACTAACTATCCAACATTAATCATTTTAGATAAAAATAAAATATATTTTAATGAAGAAATAAATGAATCAAACATACCTAAAATATTAGAAAGTAATGGCTTTAAGAGTAGATAAAATCTACTCTTAATTTTTTATCTATGATAAAATATTTATAGGTGATTTATATGTTTAATAATACAGATATCATTATTACAACTAATACACAAAAAAAAGAATTATTAAAGTCTTTTAATAAAACTTTATTAAACATAAAAATATATACTTTAAATGAGTTTAATAAACTATTTTATTTTGATTATAGTAAACAAACTATTTTATATATAATGCATAAATATAATGTTATTTATGAAATAGCAGAGATTTATTTAAATAACTTAACATATCTATCTAACGAAACCTATCTAAGTCCTAAATTACAATTCTTACAAGAACTAAAACAAGATCTTTTAAATAATCATTTATTAACAATTAATAAACTATTTAAAGCTTCACTAAATAATAAAAGAATTGTTATTTATAACTTAGGTAATAATAAAGAAGTAGAACTTCTTACTAAAGAATTAGAGAGTACTTCAAAAGTAGAAGTAATAAATGATAAAGAATTAGTTTATACTAATCATACAGTTTATGAATTTAATACGATTGAAGATGAAGTAGAATACGTAGCTAATTCTATTTGTTCACTTATTAAAAAAGGTATTGATATCAAACATATCTATCTAACTAATTTAAATGATGATTACTATAAACTAATAAGAAGAGTCTTTCCAATGTTTAATCTACCATTTACATTAAATGATAATGGTTCTATTTATGGTACTTATCTTTCTAATAAATTCTTAGAATTATATGATTCTGATATTAACAAAACAATGGATACATTAAAAGAATATGTTGATTCTGAATCAACAGAAGATATCTATAACCAAATCTTAGACATTGTTAATAACTATGCTTTTATTGACAACTACAGTGAAGTATTTGAACTAATTAAAGGTGATTTAAAAAGTACTAAACTAAAAACAAAAGATATTATAAATTCTATTCATGAATCTAGTTTAGATAATTCTTATACAGAAGATGATTATGTTTATTTATTATCATTTAATCAAGGAATCATCCCTCATATTCATAAAGATGAATCATACTTAAATGATGGTGAAAAAGAAGAACTACATATCTCTTTAACAGTAGATAAAAATATTCAAGAAAGAGAAGATACTATTCTTAAACTAGCTAACATCAAAAATTTAATTATTACTTATAAAAAACAAGCTAATGGTGATAAATTTAATATTTCTAATATTAATGAAGAATTACATTATGAAATAATAACTAATCTACCCAAAGATTATACTTATTCTAATCTCTATAATAAAATAGAACTTACTAGTTTAAAAGATGAATACAATAAATATGGTACCGTAAGTGATTCATTATATGCACTTAATTCTACATATAAAGATTTACCATATAGAACATATAATCATGATTTTACCGGTATTAATAAAGATGAATTAAAACAATTTATTAATAATAAATTATCTTTATCTTATACTAAAATAGATAACTATTATCGCTGTCCATTTTCTTATTATTTAAATTACATACTTAATCTAAATATCTATGAAGATACTTTTAGTCAAAAACTAGGTACTTTATTTCATGCTGTCTTAGAAAAGTTTAGTAACTATGCTGGTACTTATGATGAACTATGGCAAGAAACAATAAGTAGTATGAATACAACCTTTAATAATCAAGAACAATTCTTTTTAGAAAAACTACATGATGAATTATCATTTGTTATTGATGTCTTAAAAGATCAAGAAACATATACTGACTTACATAATGAATTACATGAAGAAAAAATATATACAAGTATTTCTGGCGATATGAAAATAACTTTCTCAGGTATCATCGATAAGATTAAATATAAAGAAGAAGATAATAAAACTATTATTGCTATCATTGATTATAAAACAGGTACACCTAGTTTAGATTTATCTACCATAAGTCATGGTATTGGCATGCAACTACCTGTCTATCTATATCTAGCTAAGAACTGTGATAAATTAACTAACATCGAAGTAGCAGGTTTCTATCTTCAACATATTCTTAATAATGAGGTAACTGCAGCTATCGGTGAAGATTATGAAGAATTAAAAAAGAAAGAATTATTATTACAAGGTTATTCTAATGATAATATATCTATTCTTTCTACTTTTGATAAAACATATGAAAACAGTTTAATGATTAGAAGTATGAAACTTAAAAAAGATGGTGATTTCTATGCTTATGCTAAAACACTATCTAGTAAAGAAATGAATATTTTAAGTGACATTGCTGAAAACAAAATAAAAGAAGCGTCAGAATTAATTACTAATGCTAGATTCGCTATCGCTCCTAAAAAAATAGGGGATACTAACTATGGTTGTAGATATTGTAGTTTTAGAGATATCTGCTATCGTTCACCTGATGACATCGTTGAATTAGATCCAGTTAGTAAAGAAGAAATGTTTGGAGGTGAGTAGTATGGCATGGACAGAAGAACAACAACTAGCAATCGATACTAAAAATAGCAATATTATTGTTTCAGCAGGTGCTGGTTCTGGTAAAACAGCAGTTTTAACAGCTAGAACCCTTCGTATCTTAAAAGAAGGAACTCATGTAAATGAATTATTGGTTTTAACATTTACTAATGCCGCAGCAGCTGAAATGAAAGAACGTATCAGAAATTCTATTGCTAAAGATGAATCTCTAAAACAAGAACTAGATTTAATCGATCAATCTTATATCACAACATTCGACTCATTCGCTTTATCTATTGTTAAAAAATATCATTATCTTTTAAATATTTCCAATAATATAGCTATCTCTGAAAAATCTATTATTGATATGAAACAGAGTGAAATAATAGATGAAGTATTTGATTACTATTATCAAAATCCAACACCAGAATTTGGTAAATTAATTAAAGATTTCTGTGTTAAAGATGATAGATTATTAAAAAAATCTATTCTTAAAATAGCAACTAAAATAGATGCTAAACCAGATCGTGAAGAGTATTTAAATAATTACTTAGATAACTATACGAATCCTAAATACTTAGAAACAATCTACAATGAATATTTGAATATTGTAAATACTTTAAAAGAAAAATATAACATAGCTTATGATGAATTCTTATCTAGTATAAGTGAATCTCATATTGAAAAAATAAATGCTTATGAAGCTAATCTTTATAAAGCTAAATCTGTTGATGAAATATTAACAAGTTTAAATAGCTTAGGTCGCTTCCCAGCTCTAAAACTAGATGAAGAAGCTTCACTTCTTAGAGAGAATTATAAAGCCAGTATTGAAGAATTAAAATCAGTTCTTAAATACGGTAATGAAGAAATAATTAAAGAAGGTTTAACTATTTCTATCGATTATATAAAAGCTATATTAGATATCATCAAAGAATACTTAAATCGTTTACATGAATATAAATCATTAAATGAAATATATGACTTTCAAGATATAGCTCTATTATCTATAAAGATCTTAAAAGAAAATGCTTCCGTAAGAGAAGAATTAAAAAATAACTTTAAAGAAATAATGGTTGATGAATATCAAGATACTAATGATATTCAGGAAACCTTTATTTCGATGATTGAAAATAATAATGTTTATATGGTAGGTGATATTAAACAATCTATCTATCGTTTCCGTAATGCTAACCCCTATATCTTTAAAAATAAATATGATTTATATAAAGAACATAATGGTGGTATTAAAATTGATTTATTAAAAAACTTCCGTTCCCGTAGAGAAGTATTAGATGGTATTAATGATATCTTTAATTTAATTATGGATAATACTATAGGTGGGGCAGAATATACTGAATCCCATCAAATGGTCTTTGGTAATGATACTTATACTACCTTAGGTCATACTAACCAAGATAATAAAATGGAAATCTTAGAATATCCATATGATAAAGATACACCATATACAAAAGAAGAAATTGAAATCTTTGCTATAGCAAGAGACATAGAAAACAAGATCAAAAACAAATATCAAATCTTTGATAAAGATAATAAAGTTTTAAAAGATATTACTTACAATGATTTTGTAATCTTAATTGATCGTGGAAGTGAATTTGACTTATATAAAAAAGTATTTGAATACTTAGGTATTCCATTAACTCTATATAAAGAAGAAACATTTAATTCTTCAGATGATATTTATATCATAAAAAATATTATTGATTTAATCGTTAATATGAAAGAAGAAAACTATGATACTAAATTCAAATATGATTTTATAAGTATAGCTAGAAGTTATTTATATAATTATGATGATGATACGATCTTTAAATATTTCTTAAATGATAACTTTAAAGATTCTAGTATCTATAATGACTTCAAAGAAATATCTAACGAACTAACTCATCTAAGTATCTCTAATGTCTTAGAATACATTATTAATAAAACTAATATGTATGAAAAAATGATTACAGTAGGTAATATTAATTCTTCTCTAATAAGAATTAATAAACTATTTGATATAGCTAATAACTTAAGTAGTTTAGGTTATAACATTTATACTTTTAGAGAATATTTAAATGATTTAATTGAAGATGAATATGATATGAAATATTCAGTAGAAGAGACTGATTCTAACTCAGTTAAAATAATGACTATCCATAAATCAAAAGGACTAGAATATCATATCTGTTACTATCCTGGTTTATATAAAGGATTCAATATAACTGATTTAAATGATCGCTTCCTTTATGATAATCGTTATGGTATCATCTCTCCATTCTTTAAAGAAGGTATCCATGATACTATTATTAAATATTTAGTAAGATATCACTACCTAGAAGAAGAAGTAGGTGAAAGAATTAGATTATTCTATGTAGCTTTAACTAGAGCAAAAGAAAAGATGATTCTTCTAACACCATCTCTAGAGCCAACAGATTATAACTTAGAAAGTAACGGTACAATAGATGAAGTTATTAGAAGAAACTATCGATCATTCTCTAATATCTTAGAATCAATCAAATCACGTATCAGTAAATATTACAAAGAAATAAACATCGATGATTTAAAAATAACTACTGATTACCAATTTACTAAAACAAAATTAAAAGAAATAACGAACAAAACAGAAAGTATTAAAGTAGAGGAGATAACTATTCCTGAAAGTCCAGAATTAGAAAGCAAACACTTCTCTAAAACAACACATACTTTAATCGATAAAAATACCTTTGATAACATGCAATTAGGTTTAAAAGTTCATGAAATATTTGAATTACTAGATTTTAAAAATCCTGATTATTCTCTAATTGATGATGAATTTATCAAAGACAAAGTACAAAAATTCTTATCATCAGATATATTAAAAGATCTAGCTAAAGCAAAGATCTATAAAGAACATGAATTCATTTATGAGTTAGATAATATCGAATATCATGGTATAATAGATTTGATGATGGAGTATGATGACCATATTGATATCATCGATTATAAATTAAATAATATAAAAGATGAAAATTATCTAAATCAATTAAATGGTTATAAAGAATATATAAAATCTATATCTAATAAAGATATAAATATTTATTTATATTCTATAATAGGTGAAAAAATAGAAAAATTATAAAGGAGGGTTTATTATGGTATCAAAAGAATTTAGAAAACAACAAAATGATATATCTCTAATAATTGATTCATTAATAAAAATGATTACCTATAAAGATATTCTAATTGATAATACTGAATACTATTTCCATAATAATGCCCGTAATAACTTCTTATATTCACTTTATATCTTTAAATTAATTATAAATAGTAATGAATATTTAACAGATAAATATAATGAATACTTAACTCATATCAAAGATAAAGTAAATAAAAATACTAATCTAAAAGAAATATCTATAAAGAAAATAAGTAATATTAAAATATTCAATGTAATTGATTTATTAATCTATGTTAGAGAACAAGTTATTAACAAAGGTTATCTAATCAAAGATAATAAAATCTATTTAGATAATGAATATATAGATGCTACTTGGTTAGCTCAAGTTATATCACTTATCTTTGATAGTAAAAAAGGTGAAACATCTAAAAAGAATATAACTATTTGTTATACAATACCTAATAAAGATATTAAAAAAATAGAAGAAGAAAAAGACTTAGATAAACTATTATCACAATTTACTTATTATTATATAAAAGTTAAATATACTGATAAAACTAAACCAATTAAAGAGAATAACATTCTTATTATTAAGAATGCTGCTATCAATTACTTAAAACATTTAAAACAATATAAACATGGTTTAGAAACAGAAGAATCATATTTAATCTTCTATAACTTATTAAAAAATGAATGTCATAAACAAGGTTTTGTCTTAGAAGAAGAAACATATTTCTTAAATGAATTAGATGAAAAATATCTAAGTAAAGTAAAAGACTATATAACACCAAGTTTCTATACATTCAGTTTAAGTAAACAAGTACATAGTATTGAAAATAGAGTATGGCAACTATCTAATGATCTAACTATGTTAGAACATATGAATTATGCTTTTGATTCAACAATGAACTTTATTAATTTATTACATACCAAAACTAAAGGAGCTACTTATAGTAAATTAAAATGGACTTATAATTTAAGAGATATCCAAATACTTTTAGTATTAATAATTCAAAAGTTTGCTAATACTTATCTTCTAAATGATGAAGAGATTGATTATAGTTTATTAGATTTAACTGGTATCAAACCTGAATACATGAATAGTATAGGTGATACTGAAGAACAAGATATTAAAAATAATATAAAAGGTTTAGAAGTAGAATTAATGTCCTATAAAGCTACTCTAGATAAATATAAAGAAGAAAAGAAATCTCTTAACCTAGAAGAACTAGGTCAAGATAGATACTTAAAAGAACTAGAAAGAATAGTTGGTAATATTAATAGAACAAGTATTGAAATAGCAACTATTAATTCTACTATTGCTGGTATCAATAGAGAATATGAAGAAACTAAAAAGAAACAAGCTTCTAAGTATAATAATGTTGATTTGTTTAATTACAATAACTCAATAATTCAACATATATGTAATTCTATTACATCATGTAGTTTCTATTTAAAAACAAATAATAATAATGATTTATTAGACAATGTCATAATCTTTGAAGATTATGGTAGAGCAGATAATGCCTTCTACCTAGAAATAAGCTTTAGAAGTCTTCTAAAACTAAGTAATCCAAAGAAAATAACAGGTATCGAAGAACAAACTGACTTACCAAAACTAGCAGGGTGATTAACATGAAAAAGATTTTACCAATAATAAATGCTATCTCTGGTGTAGCAGCATTCTTAATACTTTTATTTACTAAAACATCTAATAATTTCGTTTATATTATTATCATGTCTCTATTTATTGGTTGGGCATTACCATTCTTATCACTAATTATAAGTGGTATTACAATAGCAATAGATAAACATCATAAATTAACTTTAATTTTTGATATATTAGCTTTTCTTTTAATCGCTTTCTTATTATTCTTAATCTTTAAGATTTATGATAAACATTTCTTAATACTTGTCATAGAATACTTCTATATAGCTATTCTAAATATCATTAATATAATTTATTTAATAAACTATATTAAGAAACATCCAGATCTTGAACTAAGAAAAATAAAAGAAGAAAAAAAGAAAAGTAAAAACGGAGCTATCGTATAAAAAAATGACACATTAGTGTCATTTTTATTTGTAATAACATATCATATCTCTAGTTAAGAATAATGCATCTTCAATAGTTGATTTATTCTTTAAACCATCTAATCCATATTTAGTATCTCTAAAAGGTCCATCATATTTAGAAACATCTATATCTACAACTTCATATATATATTTATTAATTGAAGTATTAATAACTACTTTAATACCATTGGTTAAATTCATAACACTTCCAGCTTCTGTATTATCACAGTTTAAACAATAATTTTGATAAGCTTCACTAGAATTAAAAGAATATAATATTTCTTTCTTATAAGTATTAAAAGTATCACCAGTAAAAACAAAATTATAAGTAGTTACTTCAGTACCAATTATATTACCATCAGTATCAGTTAAAGGTTTAGTACCACTACAAGTTAAATCTTGTACTAAATTATCATAACTGCTATCTTTTTTAGCATTGCTATTACCACCAATCACATCATCATTTTTAAGTTCTTTAATAACAGCAATAGCAATAATAATTAATATCAGCGATAACAAAATAACAAAGAATATAACCAACCCATCTTTCTTCTTCATATGATCACCTTAACAACTATATTATATCATAATTATAAAATATGATATAATACATTATAGGTGATAGCATGAAAAATGATGTTAAAAGATTACCATACCCAGAAAAGAATAAAATACCTAAGAAAAATATCTTTATAATAATCTTTTCTGTTTGTTTATCATTAGTAATTATTCTAAGTTTAGCTTATTACTTTTTAATCTATAAAAGTGATGCTAATCTATTAAAAAGATACTTATTAAGTGAAGGCTATACATGTAATAATGTTACATGTAATAAAATTGAACAAGAATATTCTTATTCCTACAATTACAAAAAGAACGCCCTTACAGCAAGTAACAAGAACTATACTATCGAAGTATCTAATAATCATCCATATATCGAAATAAGAAATATCGATCTTGTATGTGAATATGAAAAAGACGAATATAATGGTACTGATAAAATAGATGATTCATTTACATATAGTAATGAATGTAAGGCATATATAGATGATGTTAATGATATTATCTTCTATAGAAGTAGAATAATGGATAAATACAAATAAGAACCATATATATGGACAAAAAGCCCAAAATATGGTATAATTAAATTACGTAAGAGGGAGTAGTTCCATCGATAGATGAAATAACTCAACAACCGGATTAACTCCTGGGTTATTGATAAAGAACAAGACTTTTATAGTATTATAAAAGTCTTTTTTATATCTAAAAAAGACCAAAGGAGGTGATGGTATGAAATATGTTTTGGACAAAAAGAAAGTTGCAGCTCTTGTAATAGCAGGAACTCTTACAACAATGATGTTAACTGGATGTAGTAAGGATGAACAAGATGTACACACTAATCCAAAAGAAATACCAAAAATGGAACAAATTCAAGAAACTGAAAAATTGCCTAACAAAACTTTTCAACCAGGAGAACATGTTTATTTCAAAAGATATTATTCTTCAGAGAGTCACTATGCTGAAAAAGTTAAGGGTGGCCAAGTTTCTGTTCCAGAAGGATATGAAATACTTGATATTGAAAATTTCACTGAAAAATATGGTTATGGTTCTCAAACAGGTGGTTTCGATATCTGGTTTATCAATACTGCAACAGTAGAAGTTGAACCATGTTACAACGAAATATATAGTTCTTACGACTATAGTGAACCAGGAAAAGTTATAGTTCCAGCAGTTGAAGAAGAATCACCAACATTAAAACTAACTCCATAAAAAAAGTAAATCAATTGATTTACTTTTTTTTATCTTTTATAAATAAACTTTTCCGTACCATAATAACTTAATTCTGTAATTATATCAGCTAACTCCTCAATTGATTTATCAAAATCATTTTGAATCCAATAATTAATAATACCCAAAGTACCATTAAAGATAAATGCCGTTGCAAATTCTTCTGTTTCTACTGATATATCAGGTAAATCATGTTCCCATTTATCTTTACATCTTATATAAGCATCATTTAATACTTCATTTAAGAAATAAATATTATTCTTTGTACTAAATAATACTTTAATTAAATTCTTATTTTCTAAACATATCTTAAGTAATGCTAATACATAATCATATAAAGTATTATTCTCATAGTTATAATCTACATAACTATTCTTAAACTCATTAACAAAATCTTCTTCCATCTTATCTAATAGATCAAATATATCAAGATAATATCTATAAAAAGTAGCTCTGTTAATATCTGCTATATCACATATCTCACTAACTGTAACTTTTGTAATATCTTTACCTTCTAATAGTAAATCTATTAATGTATCTTTAATCATTTTTTTTGTATATTTTGTTCTTCTATCCATAAAAACCTCCAGTTTTTAAACAAATCAATTATTATCTGTTTAAAAAGTATCAATCTCTCATTTAATTGATGATTGAATGAAAGATTAAATAAATTATATAATACACTTGTAATATATTCAACAAGTGTTTAAAAAAAGGAATGATATATATGAAAAAGAAATTTAAAGATAATAAGATAAATGTTTACGAAAAATCAGTTTATGAATACATCAAAGAAATGAATATCGGTAATGATGATTGTACAGCAATCAATTATTTCAAGCATAAAATGTCTTTTAAAGCATTCTTTAAGAAAATAGATGAATGTGCTAGTGCTTTTAGAAGTACTGGTATTAGAGAAGGGGATGTCGTAGCTATTTGTATGGCTAACACACCTGAAGCTGTAATAGCATTCTATGCTTTAAATAAAATAGGTGCTATTGCTAATATGATCCATCCTTTATCAGCTGAAGCCGAAATAAAAGAATCATTAAATAGTACTCATAGTGTTATGCTAATAGCTATTAATATTATTTACGATAAAATAAAAGATATTGTTGATGAATCACCAGTATTCAAAACAGTTATAGTATCACCAAGTGATTCAATGCCTAAACTATTACAAATGGCTTACAACCTTAAAGTAGATAAGATTAAATATACTAAAGATGAATCAATAGTTAGATGGAGAGATTTCGTTGGTACTGCACGTCATTATAATGCTCGTACTGTTCATAAAACAAAAGATGATGTAGCAGCTATCTTACATAGTGGTGGTACTACAGGAACTCCTAAGAATATTGAATTAACTAATGGTAATATGAATGCTTTAGGTGAACAAGCACATATTGTTTTACCAGACATGCGCACTGAAGATAACTTCTTAGCTATCATGCCATTATTCCATTGCTTTGGTTTAGTAGTATCAGTTCACTGTCCACTTTCTTGTGGAACAACAATTACTTTAGTACCTAAATTTGATGCTAAACGTTTTGATAAACTAATAACTGATTACAAACCAACTGTAATGGCAGGTGTTCCAACTTTATTTGAAGCAATGATGACAAATAAACATATGGAACATATTGATCTATCAAGATTAAAAATAGTTCTATCTGGTGGTGATACTTTACCAGCTTCTAAAAATAAAATAGTAAATGAATTTTTAAAGAGTCATGGTAGTAAAGCTAAAATAACACAAGGTTATGGTATGACTGAAACCTGTGGACCAGTATCATTTGGTTCTGACTTGGGAAGTATTGGTGTTGCTTTCCCTGGTAATACAATCAAAATTGTTAACCCATATACTAGAGAAGAAGTAGAAACAAATGAAATAGGTGAAATAATTGTTACTGGCCCTACAGTTATGAAAGATTATTTAAATAATGAAGAAGAAACTAATAATACAATAGAAGTAGACGCAGAAGGCAATCGTTGGGTCCATACAGGCGATTTAGGACGTTTAGATAAGAATGGTGCTTTATACTTCGAACAACGCTTAAAAAGGATGCTAATCGTCTCAGGATACAATGTATATCCATCACATATCGAAGAAGTATTAATGCGTCACCCATACATTGAATCATGCGGTGTAGTAGGAATACCTCATCCATACAAAGTACAAGTACCTAAAGCTTTCCTAGTTTTAAAAGGAAATGTTAAATTAACTAATAAAGTTAAAAAAGAAATTCAAGAATATTGTGAAAAGAACTTAGCTCACTATATGATCCCAAAAGAATTCGTTTATCGTGAGTCACTACCTAAAACAATGGTAGGTAAAGTAAACTATCGTGAATTAGAAAAAGAAAGTGCTTAAACACTTTCTTTTAATATATGATATAATTCATATGTTAATGAGGTGATCATATGAAAGAAGAACTAGAAAAACTATCAATGGGTTTTATTAAACATCATGATTTTGAATTATTAGAGGTATCTCCAGAAAGAGTTATTTTAAAAGCACCCCTTACAGAAAAATCTATGAATCCCTATGATATGGCTCATGGAGGTCTAATCTTTGGCTTAGGAGACACCGCTATGGGAATTCTATGTCGTACAACAAATAGAAATGCTGTAACAGTAAATGCTTCTATTAACTATTTAAAACCCGGAAAAGGCGAGTACTTAACTGCTGAAAGTGAAATGCTTAAAGAAGGAAATAAACTATGTTTTTTAAGAGCAAATATCTATGATAGTGAACATAATTTAATAGCTAATATGGAAGGTACTTATTATTTTATAAATTAGAAGAGAAATCTTCTTTTTTTTGTGTTATAATAAAAATAGTATGATAGGAGGTGTAATTATGTATACAGAAGAACTAAAAGCAATAGAAGTATTACTTAACTATGCTTTACTTCGTAATGGCCTAAGTGAAATCATTACAGAAGAATTTGTTTCACCTAGTGATTTTACTAGAGCTAAAATGAATATCTTCAATTTAATATCTATACATATAATTGCATCTTCGGAGAATCTACCAAACATCGATTATGATAAATTCTTAAAAGATGGTCGTTGTGAATTATATAGTAAATCTATTAAATCAGTTTACTATGAATTAAATAAAATACTAACTAGTAAAGAAATAGTATCAGAAATAGTCTTAGCATTAAAACATAATGGTTATAGTTTTGATGGTCAAAGTAATATTGTTATTAAAACTCGTTATGTAACAGCAACTATTACTAAAGAATGGCTATGTCGTTTATCTGAACTATGTCGTCAAACTAACTTCCGTCGTATCTTCTTATATAATAAGAATCATGAAAATGACATAACAGATGAAAAATCATTATTAAACTATCTATATCATACTAAAACATATCATATCTCTTTATCATCAGATACTGCTGTTAATTTAAGAGGTATTTATAATAATGCTGGTTATCTAACCAGATCTCTACTAGCTTCTAAGAAGAAAGTTAAAGTAGAAGATATTCGTGAAGCATTTACTTCTTCAATAGGTGGTAGTATTAATTCACGTGTTGAAAAATATACCATCCCAAGTTATACATATATTCTAAAGAAAGCTAACTTAGCGGGTGATGCTTTTTATAGTAAACCATTAAGTTTACAAAAAGAATATATAAGTAAATGGTTATTAGAAATGGAAGTAAGTAATAATAAAGCTATTGAAGAATTACGTAAGTTAGTTTTATATACTAAACCAGATAGTTCATATCGTGAAGTATCTGAAAAAGTAGATATGTCTAATGCTATCTTAGGTTTATTTAATACTTTCATTCGTTTATTAAGAGATTCAGATATTGATCTATATGATATATCTATATCTAAAATAAAATTAAAGAAATATATTAATGATAAAACATTAGATTATTATGAAGAATTAAGATCTATTATTAAAGAAATAAATTCTTTAGAAGATGAAGATGATAAAGAAGATAGTATTACTAATTCAATTAGTAAGAGATTACAAAAGATTAATAATACAGCTTCTGCTGAAGGATCTATTGATGAAGAATTATCTGTCTTAACACAAGAATTTGAAATCTTTAAAAATAGACAAAGAAATAAAGATGAATTAGGTAATAGAAGAAATACTATTCAAAATATAATTAATTATAATCATGAACATTCTCTAGAAGAAATAGCATTTGATAATGAAAAGATTATTGGTTTAATCTTAAATGCTATATCTAGTGGTCGTGTTTATTTTGATGACAATCGTCGTGATCGTATTGTTATTGAATGTTTTGATAAAGAACTAGGTTTAGTAACATTTAAAGCTGATATTAAACTATCTGATTTCTTAACATTAGTAGAAGATATTAATTATTCTGTTGCTCATAAAGAAGAACAAAGTTTATTGGCAGCATAGGGGGGATTTATATGGGATTCGTTTTATCCAAAAAAGATTTATTATCTACAGAAAATGTAGATAAAGTAGATGTCTATTTTAACTTAGATGAAGTTAGTATAGGTGAACCTAAAATAACTGATATTGATAAAAAGATAGCTAAGATAAAAAAGATGAAAAACATTGATTATGAAGTTAAAAGTAATCTTTTAAGTGAATATAGCTTATATCAAAAAGCCAAAAGCTTTAAAGAACAAAAACAAATCGAAAAAAGAATTAATGAAATAATAAAAAAGAATGGTCTTTAAACCATTCTTTTTTAATTAACCCCCAATAATTTACATTTATAGTCAAATAAGAATTCATTTATTATAGTTAAATCATATATACCTTCTACAAAACAGAATCTAATTATTAAATCATAAGTATTGTTTTTAGGTAATGAATAAGAAGCACTTTCTAATAGTTCTTCAATTTCTTCTTCATCTAGTTCTAAAGCAATACCTAAAAGTATTACTGTTTCTTTACTAGGATGATAATCACTATCACTTCTTATCTTTGAAAATAATCTTCTATCAATATGTACTTTATTATACACATCACTATCTTTTAACTCTCTATCATCAATGAATTTAAATAATAACTTTTGAAACTTATTTTCATCTCTATTATCGTTAATATAAGTGGCTAGGGAAGTATCTTCATCTAAAGATTCCATTCCTTCTAACATAGCACTACTCATACAACAAGATTTATCTACACTAAATCTTGTTTTTTGAAAACCAACATAACCATATTTCTCTAAGTTATTATTAATATATAACTCTAATTTTTCTTTCATTAAAATTGTCCCCTTTCAAGCGACCAAACATCTCTATAAATATAATATCATGTTATCAAGAAAGAAGGAAAAATATATGAAAAAGAAAGAATTAGATGTTGTTTTCTTACTAGACCGTAGTGGATCTATGGGTGGTATGGAAACTGATACTATAGGAGGTTATAACTCATATTTAAATAATCAAAGAAAGAATAAGTTTAATACATATATAACAACTGTCTTATTTGATGATAAATATGAAGTACTACATGATAGATGTAGTATCAAAGATGTTAAAGACATCACTGATAAAGAATACTATGTAAGAGGATGTACTGCTTTAATGGATGCTATTGGTAAAACAATTAAAAATATTGAGCATCAAACAGATAATAAAGTATTATTCGTTATTACAACAGATGGGTTAGAAAACGCCTCAAAGGAATACAATAAGAATAGTATCAAAAGACTAATTAAAAAACATCAAGACTGGGAATTTATCTATTTAGGAGCAGATATTGATTCCTATGGTGAAGCAGCTAGTATCGGTATCTCTAGAAAGAATACTTATGATTATACTAAAAGTAAAGAAGGAACTAGAGCTTTATTTAAATCAGTATCTAAAGCCGTAGATTGCATGTATGAATGCGGCGAACTAGATGAATCTTGGAAAGATGAATTAAAAAATAGCTAATTAATTAGCTATTTTAATTTACTAAAAATATCACCTAATTTATCATGTATTACTAAATCAGCCATTCTATCATAAGAAGTAATATCTCTATTAATTATTACTAAGTACTTACCTCTAAAATAATTAATATAACTAGCAGCAGGGTAAACTACTAAAGAAGTACCACCTATAATTAATAATTCACATTCTGAAATAGCTTTTATCGTATCTCTTACAACTTGTTCATTTAAAGGTTCTTCATATAAAACAACATCAGGTTTTATAATACCTCCACAATCACATTTAGGAATTCCTTTACTTTTAAATACATATTCGGCACTATATTCTTTACCACAATCCATACAATAATTACGATAGGTAGTACCATGTAATAACAATACATTCTTACTACCAGCTTTTTCATGTAAGCCATCAATATTCTGTGTAACTATTGCTTTTAACTTGCCTTGATCTTCTAATTTTTTTAAGTATTTATGTGTTACATTAGGTTCTATATCTAAACAATTTAATTTATCTTTATAAAACTTATAAAATTCTAGAGTATGTTCATCAAAGAAAGTTCTACTAAGCATTACTTCAGGAGGATAATCATATTTCTCATTATATAAACCATCAACACTTCTAAAGTCTTTAACACCAGATTCTGTACTAACTCCAGCTCCTCCAAAGAAGACAATATTATCGCATTCATCAATCATTTTTTGCAGTTTTTCATAATTTTCCATAGTAAACACACCTCACTTATATTATAATTGAATTATAGAAAAGAGGTAATAAAAATGAAAAAAGTATTTAATGTATTTCTAGGTATAATAGCATTTGTAGCTATTTTATGTGCTGGAGTACTAATTGGAGGACGTAATATATTCTCTGGAAACAACATGTCTAAACTTTTAAACATTGTTGTTGATGAAAAAGGAGAGGAATCACTAAAAGACGCTATATTTGATGATACAGAATATAAAGGTTTTAGTGACTACGTTGATGAAAAGAAATTAGAAGATGCTCTTGGTGATTATGTAAGTAATTATTTCAAAGTAGAAGTAGGTATTTCATCTAAAATGGATTCTTCTAAACTATCTAAAGTATTAAAAGATGCAGCTGAAGAATATAATGAAGATCATGACAAAGAAATAAGTTCTAAAGAAATTGATAGAGCTTTAGATAGACTAGATAAAGAAGTAATCAAAGAGAGTAAACTTGGAGATGAAGAAAAGAAAGTATTTAAAGCAATCTTCTCTAATTCAACATTGTTTATCTTTATTGCTATTGCAGCATTATTCTTATTCTTTATTTACTTAGTAAGTAAATCATTAAAGACATTATTCTTCCATATTGGTTTAACTACATTAATAAGTGGTTTAATAATCAAATTTGGTAGTTCAGGCATTCTAAATTATGCCTTAAATGATTCTTCATTTACTGGCTCAGAAGATGCTATGGAAACAATCTTTAATGCCGTAGGTACTATTGGTATCATAGGTATTGTAATTGGTATAGTTTGCTTTGTTCTTTCATTTGTATTTGGTAAAAAAGCCAAATCTAAACCATCACCAACTTATGAAGAAGAAGTTACTAGAGAACCAGAAGAATATGTTACTAAAGACTTAGTACCTGATGCTGAAACAGTTGAAGAAGCAGAAGAAAATTCTTCCCAAAATGATGATTAAGACATATAATAACTAAACAAGAAGGTGAATAATAATGTCAAAATTTAATATGGTTGATCTAGATGGCAACAGTCTTGGTTCATTAGATAGTAGTTCAAATACAGTAAAAAATTCTAGTGGAAAAACATTATATACTATCAAAGGTAAATACTTAATATCTGAAGCAGATGATGAAGTTCTTACAGTTGAAAATGATGGTCGTGTAGCAGATGAAAGTGGTAAACAAGTAGGTTATATATATAACTACAAAGATTTTAAAGAAAGTAGATCAACTAGTAAGAGTACAACTAAAACAACTAGTAGTACAACTTCAAGAAGTACTTCTTCAAGTAGTACAAGTAATACGAAGAGTAGTACAACAACATCTAAACCAAAACCAACACCAACGACAAATAATCCAACAACTAAAAAAGATTCATGGACCGATTGGTTATGGCTTGGTGTAATCGTTCTTGTCCTAATATGGTTATTTGGTCCTAAAAGCATACCTGGAACATGGGTTGTAAGTGGAATTGAATATGAAGGTAAAACTTATTCAATAACAGAATCAGACTTTAAAAAATTGGCTGAGGATTCTGGATCAGACGTAAGCTCTGACCGAATTGAAAGAACCGTTAAAACTTATAAAAAAATGGAACTTAATTTCAAAAAAGGTGGAAGCGGAACAATACGTTCTGATGAATACAATCAAGGATATTCAAGATTCACATGGGACAAAGACGGAAACGAAGTTACTATTGAAACAGAAACGACATGGGAAGATTATGGCGCCGTAACAAAGCTTGAAATGAAAGGCGGCAAATTGCGTTTAGAATCCGGAGACGTAACAATTATATTTAAAAAGAAATAATAAAAAAAGATAGCATTATTTGCTATCTTTTTTATTGTTCCATTTCCATTCAGATACTTCTGGCATATCATAACCATATTCATGAATGAATTGTTTATGTTCAACTAATTTTTCTTGCATTAACTTAGTTAAATAAACACCTTTACTACCTAAGTTAGGTAATAATCTACAAGCTTCAATTACTAAATGATATCTATCGATTTCATTTTGAACTCTCATATCAAATGGAGTAGTAATAGAACCTTCTTCAACGTATCCTTTAACAACTAAATTTCTATTGAATCTATCATACAATAATTCATGTATTAATGTAGGATATCCATGGAAGTTGAATAGGATAGGTTTTTTCTTTGTAAATAATGCATCATATTCTTCATCACTTAATCCGTGAGGATGCTTTTTATTTGATTGTAATTTGAATAAATCAACTACATTTATAAATCTTACTTTTACTTTAGGTAAGTACTCATTAATAATACTTGTTGCAGCAAGTGCTTCTAGAGTAGGT
>JAEEGL015405484.1_pt1 | contig 33506 bp, 47 predicted proteins | sample 9134231 | NCBI WGS metagenome assembly JAEEGL01 (sample SAMN16246548, study PRJNA631951) | gut metagenome | biome: gut microbiome; feature: rumen; material: fiber-attached | host: Bos | place: Iran: Karaj | collected 2018-10 | reverse complement strand
GGATCATGGACTATGCAAACCGTTTTGAGATCGCGGATTCCCTTAAAAACCTCATCTCCTCATATTCACACGGAATGAAGCAGAAGGTCGCGATCATCGGAGCTCTTATCCACAACCCAAAGCTGCTGGTGATGGACGAACCCTTTGTGGGACTCGACCCTAAAGCTTCTTTCACATTAAAAGAGATAATGCACGAGATGTGCACCGCAGGTTCCGCCGTTTTCTTTTCCACCCACGTGCTCGATGTCGCGGAAAAACTCTGCAACAAGATCGCCATCATCAAAAAGGGCCGTATCATAGCAAACGGCACCATGGAAGAGCTTATCGGTGACAAGTCGCTCGAAGAAGTATTTTTGGAGGCGGTAAAGGATGAATAATCAGATATTGCTCCTAAAAACAATGCTTTTATCCACAAGCAACAGGAACATATTAAAATACTGTGACGACAAGAAAAAGCGTGGCCTTGCGACAGGAAACATCATAGGGCCTGTGATCCTGCATGTGCTGATAGCCGTATACGTCGGGGCGATGTGTTACGGAATGGCCTTTTTCGGAATGGCCGATACGGTTCCGGCGGTCCCCGCGGTGCTGATCACAGCCATTTCCTTCCTGTTCACTCTCCTTAAGGCACATGGGATGCTTTTCGGATACAAAGAGTATGACATGCTGATGTCGATGCCATTTACGACCAAGGCTGTGGTCGCTGACAGGTTTTTGTTCATGTACCTGAAAAACCTCAGCTGGACCTGCGTTGTGTCGTTTGCTTCACTCATCGCATATGCCGTAGTAGCAAAGCCCGGCGTGCTCACATATGTTCTCTGGATATTGCTCACGTTCCTGCTTCCCGTTCTCCCGATGCTCCTCGCGGTAGCGATAAGCGCTCTGATAGGCGGCATAGGATCGGGCTTCAGGCACAAAAACCTCGTGCTCACGATACTCACCTTTGTATTTGTGATCCCGCTCTTTTTCCTGCAGTATTTCATAAATGACATCATTGAGAACGACAAGATAGAGTCCATGATGGACCAGTCCGCCTCAGTCTTTTCGGCTGTTGACAGATTTGTCCCCACCATCGGCTGGTTCTCAAAGGCCGTAAACGACCACTCTCTGCTCTCCGTGATCCTCCTCATCGTGACCGCAGTGGCTGCCTATGAGATCGTATTTATCATCTTTTCAAAGTTTTACAAGAGCATAAACTCCAGAATGAGCTCTCATTCCATGTCGCACGAAAAGGTAAAAAATACGGATCTTAAGGCCCGGAGTGTGGTCAAAAGCATCGCATTCAAAGAGTTTAAGCTTTTCACGGGATGCGTCGCATATATCACGAATGTCGGGATGGGCGTGGTAATGGCAGTGATCTTTGGCATCGTCATCCTGTTTGTCGATCCGTCGTTTCTTGTTTCGATGGTCGCAGGCACCCCTGTCGATGTAAGCATGGTTCCCATCGTGCTCATCATCCCCGTGTTCATCTATTTCTTTACCGGAATGGTACCCTCGACGGCCTGCTCGATGTCTCTCGAAGGAAAGAATTTCTGGATAATAAAATCGCTCCCGCTGGACATGATGGATGTTTTCAAAGGAAAGATGCTGTTTAACATTCTGCTTTTCCTTCCCGCCGCGCTGTTTTGCACGATCACTTCGTGCATCTCGCTCAAAGCATCCCCGATGGAGTTTCTTGTGGCAGTTCTCTATACCTGCTCGACATGCCTGTTCTCAACGGTATTCGGAATGTACTGCGGCGCAAAGCATATGCGCCTCGACTGGGAGACCGAGATACAGGTCATCAAACAGGGAAGGGCGGTCAGCTCGTACCTTCTCCCCAACATGCTCGGTACAATGATACTAGGCGGCGGACTTGTGGCAGTGGGCCTGATATTTAATATCCTCCCGCTCGTGATGACCGCATTTTCCGCGATATACCTGCTACTCACCATACCCGCATACATTGGCGTAAAGAAACTTGCCCGGACATTATAAAATAAACTCTGCTCAAAAGGAGGCACTTATCATGACAGAAAAGATCTACACCACAAAAAAGAACGGAATGGCCGTTTTGCTTCTCACGATCCTGCTGCTTGTCGGTGGCATCGCTCTCCTCGTGTTCGCCGTAAACAACAGCCCCTTGCTTTTTATCCCCGCAGGCGTTATATTGTGTCTCGGCTGGGTCCCTCTTTGCGGGCTCAAGATCCTGAAGCCCCAGGAAGCGCTTGTTCTCACGCTTTTTGGTGAATACAAGGGAACACTCAAGGAGGAAGGCTTTTACTATGTAAATCCCTTCTGTACGGCATTAAACCCCGCTGCCGCAACAAGACTCGCTCAAAGCGGAGAAACGGCTCCCGCGGGACATATCGCTGGGATCCAGGTCACTGCGTCAGGCGCTTCGATCTCTCCCGAGATGTACACAAAGCGCATTTCCTTAAAGGCAATGACCTTAAACAACGGCAGGCAGAAGATCAATGACTGCCTCGGAAATCCCGTGGAAATCGGCATCGCGGTCATCTGGCGCGTTACCGACACGGCAAAGGCAGTGTTCAATGTTGATAACTACAAGGAATACCTCTCCCTCCAGTGTGACTCGGCGCTTAGGAACATTGTGCGCATTTACCCCTACGACGTTGCGACAAACGTTGACACGACAGGCGACGGACAGGCTGACGAAGGAAGCCTCAGAGGTTCCGCCGAAGTCGTTGCGGAGCGCATAAAGAACGAGATCCAGAGCAAAGTCGATGAGGCAGGCCTTGAGATCATGGACGCAAGGATCACCTACCTCGCATACGCTCCCGAGATCGCATCCGTGATGCTCCAGAGACAGCAGGCATCCGCCATCATCGACGCAAGAAAGATGATCGTGGACGGCGCTGTGGGCATGGTGGAGATGGCACTTGAGAGACTGAACGAAAAGCAGACCGTGCAGCTTGACGAAGAAAGAAAAGCAGCCATGGTTTCCAACCTTCTCGTGGTATTGTGCGGCAACCACGACGCTCAGCCTGTAGTCAACTCAGGAAGCCTTTACTGATGGCTGAAAAGAAACAGGTTCCGCTGAGGCTTTCGGAACAACTCTACGCAGCGATCGCAGAGTGGGCCGAGGACGATTTCAGGTCCGTCAACGGACAGATAGAATATCTCCTCTCCGAATGTGTGAGACAGCGGAAAAAGAACGGAAAATATGTCGGTGAAGAGATCGACAAGCCGCCGGAATTCGATCTGCACTGACAGTGTTTTAGACAAGCAACGACTAAAAAGGAGACAACATGGAAAACAAAGAACTTTCGACGATCTATCTTGCAGGCGGATGCTTCTGGGGAATGCAGAAGTTTTTTGACCAGTTTGAAGGTGTGGTGCGCACCGAAGTGGGCTATGCAAACGGTCCGGACGTCGCTCCGACTTATAAGGACGTGTGCAATGACAGCGGTCATGCCGAGACCGTGCGTGTGGATTATGACAGTGCAAAGGTCAGCCTCACACAGCTTTTGGAGTTTTATTTTATGGTGATCGATCCCCTCTCAGTGAACAAGCAGGGCGAGGACGAAGGCATACAGTACAGGACGGGCATCTATTACACCGACAAAGCCCAGCTTCCCGAGATCGAGGAGGTCTACCGCAAGGAAGAGGAAAAAGCGGGAGCAAAGCTCGCCGTGGAATTAAAACCCCTTGGGAATTTCTTTTCCGCAGAGGAAAACCACCAGAAATACCTCGACAAAAACCCCACCGGCTACTGTCACATCCCGAAGAGATACTTTGAGATCGGGAAAAAGAAAGACTGAAAGGCAGCGCGATACAATCCCTGAACACAAATAAACAATGAATGAGAGGAAATGCCTCCCGGATTTTGATATCATGTCACTTACAGAATATCAAACGGGAGGTATTTCTTATGGCAATGAAAGAAAGGCCGGCCGTCACTCAGCTTCCTGACGGCGGAAAGTATTGGGAAAACACATTTGAAAGATTTCATTTAAAAGCCTACGTGCCCAAGACCACTATCGACGGGCAGACAAACAACTACGGTTTCCGCGCTCCGCTCCTTCTGGTATTTGAAGAGACACGGCGCGCAATGGAAGATGCGATAGCCTTTGCAAATGAGAGCGGCCTTGCCGACATCGCGTCTGCGGCTGACGGCAGTGTGTTTTTTGTTTTTCCGACATCGGGAAAATGGGAAAACGAGACGGAACAGCTCTATGCAGATCTCATCGCGGAAACAAAGATGAATCAGTGCTACCGCGACAACATCGTAGAAGACAACGATTTCTTCACAAGAACGTTCAGAGGATATTTTATCCGTGGAGCGATCTTCCGCGCTGATATATACAGCTACGGCGCTTCTGCGGACTATGTCGCAAAGCACCTGTTGAAAAAGCTTGAAGGCGAATACCTTTGGGGCCCCGGCGAGATCACGCCCGCAATGTGCTCCATGGAGCGCTTAAGCGTGGTTCCCGCACCCGAAAGAAAAGACATCGGTATCCTGAGCGTAGGTAACAGCGACGAGATAAACAAAGGGTTCGAGGGCTGCAAAAACCTCCTCATAAAGGACAAGGCCGATTATAAGGCGGATTTCAGGAATTTCGTGAGAAAATTCAAGATGTGGTGCGGAAACCTCGAGATCGAGCCCGATTTCCCCGCTCTCAACATGACGGAAGAATCGGGGATCGCAGTGGTAAAGACTTCGCCCGACCATCGCGGGAAGTTCAAAGGTACTGCGGAGCACAAGGTCGGATATTTCGCATATTACAACAACGACCTGTTCGACAAAGGCCCGGCGCCTCTCCTTCTCGGGTTCCACGGAGGCGGTGATTCTTCCATGTTCCTGACCTTTGTGTCGGGCTGGTGGGAAATCTGCCACAGATACGGTTTCCTTTATGTTGCGGTTGAAAACCATCAGGATGTCACCGCAACAGAAGCCGTTGAACTGATCGGCGAACTTAAAAAGCGCTACAAGATAGACGAGCACCGCATTTACGCGACCGGCTTCTCTATGGGAAGTGGCAAGACCTGGGATCTTTTCCAGGAATACCCGGAAGTTTTTGCAGGCTTTGCTCCCGCAAGCGCTCTCTTCCCCGTAAAGAACAATCCTTTCGGAAAGTCTCTCGGAGAAGGCATAAACACTGACGTTCCCGTTGCTCTCTTCTATTCCGGAGGCGAGAAGTCACATCTGCCCGAGCTTCCTTACCATGCCGAGCAGGGCATCGAAAGAGTACAGTATGCGGCATCGGTAAACAAGTGCAAATGCAAGTTTGACATTTCTTTCGCCGACCGCGATAAGTGGGAAGATCCCATGTACGGCGCGCCCGGAGACAGGACCGAAGTGCTTCGCGACGAATCGCGAAACGACACTCTTACCGTCCGCTACTATGACAGCGAGGACGGCGTATGCCGCACCGCATTCGCAAGCATCAAGAACCAAGTGCATGAATGCCGCCACCATACCAACGAGACCGCATGGAAGTTCATTTCGCAGTTTACAAGATAAGGATTTAGCGGTATTATCAGGGAAACGTTTGTTTATGGGCGTTTCCCTTTTTCATTATCCGAAATATACCCGGCAAGGAGACATGCTATGTACTACTATAGGATATACGGACTCGACGTCTGCTCAGACCTTGAAATGCCGATGCTTGTAAGCATTTCCGAAAGCGACGTGCGTGAAGAATATAAGATTGAAGTAAAAGAAGGCGAATTGCCTGAAAAACAAGCCGCGGCAAAGTCAAACTGCGGCTTTGACCGGAATGAAGGCTATGTCCGTAACAATTACGGCACTCTCTATGTAAAAGGCGGGAATATCATTTGTTACGATCTCAAAGCTCCCGCTTACTTACAAGCTTTCATAGGTTTTATTCTCGGCTGGGCCTTTTCGATGATCCTGCACCAGCGCGGCGTGCTTGCTATACATTGTTCATGCATAGGGACCGGTTCCGGCGCGGTGCTTATAAGCGGAAGGAGCGGCGCAGGTAAATCCACTGTCACGTCAAGGCTGTTGTGCAAAGGCTTCCGGCTGATGGCGGATGACATCGCCGCAGTACAGGCCGAGCCGGGAAAGATACTCGCATACCCCGCATTCCCGTATCAAAAATTATGCAGAGATGTTGCGCAAGAGCAAGGCGAGCCGCTTGAAAAGCTTTTGTACATCAACGAGAAAAAAGACAAATTCTTGATGCCTTATAAGGGTGATTTCAGTTGTGAACCCGAGCCTTTAAAAGCACTCGTCCTTCTTGAAGCAAACGAAGATGAGGAGTTTTCGATCCGGGAATTAAAGGGCGTTGAGCGCTGGAACCGATGCATGGATTCCCTGTTCATATCCCCACTTCTCGGAAGGAATTTAAGCGACCCGTTCTTTGCAATCCCTACGCTCACTCTTGCTTCAACCGTAAAGATAGTCTGCATCAGCCGCGGCGTACAGGGAGATTACAGACAACAAGTCGCAGATGCGGTGATGAACATCATTTCAAAATAGACGTTTTCTTTTCTCGCAGTAGAATAAACCAAAAGAAGGTAACATATGTCAGCGATATGGGGAATCGTGAGCCTGTCAGGTTCTGAAGCGAATGCCGGCCGTTTTCATGAGGTCTGTAAGACTTCGTATAAAGCAAAATACCGGATAGACCGCTATGCGCAAGCGGATCTCGGGAGCGCGCATTTTGGATGCGGGATCCAGCATATTACCGCCGAATCGGTAAACGAGCGGCTGCCTGTCGTTGATGCGGAAAAGGGCATTCTGTTTACTGCGGATGCTGTTCTTGACAATCGTCGGGATATCATTGCTCTGCTTTCAAAAAAGGGCGAGGATGCGGCGCTGCTTGCCGATGCGCCCGACGGACTATTGATATTTAAGACTTTTCTTTATTATGGCACCTCCTGTGTAAAATATCTTAGAGGGTTGTTTTCCTTTGCGGTTTGGCATGAACGTGAGAAAAAACTTCTTCTCTTCTCAGATCCTGTTTCTTCCCGCTGCCTGTATTACACAAAACAGGGAGACAGTATCATGTTTTCCACCGTCATCGCTTCGATCGAGGCCGTATTCTCTGATATACCTTTTAACGAAAACTATATAAAAGACTTTCTTTTAAGCGACCGTGCCACAGTCTGCTGCGTTCCGGGCGAGACCTTGCGTGACGGCGTGTTTTTGTTAACCCCCGCGACCGTCATGACTTTTTCCGAAAGCGGCGTTGAAACCGAAACCTATATGTCGTCCGAAACCCTTGATATTCCGGCGCTTGATCAGGTTTATATAAAAAATCTTTCTTCTCCCGAAGACTATCTTAATTCTTTTATGCATCTTTATGAGGATTGCATAAAAGATGCCATGTGCACATCGGGAAATGTCGGACTCGCGATGAGTAGCGGACTTGATTCCTCAAGTATTGGGACCGTAGCCGCAAAACAATTGGAGGAATGTGGCAAAAAACTTTTCACATATACCTTTTTACCATGTCGTGACATGAGCGGAAAGAACACCGAAACAAGAGTGTTTGACGAAGCCGAGGCCGTGAAGGAAATAACCGCGATGTATCCCGCAATGTGCCCGTCATTTTTGCGTGAGAGCGATGAAGACCCCATCCTCACTCAACCCGCATATGAAGCGGTCCTTGAAATGCCGTACAAGATCATGTCGTACAAAAACCACTTTGACATGTGCAAAGCCGCGGTGGATGCAGGCTGTAAGGTTTTCCTGAACGGGGGGCTCGGAAACCTGACCGTTTCTTTCGGCAGCCTTGAGCATATTGTTTATCAGCTTATGGTGGACGGGGACACCGATTCGGCAGCACGATATGTGGCAAATTACGCAAGGCATGAAGGGCTTGACGCTGGCAGGTTTTATGCAAGTCTGATGTATGATATTCATTCGTTTAAAAAACCGGGGCCCGTTACCGCAACCGGCTTTATCCCCGATAATCGCTTTGTTTCTCCGTCAGTTCTTGAAAACTACCGTTTTGAGGAACGAATGAACGCCGATAGCAGAAAACAGGCCGTTTCGGGTTTCATGTCCCACAAAGACTATCTGACTGCGCTTTTCTCTCCCTTGTTGTTTATGCAGACAGGCGTATTTGAGACCAAGCTTGGGCTGTATCACAATGTGATCGTACGCGATCCCACGAAAGACGCAAGAATGCTTAAGTTCTGCGTTAAGGTTCCGTATCACCTATTCTGCAACGAAGGGGAACCTAGGTGGTTCATCCGCCACGGATTCAGGGATCTTTTGCCCAAATCGGTAACGGCTCATTGGAGAGCGCAGAGTTACCTGAATGCCGATTGGACAGAACTTACGGCAGAGAATTGGGAAAATACAAAACCTGTTCTTAAGAAAGTTTTCCTTAACCATACCATGAATAAATATTTGAATATTCCGCTGATATCTTCATATATCGAAAATGCTGATCTTGGAAACTCTGACGCCCGCTCCTTGCTCAGCCATATCCGGACCATGTACGGTATCCTTAAATTTACGGAAGTTTAACCCCGATTTTGATCCTGTCTTCATTTTTTAAGAAACTGTGTAAATTTTTTCAACAATTTATCTTTCATTTATGTTTACTTTATTTGCAAAAAAATACATATGGTAGTATAATGTGCGTACTTAAAACGGAAGTATGTTTGAAACGGAATTCATTAAAATGTAAATATGCACTCCCAAACAATAATTGGAGGATATCATCATGAAAGAATGGAACACACCCGTTATCGAAGAATTGGCACTTTCATCTACTGAATGCAATAATTATTGGGTAGATACAAATGACGATAGTTATGTAGAATATGACGAAGATTTAGGCAGATGTCATAACCCCTATTGGCAGGGAAATGGGCAAACAGAGCAGCAAGTTCACGACAGAAATCCCTTCTGGGCTGACGGTTGGGGCGACGGTGGCAACAGCACCGGAGGCCGTTATAAATAAAATTTAGTTAATTTAAGGCGCGAGAGATCGCGCCTTGTTTTTTTGTTTATTCCACCCAGTTTTCAATCTTTAGACCATTTACTCTGCAAAACTCTTTTGTGTTATTTGTGACCAATGTGTAGCCCAGTGAACTTGCATGTCCGGCGATCATCATGTCAAGCAGGCCTATGGGAGTGCCTTGTCTTTCAAGGTCTGCACGTATCTTGCCGTATTCATTTGCAGCGTCAGTGTCAAAGCTCAGTATCTCGATATTTGACAGTAACAAAGAAAGAGCAACTCTGTTTTTCTCTACGTTTGCGCTTTTTTCCACTCCGTGCGCCAGCTCCGCATAGGTGACGGATGAAATGCAGACATCCTCAGGCTTTGTCCTTTGCAGTCGTTCGAACACCTTTTCCGGCTTATGCTTGATGGCATAAATACAGATATTGGTATCAAGCATATATCTCATAACGCTTCACGCTCCTGGCCGCCCTGATCGGCTCTCCCATTTTCCATGAAATCATCAGAAAACATATCTATGGCCTGCATGAATGAAGCCCATTTATTTGTTTTGGGCATAAGTATAACTATCTCGCCGATCTTGTTTACCATGACTTCATCGACCGAGAACCGAAACTCCTTTGGAAGCCTTACCGCCTGGCTTCTCCCGTTTTCAAATATCTTTGCTGTCATCATAACGATCACCTTCTTTCTGTATTTAGTATATACCGCGGTATATATCCTGTCAAGTGGCATAATTATTCATTATTAGCCAATCGCTTGACAATCGGTGTAATTATGATATTGTATAGCAGGTAAAAAAAGGCCGGCCGAAAGAGGCCGTAAAGTTGAAAACAGGTAGACATATGAAAGCAAATTATCACACTCACACCGTCCGCTGCCATCATGCTGAGGGAAGCGAACGGGAATACATTGAAAATGCAATAAAACTGGGATTTGAGACGCTGGGATTTTCGGATCACACGCCGTGGCCGTACCCTGCGGATTACAAGTCCCGCATAAGAATGGGAATGGACGAGATCGAGGACTATGTGGGGACTCTTTTGGAGCTCCGCGAGGAATATAAAGACCGCATAAATATCCTGATCGGATTTGAAGCCGAATATTCCCCGAAATACCTCGACGGGCTGATGAATGCTTTAAGATCCTATCCTATAGACTACCTCATCATGGGGCCGCACTTCGTTCCCGATGAAATAGAGGGCTTTTACACAGGGTCCGCGACCAATAGTATCGAAAAACTCGTTGCCTACGCTGATTCCGTTGTCGAAGGCATGAAAACAGGGCTTTTCAGTTATGTCGCACATCCGGATCTGATAAATTTTACAGGGGATGAGGACATATATAAAAAGCAGATGAGCCGCATCATAGAAACCGCGGTCGACATGAATATCCCTCTGGAAATAAACATGTACGGCTTTGTGGACGGCCGCCACTATCCTTCAGACAGATTTTTCAAATTTGCAAGAGAGTTTGATCCGAAGTTTGTGATAGGCTGCGACGCTCACAAGCCCGGAATGATAAGACAGCCCGAGGGCATGCCGGACTTCGTGGATTTCCTTAAGAGAAACAGGATCGAATACGGAGATAATGTGATAAGCTTACGCAAATTGCAATAAGAACCTGAAGATACGCTTTACGACATTATGACGTAAAAAGACGTGACCCTTGCGGCCACGTCTTTTGTTTAAACAAGATGTAAACAAGCGTCTGCCTGTCCGGTCGTCTCATATTACCCCTGAAGAAGCGAGAGCACGCCCTGCTTGGACTGGTTTGCCTGAGCGAGCATTGACTGTCCCGCCTGCATGAGAATGTTGTTCTTGGAGTATTCCACCATTTCCTCTGCCATGTCTACGTCGCGGATGGTGGATTCGGCCGCCTGCATGTTTTCAGCGGTGTTGTCGAGATTTGCGACAGTATGCTCAAGACGGTTCTGCACTGCACCGAGGAGGGCCCGCTGCTTTGAAACCTTTGCGATCGCATCGTCGATGCGGCCGATGGAACGGCTTGCGCCGTCCTGCGTGGAAACATCGACCCTTCCGCCATTCACGCCGAGCGCCTGAGCTGACATGTCGTCAATGGAAAAGCTCATCGTCTGGCCTTCGTTGGCGCCTACCTGAAGGATAACACCGGCGCCGCTGTTGCCGGGCTGAAAATCGTAGTTGGGCTCACCACGGAAGGCATCGTCATCGCCAAGGCCTTTGCCGCCTTCGAGTATTGCCCATCCATAACCTGTTTCAGCGCCGCCAACTGGCACAAGCTTATTCCACTCTTCGTCAGGATCCTTGTATATAAATGTGATTTCCACAGGATATCCGGCATCCGCGAACAATTTTTCGATGTCTGCTTCGCTATATTCTTTCCCTGCCACAAGCACTAGTGTTGCGAACTCCGAACTAGGTCCATCAAACATTAATCCTTCTTTATGGCCGGTTCTTTCCAATGTTTTTATGTCATCCCAACGAAGGCTGAGTATTAAATCCATATCGGCGCCATATCTTTTAGCTGTAGCTTCAATTCTTTTTACATTCAAGAAAAACGAATCATCTTGGTTATCCTCACCGCCTATCGTCACCCAAGCAGACCAAGCATGTGCATTATCCCTAGATGCCGCCCTTACCCCTGCCTCAGTCCCTATCGGCCCTCCCGGACTTGTAGGCGTTGTAGGGCCTGTATAATCCGCCGCTGCGGTATACGACCCATATTTCAGCACAACCTTGATCTTTGCGGGATCATTTGTCGCACTCGAATCCTCCTGCTTTGCATTCTTTATGAGATTATCGATCTGCATCTGCGAATAAGTCATGTTGCTCGCAAGGTTCAAGGTGAGCACCTTGCCGTCGGGCGACCATATGGCCGACTCGGATCCCGCTACTGCAGTCGTGCGCGCTTCCACATAAACCCCGCCAAGATTGGACGAGATAAACGCATTGAGCGTTTCATCATAAAACCCAAATTTCGGTCCTGAAGGTGTCATTATCTCATCATAAGATGACGATGCGCCACTACCCGAAAGGGTGCCGTCAAGGAGAGGCATCGTGTTAAACTCTGTATCGGTTGCGATCCTGTCTATCTCTTCCTGGAGCTGCTCTATCTCATCTTGGAGGTTACTGCGGTCGGAATCGGTCTCTGTGCCGTTTGCAGCCTGTACGGCGAGTTCCCTCATCCTCTGGAGTATGGAATGAGTCTCGTTCAGCGCGCCTTCTGCAGTCTGGATCATGGAAATGCCGTCACCCGCGTTGTCGGATGCTCGTCCGAGTCCTCGGATCTGGCTCCTCATCTTTTCTGAAATGGCAAGACCCGCAGCATCGTCAGCTGCGCGGTTTATGCGATAGCCTGAAGAAAGCTTTTCCGTATTTTTGGAAAGGCTCTTTGTGCTGATACCCAGCTGTCTGTTTGTGTTTATCGCCTGGATGTTATGCTGTACGATCATCGCCATATCTGTTTCCGCCCCTTAAGTCATCCCTAATGTCTGTTTAGTGCTATCTATTTTATCGGCGATGCAAAGCAAAAAAATAACAGGGCGCAACATCTGCGCCCTGAAAAACAGTTCTGTAAACTATGCCCTTGAAAAGCCTTCGCCCATTACTTCCCTTGCATCCGAGATCACCATGAACGCTCTGTTGTCATGGCGCATCACGATGTCCTGAAGCTCGGGGATCTGCTTTTTTGAAACAACGCAGAAAAGCATGTTCTTGTCTTCGCCGGAATACATGCCCTTTACGCGTATGCCGGTCACTCCTCGGTCGATGTCCTCAAGTATCTCGGTGGCTATCGTATCGGCCTTCGGCGAGATGATGAACGCTACTTTTGCGAATTTCAGTCCTTCCACTATCTCGTCGGAGATCTTTGAAACGAGGAATACGACGATAACAGAATATACCACGTTTTCAAGCGGGAAAACAAATAGGCCGAGGAACACTATGGTGCCGTCAACGAATGCAAGTATCCAGGACACCGAGAGGTGTCTGAGCCTGTCATGCACCAGCGCGGCAAACAGATCGGAACCGCCTGTAGTCGCAAGTGTTGAAAACACAAGGCCTATGCCGGTTCCCGAAAGAACGCCTCCGGCTATGGCGCTAAGCAGAGTATCGTTTAACACCTGCTTTACGGGAAGAACATATATCCATGCCGTAAGAAGCGCAGTGGAATATGTCGTCTTTGCAAGGAACCTCCAGCCTTTTTTCCAAATGGCTGCGGCAAAAAGCGGTATATTCAGCGCCAGAGTGCACAGCCAGACAGGGATGCCATCCTTGAAAAAGTCGATCCCAAGCCCGGAAAGAAATGGTTTTGAAGCATATCTCACAAGGATCGAGAGACCGCTCACTCCGCCGGTATCAAGTCCTATGGGATCAAACATGAAGTTGATCGCGGCTCCCATCAAAAAGGTCCCCGCGACTATGATAAACAGGTCGCGGAAATTAATACGTTCCGCTATTTTTTTGATATCTGCCTTTTTCATGGTTTCGCTCTGCATGGACTTTTCCCCCGGAAAGATACTTTTTATACAATAGCGTATTTCTGTTAAATAAAGGCCTGTACGTTCTGTACAGGCCTATACTCACCGATCTGTTCGGATCTTAAATATTAAACTAACTCAAGAAGAACTTCCATAGCTGCGTCGCCCTTGCGCTGTCCGATCTTTACGATACGGGTGTAGCCGCCCTTGCGGTCTGCATACTTGGGAGCGATCTCGTCGAAAAGCTTGTTTGCAAGATCAACCTTCTTTGTGCTTCTCTTCTTGCCGGCGTTCTCTGTGGGAACTTCGGTCACATCATAAAGATAAGCGTTGAGCTGTCTGCGTGCGTGAAGTCTTGAAGGCTTGTCCTTCTTAACCTGCTTCTCTACTTCATCGTAAACTGTAACCTTCTTGCCGTTGCTGCCGGCTTCCTTTACGTTCTTGCCGTCCTTGTCCTTACGTGCAACCTTAGCCTTAACGGTTACGGTCTCAAAATTGTCTTTTTCCTTGATAGCAAGGGTGATCATCTTCTCTGCAATGCTCTTTACTTCTTTGGCTCTGCATTCGGTGGTCACGATCTTGCCGTGATATAACAGATTGGTTACCTGGTTGCGGAGCAGAGCTTTTCTCTGGTCTGCTGTGCGTCCAAGTTTTCTGTAGCCTGCCATTTATATTTCCTCCTTACGTGTTCTGCTTATTCCTCGCTCTGTCTGAGTGACAGACCGAGCTCTTTTAACTTGATCAGTACTTCGTCCAATGACTTTCTGCCGAGGTTACGAACCTTCATCATATCATCGGGTGTCTTGTTTACAAGTTCACCGACGGTATTGACACCTGCGCGCTTAAGGCAGTTGAAGGAACGTACCGAAAGCTCGAGTTCATCGATGCTCATATCCAGGATCTTTTCCTGTCCGGACTCGCCCTGAGGCTTGATGACCTCAACAACATCTGCGCGGTCGGAGAGCTGGATGAAGGAATCGAGGTGTGCGGAAAGGACCTTTGCCGCAAGGCTTACAGCCTCGTCGGGAGCAAGTGCGCCGTTTGTGAATACTTCAAGGGTAAGCTTGTCATAATCGGTCATCTGGCCCACACGGGTGTTTTCCACGGTGAGATTCACTCTCTCAACAGGTGTGTAGATGGAATCGACAGCAATGACTCCGATGGGAAGATCGTCTCCCTTGTTCTTGTCGGAACCTACATATCCACGACCGTTTGTGATCGTGAGTTCCATGTAGAGCTTGGAGTCTGCGCCGCCGTTAAGAGTAGCAATAACCTGATCCTTATTGATAATTTCGATATCCTGGTCTACAACGATGTCTGAAGCCCTGACAACGCCCTCACCCTCAAACTCGATATAAGCTGTCTTGGGAGTGTTTTCGGAGCTGCTGTTCTTGATGGAAAGGTTCTTGATGTTCATAATGATCTCGGTGATGTCCTCTTTGACACCCGGGAGACCTGAAAACTCATGAACCACACCGTCGATCTTAACCTGGCTTACTGCAGAACCGGGAAGTGAAGAAAGCATAATTCTTCTTAAAGAATTGCCAAGCGTTGTGCCATAGCCGCGCTCAAGCGGCTCAACAACGAAACGCCCGTATTTATCTGAAATTTCTGCAACTTCAATTTTAGCGGGTTTAAAATCGAAATCAAACATAGCGGATCCTCCTTATTTTTATTGTTACCAATGTCGGTAATCGATAGATTATCCGACAGCTGAAAGCCCAAAGGGGTTTCAGCCTCCTGATTATTTGGAATAGAGCTCGACGATAAGCGTTGCGTTTACGGGAACATCGATCTGATCCATGCGGGGAAGCTCTACAACTTCACCGGTAAGGTTTGCATGATCTGCCGTAAGCCAAGCGGGAACGCTTCTGCCCTCGGTAACTTCAAGGATATCCTTATATCTCTGAGAGCCCTTCTTGGTCTCTCTGATCTCGATCTTGTCTCCTGCCTTTACAAGGTAGGAAGGAATGTTTACGCACTTGCCGTTGACAAGGATCTGCTTGTGGTCAACGATCTGACGTGCTTCTGTTCTTGTTCTGCCGTATCCGAGACGGAATACAACATTGTCAAGACGACGCTCAAGGAGGATCATCATGTTTTCACCGGTTGTACCGGTCTTGATCTTCTTGGCCTTTTCAAAATTGTTGCGGAAAGGCTTCTCAAGCACACCATAGATGAACTTTGCCTTCTGCTTTTCCTTTAACTGTGTGCCGTACTCGGAAACCTTCTTGCCCTGACGAGCGAAGGTCCTGTTTGACTTCTTGTTGATACCGAGAACGGAAGGCTCGATTCCGAGCGATCTGCACTGCTTTAATACAGGATCTGTATTTCTTGCCATTTGCTTTTTCCTCCTTAATCAGACTCTTCTGCGCTTGGGCGGTCTGCATCCGTTGTGCGGAACGGGTGTTACGTCCTTGATCGATGTTACGTTGATGCCACATGCCTGAAGGGCACGGATAGCAGCCTCGCGGCCCGTACCGGGTCCCTTGACCATAACATCGACACTCTTTAAGCCATGAACGACTGCAGCCTTTGCTGCTGTCTCTGCTGCCATCTGAGCAGCATAAGGAGTGGATTTTCTGGAGCCTCTGAATCCAAGTCCGCCGGCACTTGCCCACGAAATGGCATTTCCTTCAGCATCCGTAAGTGTTACGATTGTATTGTTGAAGCTGGCCTGGATATGTGCCTGACCATGATCAACGTTCTTTTTTACACGCTTTTTAGCAGACTTTTTAGCTGCTGTTGATACTTTCTTAGCCATCTTTGATCCTCCCTATTACTTCTTCTTGTTAGCCACAGTTCTCTTGGGACCTTTTCTTGTCCTGGCATTGTTCTTGGTGTTCTGACCGCGAACGGGAAGGCCCTTTCTGTGACGGATGCCTCTGTAGCATCCGATTTCCTGGAGTCTCTTGATGTTTAAGGCTGTCTCTCTTCTGAGATCACCCTCTACCTGGAACTCGGCGTCGATGACGTCACGGATCCTTGCAACTTCGTCATCCGTAAGATCACGAACACGTGTGTCGGGATTAACGTTTGCCTTCTCAAGGATCTTGTTTGAGCTTACTCTACCGATACCATAGATATAAGTAAGTCCGATTTCTACACGCTTTTCTCTTGGTAAGTCTACACCACTGATTCGAGCCATGTGTATTGTACCTCCGTAAAAAAATGAAAAATGATGTTTGCCGTGCTGACTAACAGCGCACGGCACAGCCGCTTTAAACCGTGAACCCGATCATCTGAGAACAGATCAGGAGAGATGATACATCCATCAAATGCGTTAACCTCTCTCTGAAGACGGCTTGCGCCGCCCCACGGTATCACAAGTAATTCCGCGTAAGATACGGGAATTATCCCGGAAAATTACATCCGGTGTCCGCCATTGCAATCCTGACGGAACATTGCAACAAAGAAAGCAAGGTACTGTTTTCTATGAGACTGTCTTTTATTGGCAGCCTGTGAAAACGATGCCCTAGGGTATCGGTATCAGCCCTGTCTCTGTTTGTGCTTGGGATTCTCACAGATGATCCTGATGGAACCCTTTCTCTTGATGACTTTGCATTTCTCGCAAATCGGTTTAACTGAAGATCTGACTTTCATTGTGGTTTACTCCTTTCACAATAGTATTTCCGGTAATGTCTGCCACGCAATGAGGCATATTACTCGAAAAAAGTCCGTGTAGTATTATACTCCGATAAATTCAAAAAATCAAGCAAAACTTTTGATTTCCCGCAGAATTTCCCGCAGAAATCGTCAATTGAGCTTATCAAAATCCTTGATTTCATATCCAACGGGGGTTTCACTTGAAAAATCGTACTCTGCGCTTATCGTGCCGCGGACCTTTTGATGTGTGTCGGGATCGGTCCACTCCGCAAAGACGCCGAGCGTAGGTCTTCCGTCAAGGATCACCGGAGCCGGAGGCGCATATCTGATATCGGGCACTTCCGGAAGGCCTGCGTACAGTTTTGCCGCAAAAGCCTCATACTGTGCCCATGACGCGAAATCGTTGTTATTTAAGATACTTTCGTACTTTGATCCCGTATGGTCGGAATATCCTATATTTCCAAGGGTCTTAAGGATATACATGAAATATGCGTCCGTTTTCCATTTGTCACCGTTTTTCGCTTCATAGAGGTCTATAAGAATGTCCTCAGGGCAAATGAAGTTGTCGGGTTCTCCGTGACGTTCGGGATAAGTCAGCCAGTTGAGAGACATGACCGCATCGTGATATTTTTCATTTGAAAAACCGGCATCGATAAAGAGTTTTGCCGTCTGAGCGTCTGAGTCTGTGCCAAAGAACACTCTGTTCAGTTTTTCTGTCCCGTAGATATAGTCGATCCCCGAAAGGAACTGCACGGGCACAAAATAGGCTCGCACGGCTTTTGCCAGATATTTTGCAGTGTAGAGCTCTGCGCCGGCTTCCGTAAGGAAATCCGTTTCATAGAATACCGGCACCCCGGGAACGTACTCGGTATCGGTCCATTCGGCTATGTTACTGTCCACAAAGTGCATGAGCTCATGGAAAACGATGGCGGGATACTGATATTGGTCGCCTTCATATACACCGGCATTTATATATATCATATTGTTTCCGGCCCAGAACTCGCCTCCGTTGCCGTTACCGAGATCGGTCATCTGGATGGTCAGATAGCCGAGTCTGTACAGAAAGTAATCTATGTCCAACAGGCTCACATTGTCGGCTACCACGGGAAATATCCTGTAGACGATCTCTTTGTAGCCGTTGAGTCTGTCATTTCCTTCGATCATTTCGCTGAACATCACAAAAAGATCATACTGCCCACGGAGGTCCTTTTCGGAAAGTCCGTGGAGCTCTGCTATGCGGAGCGCTTCCGTGTTGTCTTTTACTGCAGGAGTTTCTGCAGCTTCCGCTGTCGGTGCCGGCGTATCTGTGGGCGTGTTATTAACGTGCTCCTGTGTTTCCGGCTGTGTCGGCGATGCGGTCGGCTGTGCTTCCTGCGGTGACGGCACTTCGGTCGGCACTACTGTGCCTCCGTCGATGAACACAGTATCCGAGCATGCCGTGAGACACGCTGCCACCAGCGTGCAGATCAATAAAACGAATCTTTTTTTCATCTCTTCCCCTTTTTCCCAAAAAAAAGGCTCCGTAAACACACGGAAGCCTTGCAAAAAGACTTGATCTCTATTTGTCTCTCCAGATTATCCTGGCTTTGGTAAGATCATAGGGTGACATTTCAAGTGTTACTTTGTCGCCCGGAACTATCTTGATATAGTTCATGCGGAGCTTGCCGCTGATATGCGCGAGCACGACATGCTTATTCTCAAGCTCCACGCGGAACATTGCATTGGGAAGTTTTTCCACTACCGTTCCTTCAAGTTCGATTACATCTTGCTTTGACATATAATGATTTTTCTCCCGTTTTTATCTGGTGAGCGAGAGTATCTCGGGCTCCCCATCGGTGATAACTATCGTGTTCTCGTAATGTGCGGACATTGAACCGTCTTTTGAGACTACAGTCCAGTTGTCGTCGCACCATCTGACCTCGTGAGTTCCCATATTGATCATGGGCTCGACCGCGAGTGTCATTCCCGCCTGAAGGAGCGGGCCTTTTTTGTGCTGTCTGAAGTTTGCCACCTCAGGATCTTCGTGAAGTGAGGTTCCGATGCCGTGTCCGACAAGTTCTCTCACAACGCCGTATCCAAAGAGTGACGCATGATCTTCGACAGCGGCTCCGATCTCATTCAAGTGGTGTCCCGCCGTGCAGACGGCGAGCGCTTTGAAAAAGCATTCCTTTGTCTCGTCAATGAGTTTTTGAGCTTCGGGTGATATCTTTCCCACCGCCCATGTCCTTGCGGCATCGGAATGATAGCCTTTGCAGATGACGCCTGCATCCAGGCTTATGATATCTCCTTCTTTGAGGATACGCTTTTTTGAGGGTATGCCGTGCACCACTTCATCGTTCACGGAGCAGCATATAGATGCCGGATATCCGTTGTAATTCAGGAACGAAGGAATGCATCCGTGCTTTCTGATGAGCTCTTCACCCTTTTTGTCTATTTCCCATGTTGTAACACCGGGCTTTACCATCTCACCAAGGCGCTCATGCACTTCGGCGAGTATTTTTCCCGCTTCCCGCATCAGTTCGATCTCGCGGGTGGATTTTATCGTGATCATCTTACTTACTTTCTTTGTTTTCTAGGATGTCGACGATCGCGTCAAAGACCTCGGACATTTCCTTTGTTCCGTCTACGGAGCGAAGCTTTCCAAAGCCGTTGTAATAGTCGATGAGCGGCTGTGTCTGCTCGTGGTATACGGAAAGGCGGTTCTGTACGGTCTCGGGCTTGTCGTCGTTCCTTAAGATGAGGTCTGCGCCGCATGTATCGCATTTGCCTTCAACCTTGGGAGCGTTGAAAACGATATGGTAGGTTGCGCCGCAGTTGACGCAGGCACGTCTTCCGGACATACGGTTTACGATCACTTCATCGGGAACGTCAACGTCGATGGCATAATCAACTTCGTCGTTGTTCTTTTTGAGTGCTTCGGTAAGTGCCTCGGCCTGAGGTATGGTCCTCGGGAATCCGTCAAGCACATATCCGTTTGCGCAATCGGGATTTGCAAAGCGGTCCATGATAAGCTCGAGAGTCAGGGAATCAGGTACGAGTGCGCCTTTATCCATGTACTCTTTTGCTTTTAATCCCAAAGGGGTGCCGGCTTTCAGGTTTGCCCTGAAAATGTCACCGGTCGAGATATGAGGAATGCCGTATTTCTCGGCAATCTTCTTTGCCTGTGTTCCTTTTCCGGCGCCGGGAGCGCCAAGCATGATGATCTTCATTTTGCCTCCTGTTAAAACACTTATAGGGTGGGACCGCGCTTTCGCGTACAAGGTCCCACCCCGTTCAGGTATTATCAGTCCTCAGAAAGAAAGCCTTTGTAATGACGCTCTCTCATCATTGTCTCCACCTGCTGGATCATCTCGAGGATTACACCTACGACGATGATTATGCTGGTGCCGCCGAAGCTTACGCTTGCTTTGAACATGCCCGTAAAGAAGATTGGGATGACTGCAACTATCGTAAGGCCAGCCGCGCCGATAAGGATAACGTAGTTAAGAACCTTGGAAAGATAGTCGTTTGTAGGTCTGCCGGGTCTGATACCGGGTATGAAGCCGCCCTGCTTCTTTAAGTTGTTTGATACTTCTGCGGGATTGAATGTGATCCCGGTGTAGAAGTATGCGAAGAAGAAGAGCATTGCAATGTAAAGTACGAGTCCCAGTGTATAAATGCCGTATCCTTCAGTTGTGAATTGGCACCAGTTTCTCTGGTTAAGATACATGAGGATCTTCTGCCATACATTTCCCGTAGGGCTTCCGGTAACACCGAAGAGCGAGGAAATGATGATGGGTGTCTGAAGAAGGCTGACTGCAAAGATTACGGGGATAACGCCCGCGGTGTTTATGCGGAGCGGTATGAATGACGACTGGCCGCCTACCATTCTTCTGCCCTGCATTTTCTTTGCATACTGTACGCTGACTCTTCTCTGTGCATCCTGAAGGAGGATGATGAGCACTACCAGCGCAATGGTTACCGCTACGATGACAACTGCCGCAATGACAGCCTTCGCAACGGACTGGCCCTTAACGAACTGCTCGTAGAGGCCTGTGTAGTCCCCGGGAAGGGTATCTACGATGTTGATAAGGAGGATAACGGAAATACCGTTTCCGATCCCCTTTTCAGTGATCTGCTCACCGAGCCACATAAGGAATGCCGAACCGGCGGTAAAGCTCACGGTGATCACAGCGATGTGAAGCCATGCGTTTCCGGATTCGAGCACGTTGCTGTTCTTGAAGCCGATGCCCATTGCAACGGACTCAAAGATAGCAAGGCCGATGGTGACATATCTGGTGATCTCGGCGATCTTCTTTCTGCCGGTCTCACCGTCTTTCTGCATCTCCTCAAGTTTCGGAATAGCTATCGTGAGGAGCTGCATGATAATGGATGATGTGATGTAAGGCGAAATGTTCAGCGCAAATATTGACATCTGCGAGAACGAACCGCCCGTGAGAACATCAAGGAAGCCAAGTCCGCCTCCCTGAGTCACGTTTGAAAGCCAGTTAGCAAAATAGGTCCTGTTGATCCCGGGTACGGGAAGCATGCAGCCGATCCTGACAATGATCAGACACAGGAACGTATATAAGAGCTTTGTCCTGATGTCTTTGATCTTTAATGCGTTGGCAAAAGTCTTAAACATCAGATCACCTCAGCTTTTCCACCTGCAGCCTGAATCTTCTGTACCGCATTCTCACTGAATGCGTTCAACTTAACGTCAAGCTTTTTGGTAATCTCACCGTTTCCGAGAAGCTTAACGCCGTCCTTAGGGTTGTTAATGATACCTGCGTTAATAAGGGTCTCAACGGTAACTTCGGTTCCATCCTCAAATCTGTTGAGTGCATCAAGATTGAGTGTGATTATTTCCTTAGAGTTTCTGCAATTAAAGCCTCTCTTGGGAAGTCTTCTGTATAAGGGATTCTGACCACCTTCAAAACCAAGTCTGGGTCTTCCCGAACGAGCCTTCTGGCCCTTATGTCCGAAACCTGCGGTCTTACCGTTTCCTGAACCATGGCCACGGCCTTTTCTGAAATTATTGGACTTGGTCGAGCCTTCGGCAGGTCTGATTGTTGTTAAATTCATCGTGAACACCTCCTTGCTACGTATTAGATTTCTTCTACCTTGACCAAATGTAAGATCTTCTGGATCTGTCCCTTTGTGGCATCATTGTTCTTCTGAACAACAGACTGACCGATCTTTCTGAGGCCGAGTGCCTCAACGGTCCTCTTCTGCTTGGGGATCGCTCCGAGGGGAGACTTTACCAAGGTAATCTTTAAATTCTCTGCCATTTTAATTTACCCCCTTTTATCAGCCTAACTGCTCAACCGGAACGCCGCGAAGTGCAGCTACCTGCTCAGGAGTCTTTAACTGGCTTAATCCGTTTACTGTAGCAAGAACAACGTTCTGCTTATTGTTTGAACCAAGGGATTTGGTACGAATGTTCCTGTAGCCCGCAAGCTCAAGAACGATACGTGCGGGACCGCCTGCGATGATACCGGTACCTTCGGGGCTGGTCTTAAGAAGAACGCTTGCGCTTCCGTAATAACCGGTGAAATCATGAGGTGTGCTTCCGAGATCGTTCATGGGAACTTCGATCATCTTCTTTGTTGCGTCTTCCTTTGCCTTACGGATAGCTTCGGGAACTTCCGATGCTTTTCCGAGGCCGACGCCGACATGGCCCTTCTTATCGCCTACAACAACAAGTGCAGCGAATCTCATCTTACGGCCGCCCTTTACAGTCTTGGATACGCGCTTGATATCAACGACCTTATCCTCGATCTCTGACTTAGGGGTGTTATCAATTGTTTCTCTCATCGTCTTTCCTCCTGCTTAGAATTGAAGCCCTGCTTCTCTTGCGGCCTCAGCAAGTGCCTTGATCTTGCCCTGGTAAACGAAACCACCGCGGTCAAAAACGACCTCGTTGATGTTCTTTCCAAGTGCGCGCTCGGCAATTACTTTTCCTAAGTAAGCTGCTGCTGCTACGTCATCGGTGTTCTCAAGCTCTGACTTGATAGCCTTCTCAACGGTGGAAGCGGAAACAAGAGTGTTCCCTACTGTATCGTCGATGATCTGAGCATAAATGTGCTTGTTGCTTCTGAATACGGCAAGTCTGGGTCTTTCGGATGTGCCGGAGAAACGATTGCGGATCTTCATGTGCTTTTTGGCACGAATTTCACTTCTACTTTCTTTGCTTACCATTGTCTATTCTCCTCTCCTACTTCTTACCTGTCTTACCGGCCTTACGTCTGATAACCTCATCAGAGTACTTGATACCCTTGCCCTTATAAGGCTCAGGTCCTCTCTTGCCTCTGATCTCGGCTGCGTACTGTCCGACCTTTTCCTTGTCAATGCCCTTGACATTGATCTTGAGCTGGTCGATTACTTCAGTCGTAATACCTTCGGGATCGATCATGACAACGGGATGTGAATATCCGAGTGTGAGCGTAAGCTCCTTGCCGGCCTTTGCTGCTCTGTAACCGGTACCGTTGATCTCAAGTGTCTTGCAGTAGCCTTCGGTAACACCTACAACCATGTTGTGGATGAGTGTTCTTGTAAGGCCGTGAAGTGATCTTGTGCGCTTAAGATCGTCGGGTCTTGTTACAGTGACAAACTTGCCCTTGTGGTGTTCATCATCCATGTCCTCGACCTTTATTGCGAGTTCCGCAGGAAGCACTCTCTCGAGAGTTCCCTTGGGTCCTTTTACGGTAACTTTATTATTTTCTGCCACATCGACAGTTACACCTGCCGGAATGGCGATTGGCATCTTACCTATACGTGACATGCCCGTACCTCCTGAATTCTATATATGCGTTTATGATTACCAGATAAAAGCCAGAACCTCACCGCCAACGCCCTCAGCGCGTGCTTCCTTATCGGTGATCACGCCCTTGTTTGTGGAGATGATGGCTGTTCCGAGACCGCCAAGAACCTTGGGAAGGTCTTCCTTGCTGGCATATACACGAAGGCCGGGTTTAGAGATCCTCTTTAATCCCGTGATAACCTTCTCTGTTTTGTCCTTACCATACTTTAATGTGATGACGATGTCCTTAGCGGCGCCGTCTTCAACGATTTCGTAGCCCCTGATGTAGCCTTCCTTGACAAGAATGTCCGCAATAGCGAGCTTCATCTTGGAAGAGGGTACGTTAACTGTATCGTGTTTAGCAGTATTAGCGTTACGGATTCTTGTAAGCATATCTGCGATCGGATCGCTTGTCATAGTGATATTCCTCCTTAAAAATTGCCGTCTTGCGAAGTCCGGGCCTACACCCGCTTATCGCAATGTGAGAAACGGGTTTCCCCGTCACTTTTCTACCAGGATGCCTTCTTTACACCCGGGATCTCGCCCTTGTATGCAAGCTCACGGAAGCAGATTCTGCAGATTCCGTACTTTCTGAGATATGCATGGGGACGACCACAAATCTTGCAACGTGTGTAAGCCTGTGTAGAGAACTTGGGCTTGCGCTGCTGTTTTAACTTCATGGAAGTTTTTGCCATTATCTTATCCTCCTAAATCAGATGCCTTACTTGGCAAAAGGCATACCAAACATTGTGAGCAACTCACGAGCTTCTTCATCGGACTTTGCGGTGGTAACGAAGATGATATCCATACCGCGAACCTTGTCTACCTTGTCATACTCGATCTCAGGGAAGATGAGCTGCTCTTTGATGCCGAGCGCATAGTTTCCTCTGCCGTCGAATGCGTTGGGGTTTACGCCTCTGAAGTCACGTACGCGGGGAAGTGAAAGGTTGATGAGACGATCTGCGAACTCATACATCTTTTCGCCGCGAAGGGTAACCTTACATCCGATGGAAAGACCTTCTCTGATCTTGAAGTTTGCAATGGACTTCTTTGCTTTTGTGATAACTGCCTTCTGACCGGAGATGGTCTCCATGTCCTTTACGGCAGACTCAAGTGCCTTGGCGTTTTCCTTAGCTTCGCCGACACCCATATTGATAACGATCTTATCAAGCTTCGGGATCTGCATTACATTCTTGTAACCGAACTTCTTCTGCATAGCCGGAGCGATCTCTTTAGTGTATGTTTCCTTTAAACGTGCCAATTTCTTGACCTCCTCTCACAGAATTAGTCGATCTGATCACCTGTTGACTTGGCAACGCGTACCTTCTGGGTACCCTTCTTGCCTTCAACGGTCTTGAACCCGACTCTTGTAGCCTTGCCCTTGAATACGAGCATAACGTTTGATGCATCGATGGGGGCTTCTTCATGGACGATACCGCCCTTGGGATTAGCCTGGCTGGGCTTTGAGTGCTTTGTTACGGTGTTTACGCCCTCAACGAGGAGCTTTCCGTCAACAACAGCGATAACCTTGCCTTCTTTACCCTTATCTTTACCGGTGATGACCTTTACGGTGTCACCCTTCTTGATCTTTGACATCGACATAGCGACACCTCCTATAATACTTCGGGAGCGAGGGAAACGATCTTCATGAACTGCTTCTCTCTGAGCTCTCTTGCTACAGGTCCAAAGATACGAGTACCCTTGGGAGTGTTATCCTCCTTGATGATAACTGCTGCGTTATCGTCAAAACGGATATAGGAACCATCCTTACGACGGATGGACTTCTTTGTACGAACAACCACGGCCTTGACTACATCGCCCTTTTTAACGACGCCGCCGGTAGTCGCATCTTTAACGGCGCAAACGATGATATCGCCGACGCCCGCATATCTTCTGGTCGAGCCGCCCAATGCACGGATAACAAGTAATTCCTTGGCACCGGTATTGTCAGCAACCTTAAGTCTGCTTTCTGTCTGTACCATTGTATGATACTCCTTTCCGGAAATAATAGCTTATTATTTTGCCTTCTCAACGATCTCAACGAGTCTCCATCTCTTGTCCTTGGACAGGGGTCTGGTCTCCATAACCTTTACTCTGTCGCCTACATGGCACTCATTGTTCTCATCATGCGCCTTAAGCTTATATGTTCTCTTTACGATCTTGTTGTAAAGAGGGTGCTTTACGTTGTCCACAACGGCTACGACGATGGTCTTGTCCATCTTGTCGCTTATGACCTTACCGATACGAACTTTTCTAAGATTTCTCTCTTCCACAGTATTAACTCCTTTCACTCAAGTATTGATTAATTCTGCTTTGAAGAAATGACCGTCTGGATACGGGCGATGTTCTTTCTTACGTCAGTGATCCTGCTGGTGTTCTCAAGCTGATTTGTGGCATTCTGGAAGCGAAGGTTGAAAAGCTCCTTCTTTGCCGCAACGAGCTCGTCTTTCAGCTCAGCCACAGACTTTGCCTGTAAATCTGCTACATATTTGTTTGTTTTCATGCGTCCGCACCTCCGTCTAACTGCTCCTTGGAGACAACCTTGCACTTAACGGGAAGCTTGTTCATGGCAAGCCTTAAAGCTTCTCTTGCAGCGTCCTCGGGAACACCCGCGATCTCGAAAAGTACGCGGCCGGGCTTAACAACAGATACCCAGTACTCTACAGTTCCCTTACCTGAACCCATTCGGGTTTCAGCGGGCTTTGTTGTAACGGGCTTGTCAGGGAAGATCTTGATCCATACCTTACCACCACGCTTGATGTAACGTGTCATGGCGATACGGGCAGCCTCGATCTGGTTACTCTTTATCCATGCAGGCTCAACAGCTACAAGACCGAACTCACCGTTGGTGATCTGGTTGCCTCTCATAGCCTTGCCTCTCATCGTACCGCGGAACTGCTTACGATGTTTTACTCTCTTGGGCATTAACATTATTTGTCTCCTCCTTCCTTCTTGGAAGCCTTGGTAGGAAGAACCTCACCGTTGTAGATCCAAACCTTGACGCCAAGCTTTCCGTAGGTTGTATCAGCCTCGGCGAAGCCGTAATCAATGTCTGCTCTGATGGTCTGAAGCGGGATGGTTCCCTCGATGTAATGCTCGGATCTTGCGATATCAGCACCGCCAAGACGTCCCGATACAGCTGCCTTTACGCCCTTAACACCACTCTTCATGGTACGGCCCATGGTGGTCTTCATGGCACGGCGGAAGGAAATACGGTTTTCAAGCTGCTGAGCGATATTCTCGGCAACAAGCTGAGCGTTAGCGTCAGGTCTCTTGATCTCTTTGATCTCAAGGTTGATCTTCTTGCCGCCGGAAACCTTTGAAACTTCCTTCTTTAAGTTCTCGATCTCGGAGCCGCCCTTACCGATTACCATACCGGGCTTTGCGGTATAGATGATGACCTTAGCCTGGTCCTCTGCGCGTCTCTCGATCTCTATTCTTGCAATGCCTGAAGAATATAATTTCTTCTTCAGGAACTTTCTGATGTTGTAATCTTCAACCAAGTTGTCTGCGAAATCAGACTCGGCATACCATTTGGAATCCCAGTCACTGATAACACCGACTCTTAATCCGTGCGGATTAACTTTCTGACCCATGATCTGCCCTCCTTATCTCTTCTCATCGAGCACAACTGTAATGTGGCTCATGCGCTTTAAGATCCTGTATGCTCTGCCCTGTGCTCTGGGATGAATTCTCTTCATCGTGGGAGCGCAGTTTGCGTAGCACTCTGCAATGTAAAGCTTTGCAGGATCCATACCGTTGTTGTTCTCTGCGTTTGCGATAGCTGACTTGAGCAGCTTCTCGATAAGTGTGGATGCATATCTGGGATTGTAAGCCAAAATTCCGAGTGCGGTCTGTACGTCCTTGCCTCTGATCGCGTCAAGAACAAAGCAGGCCTTCTGGACGGATACGCGTGCGTAGCTGAGCTTAGCTGACGGACGCTTGTCCTTCGTATTTTCGTTTCTCTCACGCTTAATCTGGGATCTATGTCCTTTAGCCATGATTGAAAAACCTCCTATTCGATTCGGCGGCTCTCCGCCGGTACTTTTCCGCCTGATGCCCCGGTGGGCCGCAAAACGCGGTCACACCGAAAAGCTCCGGCCAATTATCATTTGCTCTTCTTCTCGTCTTTGCCGTGGCCGCGGAATGTTCTTGTGGCTACGAACTCGCCGAGCTTATGTCCTACCATGTCCTCGGTAACATATACCGGCACATGTCTTCTTCCGTCATGAACAGCGATCGTAAGGCCGACCATCTGAGGGAAGATCGTGGAACGTCTTGACCATGTCTTGATTACGGACTTGTCGCCTGACTTAACGACAGCGTCAACCTTCTTCTCTAAAGAAGCATCTATAAACGGTCCTTTTTTAAGTGAACGTGACATTTTTATCCTTCCTCCTTCTTACCTACTTTGTGATAGCCTTACCATCACGTCTTCTCATGATGAGCTTGCTGGAAGCCTTCTTGTTGTTTCTGGTCTTAAGACCAAGAGCAGGCTTGCCCCAAGGGGTAACAGGGCCGGGACGACCGATGGGAGATCTTCCCTCGCCGCCGCCGTGAGGATGGTCATTCGGGTTCATTACGGAACCGCGTACTGTAGGACGGATGCCCATGTGACGCTTACGTCCCGCATTACCGATATTGATGAGGTTGTGGTCGATGTTTCCTACCTGACCGATAGTTGCGCGTCCCTCGATGGGAACGAGTCTCATTTCGCCTGAAGGAAGACGAAGTGTTGCATACTTTCCTTCCTTAGCCATAAGCTGAGCTGCGTTTCCTGCCGCTCTTACAAGCTGGCCGCCCTTGCCGGGGATGAGCTCGATGTTGTGGATCATGGTACCGATCGGGATCTTGCTCATAGGAAGGCAGTTACCTACTCTGGGCTCAGCGGTCTCACCGTTCATGATGGTCCAGCCGATCTGAAGACCCTGAGGAGCGAGGATGTATGCCTTTTCGCCGTCTGCATAGCAGATGAGGGCGATGTTTGCCGATCTGTTGGGATCGTACTCAACGGTAAGGACCTTTGCGGGGATACCGTCTTTATTTCTCTTGAAGTCGATGATACGATATTTTCTTCTCGAACCACCGCCATGATGTCTAACTGTGATCTTTCCCTGATTGTTACGGCCGGCGTTCTTCTTTAAGGAAACAAGGAGGGACTTCTCGGGGGTCCTGGAAGTGATCTCGGAGAAATCGGAACCGGTCATGTTTCTTCTGGAGGGTGTATAGGGATTATAGGATTTGATTCCCATTTTTGTTACTCCTTTCAAATCTGAGGCAGCGCAATACGTAATGCCCTATGCATTTTTTCTGCGTTACCGTTCTTTCTGCTTCGCAGGCTGCTTTTTACAGTCCTGAGAAGATCTCTATCTCGGCGCTGTCAGCGGTGAGCTGTACGATGGCTTTCTTCTTTGCGGAAGTCTTGCCGGAGGTCATGCCGCGTCTGCGTGTCTTGCCGTCAACGTTAAGTGTGTTCACGGACTTAACCTTTGTTCCTGCGAACATCTTCTCTACGGCTTCCTTGATCTGGGACTTGGTAGCATCCGGATTTACGGAGAATGCGTACTTCTTCTCAGCCATGGTGCTCATGCTCTTCTCTGTGATGATGGGAGCGAGTATCACATCATAATATTTAAGATCTGCCATTATGCGTACACCTCCTCGATCTTCTTCACTGCGTCCTTAGCGATAACAACCGTGTCATACTTCATGATATCGAATACGTTGATGCTGCCGGACTCGGTTGTCCTTACATCGGGGATATTCTTTGCGGAAGCGGAAACCATCTCGTTCTTTTCCGTTGTAACAACAAGCGCCTTGTTAAGCTTGAAGCTGTCAAGAAGACCCACGATCCTCTTTGTCTTGATCTCCGGTACGGAAAGATCGTCGATAACGATGAACTTCTGCTCGGAAACCTTAGCGGTAAGAGCGGACTTGATGGCTGCTGCCTTTTCCTTCTTGTTCATCTTTACTGTATATTCCTTCGGCTTGGGAGCGAATACAACGCCACCGCCTGTCCACTGAGGAGATCTTGTCGATCCCTGTCTTGCGTGGCCTGTGCCCTTCTGCTTCCAGGGCTTTCTTCCGCCGCCTGATACTTCTGCTCTCGTCTTTGCGCTCTGTGTGCCCTGACGCTTGTTTGCAAGCTGGCTTACAACAGCGAGATGCATTAAATGCTCATTGACTTCAACTCCGAAGACTGTATCGTTGAGCTCCATGGAGCCAACTTCCTTGCCTTCCATATTGTAAACTTTTACATTTGCCATTTTAGTTGTTTCCTCCTTTCTTAGAGATTACTTGCCGCACTTAACGGTTTCCTTTAAGGCAACGAGTGCCTTTCTGGGTCCGGGTACAGCACCCTTGACAAGAATGAGGTTGTTCTCGGCATCGATTCTTGCGATCTCAAGGTTCTGAACAGTAGACTTCACATTACCCATCTGTCCGGGCATGTGCTTGCCGGGGAACACACGGCCGGGTGATGTTGCCGGTCCGTTAGATCCTGCGTGTCTGTGGTACTTGGAACCATGCTTCATAGGTCCTCTTGAAAGACCGTGTCTCTTGATGGCACCCTGGAAACCTTTACCCTTGGAAATACCCGTAGCGTCAACGCGGTCTCCGGCAGCGAAGATGTCTGCCTTGATCTCCTGACCTACGGTAAAATCTGCGGCATTTTCAAATTTGAACTCTCTAAGATATCTCTTGTTTGAAACACCGGCTTTTGCAAAGTGGCCTTTTCTGGGCTTGTTAACGAGAACGTCTCTGATCTCGCCGAAGCCTACCTGTACAGCGGCATAACCGTCGTTCTCAACAGTCTTGATCTGTGTGACAACGTTGGGCGATGCCTGAAGTACGGTTACGGGAATCACATTCCCGTTGTCGTCAAAGATCTGGGTCATGCCGATCTTTGTAGCTAAGATAGCTTTCTTCATTGTTTAATCTCCTTTCAAAAATCTACAGCGGAACACACCGTCTCGTTCTTTTTAAGTAACGATCGCCATGTGTTCATTCCAGATGGTCGAAGGATGGAATCTTTCAACATCTGTTTGCAGGCATACCGTGTCAACGCCTTGATGCCTTTCGCAAGCGACGGCATCAGAGCAGGCATTGACGTGTTACATCTTTATTACGATGTGCACGCCTGCGGGGATCTCAAGTCTTGCGAGAGCATCCACAGTCTTCTGTGTGGGCTCGATGACGTCGATCAGTCTCTTGTGTGTTCTCTGCTCGAACTGCTCACGAGAATCCTTGTACTTGTGTACGGCACGGATGATCGTAACGACCTCTTTCTTGGTCGGAAGCGGAACAGGTCCGCTGACCTTGGAACCGGTCTTCTTTGCAGTTTCGATGATCTTTGATGCAGATGCATCGATCAACTGATGATCGTAAGCCTTGAGTGTGATCCTCATTACGTTTTTCGCGCTCTTCTGATTAGCCATAAAAAATGTCGCCTCCTTATTCGCACTTAAGTTTCAGTACGACAAGCGGTGACTGTACACACGTCCGTGTGTTCCCACCCTGTCGGAATAACAAACCAAGCTCGCGGGCCATGCCCAACCGCTTGGCTGCTTATGATCTCTCAACCTCCCGAACGGATCGGATCAACACGTTTTTGCAGGAAATCCTGCATTTCACTTCTGGTACAGTGACTTGTCGCCAGGTATCATAACTTGACATTCGCTCCACGGAAAACCTGTCACCTTGCGGGACAGCAACCTCACGCTTCATCGCTATCAAGGTCACAACGTTTGGCATTATACACCCTGAAACCCAATAATGCAAGCATTTTTTCTATTTTCTTTAAAAAAATTTCAGAAAAACCCCGTTTTATGCCGAAAAAGAGGCTCCGGAAAGTCCCGAAGCCTCTGAAATGCTTAATCTCACTTTTCGATCTTTGCGTTGCTCTGAATGAACTCCATAACCTTTTCATGGATGAGGTTTTTCATGATATAGCCTTTGCCGTACTGTGATTCCGCATCACTTGCGAAATCCTCGGCATATTCCACATACTCATGTCCGGGTATGATCATGCCCTCAGTTTCAAAAATATACTGAGCGCCCATATCTCCCTTAAGATCGTTCATCGCGGATGTTGTGAGATATTCCTCATATTCCGCGTCTGTCATTCCGGTAAAATCTTTGAAGCTCTTGTACATACGCTGACCATAGTACTGCATGAACATGTTGTTGTAATATTCAAACTGGTTCTGGTCCACATATTTTCTCAGACCCTTGAGCGTCTTGAAGTACGACTGGGGTATCTGAGAGATCTTTGTTTCCGAAACAAGGAGTTTTTCCAGATATTCATGGAGATTGGTCTCCTCGTTCTTCGCGCGGACACTCTCTTTGTATTCTTCAACGGTCTCCATGTCAAGATATTCTTTTACAAATTCGTCGTTGAACTCGGGAGTGGTCTTGTTTCCGTTTTCATCCTCGGTCTCATAATCCTTTAAAAGAGTTTCGATATCCTTTTGGATATCATCGTCGGAATATGCGATGTCGGAATATTTTACCGTTATGTTTTTGTAGTCAAATACAGTGGTGAGCGACTTTACGTCGACTCCCGCTATCTTTCCGTCATCTGTAAGGCCCTGGCTGAAATCGCTTACGACCTTCGTTTCCTTTGCCTTTTTAACTGCAAAGATCGTGATACCGGCTGCGATCGCGCAGACTATGACTGCGGCAGCCACGATAAAAATGGCCTTACTTGCCTTTTTCTGTCTCTTTTGAGCAGCAGCAGCCTTTTTCTTGGCAAGTCTTCTTTCCTGGCCTTTACTCATCTGCTGGGTTTCGGTGTTGTTTCCCATAGCCCGTATACCTCCACCTTTTGTATCAATACATTATGTCACGTATGTTCGGTTTTGTCAAAAAATCCCGGGAGAAAGCTCTCCCGGGATACGGAATTCAGTGATCACGAATACGTAGTCAGGGATCAGTCAAGAACCTTAGCAACCTTACCTGAACCTACTGTACGTCCGCCCTCACGGATAGCGAAGTTAAGACCCTGCTCCATAGCGATGGGATGGATAAGCTCGATGCTCATCTCAATGTTATCGCCGGGCATGCACATCTCAACGCCTTCGGGAAGGTTGCAGACACCTGTAACGTCTGTTGTTCTGAAGTAGAACTGAGGACGATAGTTTGTGAAGAAAGGAGTATGACGTCCACCCTCTTCCTTGGTAAGAACGTAAACCTGGCCGGTGAACTTCTTATGGCACTTGATTGAGCCGGGCTTGCAAAGGATCTGTCCACGCTCGATCTCTGTTCTCTGAACACCACGAAGGAGTACGCCGATGTTATCGCCTGCCTGAGCCTCGTCAAGAAGCTTACGGAACATCTCGATACCGGTTGCAACAACCTTACGAGTCTCTTCCTTGATACCTGCGATCTCAACTTCCTCATTGAGGTGAAGTGTACCACGCTCTACACGGCCTGTAGCAACGGTACCACGTCCGGTGATGGAGAATACGTCCTCGACGGGCATAAGGAAAGGCTTATCTGTCTCACGAACGGGATCAGGGAAGTACTCATCAACAGTGTCCATGAGCTCCATGATCTTGTCGCCCCACTCACTGTGAGGATCCTCAAGAGCCTTAAGAGCGGAAACCTTGATGATAGGGCAACCTTTGAAACCGTAATCTTCAAGCTGCTAGGTGATCTCCATCTCAACGAGCTCAAGAAGCTCTTCGTCGTCTACCATGTCGCACTTGTTCATGAATACTACGATGTAAGGAACGCCTACCTGTCTGGAAAGAAGGATGTGCTCCTTGGTCTG
>JAEEGL015576237.1_pt1 | contig 33509 bp, 33 predicted proteins | sample 9134231 | NCBI WGS metagenome assembly JAEEGL01 (sample SAMN16246548, study PRJNA631951) | gut metagenome | biome: gut microbiome; feature: rumen; material: fiber-attached | host: Bos | place: Iran: Karaj | collected 2018-10 | reverse complement strand
GAGCGGGTAAAGGGACTCGAACGGGTACGACGGCGCAAGCCGGGAAAAAGGATCCGGTGGATCCTTTTTCAGTACCCCGGTGATTGGTAAATCACGACTCAGAGCCGATAGGAGTGCACCCAATGCACCCTCGGGTGCATTGTATCAATGATCGAGTGCTGACACAATACAAAAAGCACCCCTTGGGTGCTTTTTGTATTGGAGCGGCTATAATAAAGGGACTCGAGGGGTGAGCGAAAGGGCAACGGTGTTGCGCTTTCGCCGCCCCGGGTTTTTGTCACAGGCCGAAGCTGCGCAGTTTGGAAAAACAAGCAGCGAGAGCCGATGTGCAAAAACGAGTCCCTTTACGAGCTTTACTTGGGTTCGACGCCCAAGTAAAGCTCCTTTCGTCCTTTGATCCTTTTTCAGCACCCCGGTGATTGACAAATCATGACTCAGAGCCGCTTACTTTCCAAAATCAATATTTATATGAAAATGGATAATTAAGTATTGGTGAGGTGCTGCGTCAAGGTAATTTCAGTAAACATCAAGCGAACATGTCCTGCCGATGCTTTTTAAAATACTTCTCTTACGTACTCCCGACGAACAAAGAGGATGGCAGGAGCTCCGTTTGGGAATCCCCTGCCATCCTCAAAAGCCTCTGTTGTGATATTGCCGCATTTCCGCTGCAAGCACCGTCTTCGGTCGGATCGAAGAGGAGCCGAGCTTCTCTTTTCCGCCGGTCAATCGGCGCAGATCGCTTTGGCAAAGGCCTCGGCCGCTTTAAGGTCGTCGTCGTTGGGTCTGCCTTTGTGGATGCCCTTGAATTCGCCCCGGCAGTGGAACTCACGCGGATCCATGGGGACGCCTGCCTTGTCCGCCTCGGCCTTGACCTTTTTATAGGTGGAATTAAGCATGGCGGCGGAGCCGAAATTGACGATCTTTCCGACCGTTTCCTTATTCAAAGATCTCACAAAGCCGCGCACCTCGGGATCGATGGTGAACGCGTAATAGGAATTGCCGAGGAACAGGACGTCCACCGGCTCCGTGATCGGGGCGCTGATCGGCAGCGCCTGCACGCCTACCGCCGCCGCGACCGCCTCGGCCAGGCGCTTGGTGTTTCCGGTTTTGGTATAGTATCGTACTGCGATTCTCATGATTTATATCCTCCCTGATTTGTTATTGAATTTTCTGCCGCAAGAGTTTTAACGACCTCCCGCTTTTCGTACAGAACGCAGCCGCCGACATGCTCGCCGCTGAGTACGCCCTCCGACCTGAGCTTTTTAAACAACGGAGAGGCGATGGCCTCTTTGAGGGATGAATCCCTGACGTTCACGTCGGAATAGGGAGAGAACGGGCATGCTTCGGGGCGTCCGCAGCTTCAGCTCGGATCACCGTCCGATATCAAAGGACCCGATATACCTCGTATCATCGTCGGCGCTCAGCTTGGGATCGGCTATCTCAAACGACGCCGTAAGCCCAACGGCCCGTGCCGCAAGCTCGAAATGGCAGAGGGCGATGCCCATGTCGATCCTTTGGATATCCCAGCCGTCGTTATCATAACCGCGGCTTTGCTTCTCGTAAAAATGCGCTTTATCGCCGCAGAGGACGACGCGCCACGGCTGCTTGTTCACTGCCGACGGCGCAAGGCGCACCGCTTCAAGCACGTTGGCAAGCCTTCCGGCGCCTTCCGGCGTCAGTGGCTTTTCGAACGAGCCGTCAAAGAACAGCTCGCCGAAATCACAGCGGCTGTCCGCTTTTATCCCCCTGCGCATGAGGCTCTCGCGCAGGGACATCTTCTTTGCGGGATATCCCAGCGGGCTGACGCAGGGCATTATCTCGCCCTCCGTGACGTTCATCGCCTTTTCAAACGCCTCACGGTTCATCGTTCCGGCGATCCACGTTGTACCTACGCCAAGGCTTTCGGCAAACAGGACAACCTTTTCAAACATGTATCCGAACGCTTCCTCGGCATGGGGCGCGCGCCGCATTTTGCCCGCGATATACGTGTCCGTGCCGACTATCACGGGGCTTGAAAGCCCGTGCTTTTTTGCGTCGAGCAGCTTCCACGCAACTGGAAGATCGTATGGATTTTCCAGCTTTCCCGCAAACTCCATTATACTTTGCGCGTCCTCCGGACGAAGCGCGTTCCCGTCGAAAGTGCGGACGCTCCTTCTGCGTCCGATCGTCTCGATCACGTTCATTCTGCGGCTCCTTTCCCTTTGCGGGCTTTGTTTTTCGATTTACGGAACATAAATTTCCTCACTATGTTTATGCCGATCTTATACGGCAGAGGACGCAGCGCCCTGTCCGCTTCCTTCAGCTTTTCGCGAATCGGTATCCCCTGGGGACAGTGCGATTCGCACTTGCCGCATCCGACACACTGCGAGGCAAACGCCGGCTCCTTTGTAAGCCCCACGGTCTGGGCGTACTGAAGCCGTCCCTGGCTTGGGGATTCTATGAACATGGCGTTGTAGCAGCGGAAGGCGCCCGGAATATCCACGCCCTTGGGGCAGGGCATACAGTATCTGCACCCGGTGCAGCCCACCCTGTCGCTCTTTCGGATCTCTTCCGTGACACGTTTCAGCACTTCGTGGTCCTCAGGAGTGAACAGGCCGACTCCGGATTCGGACGCGGCGCGGCAGTTCTCACGCACCATATCAAGGGAGTTCATGCCGGAAAGTACCACCGTGACCTCGGGCTGATCGTAAAGCCAGCGGAAGCCCCATTCGGCAGGAGTCCATCCGCGCCCGCTTTGGCGCATGATCTCCTTTGCGCGCTCCGGGAGCATTCCCACAAGCTTGCCGCCGCGCAGGGGCTCCATTATGACGACGGGTATGCCTTTTTCGGCCGCGGCCTTAAGCCCCGTGACGCCCGCCTGAGAGTACTCGTCGAAATAGTTATACTGTATCTGACAAAAATCCCAATCGTGATCGTTCAGGATCTTGAGAAAACCGTCCGAATTGCCGTGGTAGGAAAAACCAACGTATCTGATCTGCCCGCTTTTTTTCTTCTCGTCCAGCCACGGGACCGCCCCCACGGCCTTCAGTTTTTCCCACATGGCGATATCCGTCAGATGATGCATCAGATAGTAATCGATATGATCGGTGCGCAGACGCGTGAGCTGCTCGCCGAAATACCTGTCAAGCGCGGCCCTGCTGCCGACGAGATACTGCGGGAGCTTTGTGGCGATATTGACCTTATCGCGAATGCCGTTGCGCGCTAATATCTCTCCGAGCGCGGCCTCGCTGCCGCTGTAAATATACGCGGTATCATAATAGTTGACCCCCGCGCGATATGCCTCCATGATCTCTCTTTCGGCCTCTTCGATATCGATGCTCCTGCCCTTTTGGGGAAGCCTCATGCATCCGAAGCCGAGAACCGAAAGACGGTTTCCGTCTCTGTCCTCTCTGTACTGCATCATATCACCGTCCCCGACGCCGCTCCGATCGACGGAGCGCCTTGTAAACCGCTCATGCGTATCTCCCATCCCGCGTTTTTATCACGCGTCGCCGTCATATTCGTCTCCGGCCGCCCAATGTGCAAGCCGGTGCAGTATCGGCCAGAGCCCCCGTCCGCGCTCCGTCAGAGAATACTCCACCCTCGGAGGGATCTCCTCATACTGCTTTCGCACAACGATCCCGTCCGCCTCAAGCTCCTTCAAAGAAGAGGAAAGCATGGCGTTTGTAACGCCGCTCGTCTTGCGCACAAGATCGTTATATCTTTGTGTTCCGTCAACGTAAAGCGTGCAGATGATCCTAAGCTTCCATTTTCCGCCGATCATCCTCAGCGACTCGCCGATGGGACAGGGCGACGTGCACGGGCATATGCCTGTGCAGCCGGCTCCGTCTTTATTTCTGCTCATTGCTTTTGCTCCTTGTCATAAACCCGGATAGAGACCCGCGGGTCTCCATCGCCATTATATCACGTATAATATTCAGAGTCAATATTAATTTCATACCTATTCGGAGCGCATACAAAAGCGGGATCGCCTATGTACGCCTCCCGCGCGGAGGCTGTGCCGAACCATTTGGAAAGCGCTTCAGTCACGCATCGCGCGACGCGTCTTTTCCACGGATTCGATCGGCCGTGCGATCATGCTCATTCCCTTTCCGTGATCAGTTCAAGGCTTTGCGGCAGGCTGAATATCCGCTTTTTGATGAAAAGCGGATAGAGATATTCCGAATCCAACCGCCCGAACGGGATCCATTCAAACCGGTGAATGTGGCTTCCCTCCTCCTGCGTGAATCCGTTCCCGCGGCCGGGCAGATCTGTTTCGGAAACGTCGGCAAGGAAATACACGCAGAGCTCGTGATAGTCCAGCCCGTCCACGTCCTCGTTGAAAAAGCTTTGGCAGACCCACAGCGGACGCACGAGTTCCGCGTCGATCGCAAGCTCCTCCTTAAGCTCCCGGGCGATCGCCTCCTCGGCGCTCTCGCCAAGCTTCACCCGCCCGCCGGGCAGATAGTAATACGGTGAGCGCTCATCGCGCATGGCAAGCAAGCGGCCCTCCGAAACGATGACCGCGCACACCCTGTAATTGAACTTCTTCGAGCCCGAAATATAGCTGATATCCATATCCGTTATCAAAAATAAGGGCTGCCCGCACCGATGTTTGGGCAGCCCTCGGGGTTCATTCGATCATTCCGCAGCGGAAACCTTGATGGAGCCCAGAATGGCCTGGGTGATCTCGCTGTCATAAGCGTGATAGAAGCCGCTGGCAAGCACCCATTCGCCGTCGATCTGCGCATACATCGAGAAGCCGTCGGAGCCGGACCAGGTGTACTTTGTGCCGGTCCAGGTTACGCCGTTGATATCAATGGTCACGTCCTCGCCGCTGTTGCTCTCCTTGGTGCCCTCAACGCTGCTCTTGCAGGATTCCTCGGGGAATATGGTGCACATCACATAATGCAGCACGCTGTCGGTATCCCTTACGGTGACGACGGTGGGATCCTCGGGATCGAGCACGTTGCCGCCTGAAAGCTCCATCTTTTCGGGAACGAGGATCGTGTAACGGCCCCAGGTCTTGGTCTCGCCCTTGACTTCCTTCGCGTTGTTTTCACCGCCGCTTCCTCCGCTGCCGCAGGCCGCAAACATGAACGCGGCCATGATCACGGTAAGAGCGATGCAGACGGTCCTGAACAGAACAGACTTTTTCATAACAATTACCTCCGTTTTTTTATTGTTGTTGATGATCGTATCGGTTCCGGACGATAAAGCCCGGTCTTTAAACTGTTATTAGCTTAGTCTTTGCAATATGCCGTGGCCGAAGTCATTTTCGTTTCCACGACGCGCCCATAAGGAATTCGGCGGCATTGATTATCATAACGCCGTCTGCCGTGGATCTTGTTTCGCTTTCCGAGCAGACGATCACCTTGGGGTTATCGTCCTTTATCCTGCGCAGCGGGGTCAAAAGGCCGCGGCGCTCCTGCTCGTCGAATTTGCCGGCGATCTGGACATAGGCTCTTTCCTCGCTGTTTTCTGCCATGAACTTGATCTCGTCCTGCGTGAGCTTGCCGTTATAGACCTTATAGCCGCGCCGCAGCAGCTCAAAGCACACGCGGTTTTCAAGCAGCAGGGATTCCGGCTCGGGATACGAAAGCATGAAGTTATCCAGCAGGCGCATATCGGCCATATAGTATTTGGCAAGCGTTTTCAGCTCCCTGTCGGCCTTGATATCATACCTTGGCACCATATAGAACAGGTGCGCGTTCAGCAGCGCGCGCATATAGCTTTCCACGGTCCTCGTGGATGATATCCTGGACAGGTATTCCGGTATCTGCTTGCCGACCCACGTTGCGGAAACGTTCCTGCCCATGCTTGACGCCATAACGGATATCACTCCGCGAAGCAGCGCCGGATCGGCGATCGCGCTAAGGCCCTCAAAGCTGCCGACCTCGAGTATGTCGTGAAGGATTATCGAAGAGCTTAGCGCGTCGGAAACGGGATCGGTGCCGTGCTCGTCACGGTGATCCTCTTCGATACCGGGCAGAGCGCGGCCGTAAAGGTATCTCCTGTAAACGTCATCCATGCCCAGCCTTTCCCCCGAAGCGCTTACAAAGCAGCGGCGGGCTGCGGGCGCGCCCGGCGGAGTCAGCTCCCTTATACCGCGGAAGGCGGCGTATTCATCCATTGACAGGGGCAGCATTTCAACTATATCACAGCGGTTATCGCGATAGGCGTCGAATTCCGACGAGAGCATGCGGCGTGTGGACGCGAAAAACACGAGCTTCACGTTGGGCTTTGAGAAGGCATAGTTTGCGGCCTTTTCCCACGAGCTCACGTGCGTGATCTCATCCAGCAGGAATATGTTCCTGACAGCGGGATCGTACAGCTCGTCGAATCTGTTTATCATGTATTCGATCGACATATGGACCGAACGCGGAGTCTCGAAATTACAGCGGTACACCGCGCCGCTCCCTCCCGGACGGCGCTTAAGCTGCTCCTCGAGCTGCATGGCGATGCAGGTCTTGCCCGTTCGCCTCATCCCAAGCACAAGCAGCACGTTATCATTATCCAGCAGGCGCAAAATCCTATTCTGATAAAACTTGCGCGGAGTGACAGTAATGGGTCTCAAATTGCTTTCACCCTCTCACGATTTGCGTCGTTGATGTTGTAATGTTTTCAGCGTACGATCATATTATACAGAAATTGGAGCATAATGCAAGGTATGAATCCGGTTTTTTCTTTATTTTTCTTAGATTTTTAATTAGTTTCGCCCCTATGCGGTTGCCTTTGAAACGAATTTTTGATATAATGTTGTGGGGCTTCATTCACAGGGGTGTCGTTATATATCAAAAAACCGGGAACCCGGAGCGCACCCCAAGCGTTATATTAATGAGATTCGGCAAGGGGCTTTGCCGAGCGGAGGATTGTTTGCGATATGCCTGAACGAGATTTCGACAGCATATATAAGGATTACTCCCGGCTTGTTTACTGGGCAGCGTACCGCGTCCTCAACGATAAGGAAATGACGGAGGACGTCACGCAGAACGTGTTTATCACCGTGCTCAAAAACATGGCCGATATTGCCTCTCTGCCCGACGCGCAGCTAAAGGGCTGGCTCTACCGCGTGGCGGTCAACGCCGCGGTCGATGCAAAGCGGAGGACGGGCAAGGAGGTGCTTTCCGACGAGCCTGTCGGTGCGGAGGTGGCGGACGACGCCGTCTCCACCGAGGAACAGGTCATGAAAAAGATGCTCTATTCCGCCGTAAGGGAGACCCTGCGCGGAATGGAGGAGGCCTACCGGGAGCCGCTCATGATGTATTATTACTCCGAGATGAGCGTCAAGGAGATCGCCGATGCGCTCGATATTTCGGAGGGGACGGTCAAATCCCGCATGAGCAGGGGGAGAAAGATTTTAGCAAGGCACCTTCGTGCCAGGGGTATCAGTTATGAATGAAGAGCTTTTTAAGAATGATTTTGACACAGAGCTTTCTCCCGAGGAGTCGGCGGCGATAGACCGCATCCTTGCCGGGATCTCCGCCGAGGATGACCGCCGTGTGGATTATGACGGCATGCTCAGGCGCATAAAGGCCGCCGCAAGGAGCGAAGGGATAGTCGTGTTCCCCTCCGACAGGGCAAAAAAGCGCAAGGGGCTTGTAAAGCGTCTGGCGCTTGGCGCGGCGACCGCCGCCGCGGTATTCGTCGTCGGTCTTGCCGCGATGCTGGTGCTCAGGACGGTGCTGGATGACGACGCCGAAGCTCCCGTTGTCGGCACGGACGCATACTTCTCCGAAAAACCCGTCAAGGACGCCCATGACAGCACCCCGGTCAAGCACACCTCCAAGGCAACGAGCGCACCCAAGGATAATACCAAGGTGACCAACGCGCCCGTGGCGCCGGTCACGGAACCCACAAGCGCGCCCGAGGAGCCCTCGTTATCAGTGCTTCCCGACCTGTCGCCCTTCCCCACCGAGTTCCTCATGCGCGGCGGCTCGGCCGGATACGTGGAGCTTGAATCGTTCGAGACAGCGCCCGAAGACGCGGCCGATCTTGTGCCCGCAGATCTTCCCCCGTGCATGAACGTCATGCCGGTCGACGATCCCTTGCTGCCCGTTCCCAATCTTTCCGCCGAGGCGGCGGGTGCGGACGGCGGCAACGAGTATACCTACACCTGCACCGTGGTCAGCGATCTGGACGTCGAGCTTGAAGTCGGCGTTGCAATGTATAAATACGATGAGGAAAGCGGCCACATCACCTATATATGGCGCATAACCGACGAAGCCTATCTGGTGGCCGATTTTGACGGCTTCAGCCTTGAGCAGGCGCAGGAGCTTTTAACCAGCCTTGCCGAATTCCCCGAGAGGGTGGACGGATACGTCGAATACCTTCCCGCCGCATAATTTAAACCGAAACGACTTCTTCCCTTTCATAGTGGGAACCTCCAATAGAAAGCCCCCACAGCATTGAGCACGCTGCGGGGGTCTTTTATATCCATGCTTATTCTTCGGTGCGGGGAGCGGTGATATCGCTGCCTATCTGCTCGCAGTCGAGCTTTTTCAGCAGCTCGCCGAACGGGCAGGTGACGCGCTCTATACAGGGGTGGAAATAGAACACGCAGGTGCGCTCGTCAAAGCTGAATTCGTCGCCGTGCTCGCTCCACACGATTATGCGCTTGTTGCCGCGCGTGGCTATGGCCTGGCCAAGCTCCACGTGGGTCCCCTTGCCTCCCGGCAGGAGCACCACCACAAGCTCCGCATCCCTCACGGCGCGCAGCTCGTTAAAGGCCACCTCGCTCATGCGCACGTCGCCCTCGCGTCTTATGTCGCCGCTGGCCATCCAGTCATAGGTAAGCTCGTGCCCGCGTTTTTTCAGCACCTCGGCAAGCTGAGCGGCCATTTCAAAATGAACTATTCCGGTGGATATATAGAATCTCATTTGCCTATTTTACCCTCTTCCCAATGCTTTCTGCAAAGGCCGACGTACTTATCGTCCGCGCCCAGCACCACCTGTTCGCCGACCTTGGTTATGCCGCCGCGCCCATCCAGCCTGGCATTCATGATCGCCTTCTTGCCGCACCAGCATATGGTCTTGATCTCCTCGATGGTATCGGCCATGGCCATCAGCCATTTGCTGCCCTCAAAGAATTCGCCCCTGAAATCGGTGCGGAGGCCATAGCATATCACGGGCACGTTATATTTATCCACAAAGTCTATCAGCTCGAACACCTCGGCCTTGCTCAGGAACTGCGCTTCGTCGACTATCACGCAGTCATAAACGTGATTTTTGATATCCTCAACGGGCATTTCGGAAAAAAGCACGCACTCGTCCGTTAGCCCGCAGCGGCTTTTTATCGTCCTCACGCCGTCGCGCGTGTCGATCGCGGGCTTGACGAGCAGCGCCTTCTGCCCGCGCTCGCCGTAATTGTATTTGACCATGATGGCCTGCGCCGTCTTGGACGAACTCATAGCGCCGTACCTAAAATACAATTTTGCCATACGATACCTCCCGGAAAAAGCCTTATTCGTGGAGAATTATACCATATTGCTCCCTAAAATGCAATATAGAAAAAGGCGCCCCCTTGGGACGCCTTTGTAAGGTATTATGGTTCAGGCTGCATTTACCGTCGAAAACCTATGTCTCCTTAAGTGAATACGCCCTTGGGACGCCTTTGTAAGCTTGAGAGTCTTATCTCATACCCTTATCATACGGTATGCCCTCCGCCTTGGGAGCCCTGGACTTCTTACTGGTGAAGGCAAGGACTATGAGCGAGACGATGTAGGGCAGCATGTTGTAAACCGTGCCGGGGATATTGAGATCCTTGAGCAGCGTGATGCTGCCGTTGACGTTGGACAGCGCGCGGAAGAAGCCGAACAGCAGCGCGGCAAGCGCGATCCTTGCGGGCTTCCACTGACCGAATATCATAACGGCCAGCGACAGGAAGCCGAAGCCCGCGACGCCATAGGAGAAGTGCCACGAGCCGCCGCCCGCCATGACGTAGCAGATGCCGCCAAGGCCGCCGTAGACGCCGGAAATGAGCACGCCCGACCAGCGCATCTTGTAGACGCTTACGCCCACCGAGGCTGCCGCCTGGGGATGCTCGCCGCAGGCCATGAGCCTTAGGCCGAACTTGGTCTTATACAGCACGATGTATGCTATAACCAGCATTATGATCGCGATCACGATGAACCAGTTGAACTCAACGACCGTATTGCCGATCTTGAAGCTGTTGGTGAAAGCCGCGCGGCCGGTCCTGTAGAAGAGCTCGTCGGAGGGAGAGCCGGTCTCGGCAAGCTTGATGGCCTGCACGACGACCGCCGCTACCGCGGTGCCCAGCAGGTTGAGCGCGGTGCCGACGATGGTCTGATCCGCCTTGAAGTTGATACACGCAACGCCCAACAGCGCCGAATACAGCGCGCCCGAGGCTGCTGCCGCGATCACCGTGAGCAGGAGCATGAGTACCGGGGGAAGCTTATCCTGCAGGAAATACATGCAGAGCGCGCCGCCCAGGGCGCCCATGACCATGATGCCCTCGAGGCCCAGATTGATGACGCCGGAATGCTCGGAGAAGCAGCCGCCCAGCGCAACGAGCATGAGGACCGAGGCGAAAATCAGAGTGTACTGCACGAGCAGCGAGGATTGTTCAATGATTGCCAGCATTATTTTTCGCCCCCTTCCTTTTCGGTTCCTTCATCCTTGAGCATATGCTCCGTCTTGTCGTCGGCCTTGGTCTTGAGCGGCTCGAAGCGAACGTCCTTATTCTCCTCGCCGCGGATCGCAAGCTTGCTCATGGCATGCTTTACGAAGAGCACGAAGCCGCAGAGATAGATGATAACGGCGGAGATCAGGCCCGCTATCTGAGAGCCGTAGAGCATATTGTTGATATGCGTGCCGCCGTCGGTGATGTGCTGGAGGAAGTATGACGAGAATATCGTGCCGATCGGGTTCAGAGCGCCGAGGAACGTTGCCGCGATGCCGTTGAAGCCCATGCCGGGAACGGAGGTAGCCGTGACTTCCCACTGCTCGATGCCCGTCAGATAATAGAAGGATGCGCCGAGCCCCGCCAGCGCGCCGGCGATGATCAGCGTAACGATCATGTTGCGCTTCTCGGTCATGCCCGCATACTTGGCCGCGTTCTTGTTGAAGCCGGTTGCCTTGAGCTCATAGCCGAACTTGGTCTTTTCAAGCAATATCCACACGAGCACCGCTATCGCTATCGCGATCGGGACGGCTATCGTGATGTATTGGTTATCGCCGAAGAACTTGTTTACGCCGCCCAGCTTGGGAAGCAGCGCGGAATTGTTCGTTGCCATTATCTTGAGCGTGTAGGGGCTGGTGCTCTCCTTCACGTTCATCAGCACCGAATTGGTTATGTATAGGGATATCCAGTTGAGCATGATACCGGATATGACCTCGTTCACGTTGCAGTAGGCCTTGAGGAAGCCCACTATCGTGCCCAGCAGAGCGCCCGCGGCAACCGCCATGAGCAGGCACAGATACCAGGGGAGCTTGAGATACAGCGCTCCGAACAGGCACGCGCAGATACCTATGCAGTACTGGCCGGCGGTGCCGATATTGAAGAGGCCGGTCTTATACGCAAACAGTATCGAAAGCGCGCACATGAGCAGCGGCGCGGTCTTGACCAGAGTGGTGCCGAAATACTTCATCCTCGCGTCCGCGCCGGGATAGAAGAAGAAGTTTTTGAGCAGGTTGGTTATCGCCGTGCCGGCGCCCTCCGCATTCATGAGCAGAAGCACTATAAAGCCCACAAGCACGCCCAGCACTATGCATATGAGCGAAGCGAGCAGGGATTGTACGCCTTTGTTCTTAAAGAATTTCATTGCACTTTCACCTCATCCCTCTTTGCGCCCGACATGTAGAGGCCGAGCTCCTCCTGCGTGGTCTTCTTGGGATCGAGCTCGCCCACGATCTCGCCCTCGTACATGACGATTATGCGGTCGGGAACGTCCATGACCTCATCCAGCTCGAGCGATATCAGCAGCACCGCCTTGCCCGCGTCGCGCTTGGCAACGAGCGCTTTGTGGATATGCTCTATCGCGCCGACGTCAAGGCCGCGCGTGGGCTGTACCGCCACGAGCAGCTCGGGATCCTTATCGATCTCGCGGGCGACTATCGCCTTCTGCTGGTTGCCGCCGGACATTGCGCGGGCGATCGTGATAGGCCCCTGACCGGAGCGGATATCATACTGCTCGATGAGCCTTTCGGAATACTTGCGGATATTGCCCCTTCTCAGGAAGCCCGCCGCGTTGGTGAACTCGCGTTCGAAATAGCGCTGGAGCACAAGGTTGTCCTCAAGCGTGTAATCGAGCACCAGGCCGTGCTTATGCCTGTCCTCGGGGATGTGGCTCATGCCCATCGTGCTGCGCTTGCGGATGCTCAGCTTGGTGATATCCTTGCCGCACATTTCGATCTTGCCGTATACCAAAGGCTCGAGGCCCGTTAAGCCGTGCACGAATTCGGTCTGACCGTTGCCGTCTATGCCGGCGATACAGAGTATCTCGCCCGCGTGCACGTCGAAGGAGACGTTCTTGACGGCGTTGTTCTTGTGCACCTTGGAGGCGACGGTCACGTCCCTGACCTTAAGCACAACGTCGCCGACCTCGGCTTCCTTCTTGTCGACGTGGAAGTTGACGTTGCGGCCGACCATCATGGCAGAAAGCTCCTCCACGGTGGTTTTCGCCGTTTCGACGGTGCCGATGTATTTGCCCTTGCGAAGCACGGAGCAGCGGTCGGCCACCGCCATGATCTCGTTGAGCTTGTGGGAGATGAAGAGTATGCTCTTGCCCTCCGCCTTGAGATTGCGCATGATCTGCATAAGCTCGGTGATCTCCTGCGGAGTAAGCACCGCGGTGGGCTCGTCGAAAATGAGTATCTCGTTATCGCGGTAGAGCATCTTGAGTATCTCGGTGCGCTGCTGCATGCCGACGGTGATATCCTCGATCTTGGCGTCGGGATCGACCTGCAGACCGTAATGCTCCGAAAGCTCGAGCACCTTTTTCCTTGCTTCGGACTTCTTGAGGAAGCCCGCCGTATTGGGCTCAACGCCCAATATGATGTTGTCAAGCACCGAGAAGCATTCGACCAGCTTGAAATGCTGATGCACCATGCCTATTCCCAGATCGGTAGCGTCATTGGGGTCCTTGATCTGGACGACCTTTCCGTTCTTGCGGATCTCGCCCTTCTCCGGCTGATACATGCCGAAGAGTACGCTCATAAGAGTGGATTTGCCCGCGCCGTTTTCACCTAACAGCGCGTGTATCTCACCCTTTTTGAGCTGCAGTGTGATGTCATCGTTTGCCTTTATACCCGGAAATTCCTTGGTAATATGCAGCATTTCGATAACGTACGGGGTGTTATCGGCTTTATTTTGCTCCATGGCTTGCCCTCCTCTGCCTGAAGTATAAATTTATACCTCTTTATTATATATGGAAACTGTCGAATTTGCAACAACTCTTTGGCAAAACGGGCAAAAAAAATCGGACGGCCTCAGGATGAGAGCGTCCGATCATCCTAAAATCACGGCCTGCAGCAGGGCTTATCAAATATAAACGGCGGAAGGTCGCCCTTCCGCCGAAAACTGATCGTTTGTTTTTAATTACTTGATGTTGCCCTGATTGTCAACGGTGACATTGGTAACGGCAGGCATAGCGGCGATGTCGTTGGAAACGGTGATCTCGCCCTTGAACATCTTGGAGACGAGCTCCTTGTAGTTCTCCTGAGTGAAGCCGTCAGCCCACTGAGTGGAGCCCATGGGGATCTGAACGTAGTTGGCTTCGGGATCCTCGCCTACGAGGCCGAGGGTAGCGATCTTGCCCTTGTAGTTATCCCAGTTGCCGTTTACGATGACGTCCTTAAGGGTGTCATAGGTGGTGGGATAGAGACCCTTCATAGCGGAGGTAACGGTCATGCCCGCGCCATACTGACCATCGATGATGGCAGCCTGGTCGACGTCAACGCCGATGACCTTGCCATTGACCTTGGCAGCAGCCTCAGCCGCGGAGGAGTAGATACCGCCGCCGCAGGCGAAGACGATCTCGGTGCCGCCGGCATACCAGGTATCCATCTTGGCGGTGATATCGGCGTCGCCATAGAACTGGTTGCCGTAAGCATAGTTCATTTCAACGTTGATGCCCATTTCCTTGGCAGCAGCGTCAGCACCCTGAACGAAACCGAAGCCGTAACGAACGACCGCGGGAACAGCCATACCGCCGAGGAAGCCGAGCTTGGTGTAGCCGAGCTTTACAGCAGCGTAACCGGCCATGTAACCGCAGAGCTCTTCCTGATAGACAGCGCAGTAAACGTTGGCCATGTTGACGTAATCCTCGAGGTTCCAGTTGTCGGGATTGTAGTCATAGGTCTCGCCCTTAGCAGGAACGCCGGCCTCAAGGAGGTCGCCCTTGGCAACGTCGAGAGCGATGAACTTAACTTCGGGATACTTGGGAGCAGCCTCAACGATGGTGCCGCCGAAAGCGTAACCGGGCATAACGATCACGTTGTAGCCCTCGGCAACAGCCGCATCGACCATAGCTACACGAGCCTCGGTGTTGTTGTCGCCGGGCTTCTTGTAGGTGAACTCAACGCCGTTATCCTTGCAGAACGCCTGGCAGGCCTCGTAAGTGGTCTGGTTGAAGCTCTGGTCGGTGATATCGCCGTAGTCGGTGATCATAGCTACCTTGTAACCGGAAACGTCGGGCTTATCGCCGCCCTGTTCGCCCTGGTTCTCGGTGGGCTTGACTTCGCCTCCGGGGGTGGTGTTGCCGCCGCAGCCAACGAGAGCAGCAAGAACGATCAGAAGAACGAGCATCATTGCAAAAAACTTCTTCATAATTATCCTCCTAAATATTGGGGCAGGGCAAAAAAGCCCATACCTCGGTAGTATAGACATTATAACAGAACCATCCGGAAAAATAAAGCCCCAATTTGCATATTTTCTCATTATATTTTAAAAAATATCCCGGGCTTTACCCCGATTTTACACAACGCCTGTTGAAAAATCGTTCAAGCTTATTTATAATATGGAAAAGACAGCCGTTTCTATTGAAAGGAAATCTTATGTTCGGTTATATCACGCCCTTTATCCCCGAGCTCAAGGTGAAGGACAAGGAGCTCTATCAAAGCTATTACTGCGGGCTGTGCCGTGCGCTGGGCAAATACGGCCTTGGATCGAAGCTCTCGCTCACCTATGACGCGACCTTTGCCGCGGCGCTGCTTTCCGGCGTTTGCGGTAAGGAGCCCGTGTTCACCCGGCGCTCCTGCGCCGTGCACCCCATGCGGGGCAAAAGCCCCATGGTGGAATATGACGATATAATGGATTTTTGCGCGGGCGTATGCGTGCTGCTTGCGAAATACAAGCTGCTGGACGACGCGCAGGACGGCCGCCCGATTCGCAGGGCGGGCCTGCCGGTGCTGGCGCGGGGCATCAAGCGCGCCGAGAAGAAATATCCCGACGCCGCAAAGGTGCTGCATGACGGGCTTGAAAAGTTCGGCCGGCTGGAAGCCGCCGGCGATACCGATCCCGACGACGCGCCGCTGCTGTTCGGCTCGCTGCTGGGCGAGCTGCTCTCCGCCTGTCCCTATCTGCCCGAAGAGGCGCGTCCGCTGATCAGGGAGCTGGGCTGCAAGCTCGGCGGCTACGTCTACATTATAGACGACTGGGACGACCGGGCCGAGGACACAAAGCGCGGGAGCTATAACATATTCGTGCTTTCGAAATTTGACGATCCCAAGGAGACCTGCGCCGCACTGCTGGATATGTATATCAATTCGGCGGTGCTCGCCTATGATCTTCTGGATATCACCGTCAACAAGCCCCTGCTTGACAACATAATGTACATCGGCCTTGGCGCGAGAGCGGCCGAGGTGCTGGAAGGCAAGAACAAAAAGAAGACCAAGAATGAAGAAGCCTGCCGCGGGGACGAAACGGACTCGGATGGAACAGGACCCGAATCGGAGGATAATAACAAGTGAATCCCTATCAGGTATTGGGCGTTTCGCCCTCGGCCTCCCAGGAGGAGATCCGCGAGGCCTACATGAAGCTCGTAAAGAAATATCACCCCGACCGCTATCAGGATTCCAACCTTAAAAAGCAGGCCGAGGACAAAATGAAGCAGATCAACGCGGCCTACGATATGCTTACGAAGAACCCGCAGGGAGCTTCCTCTTCCTCGTCCTCATACGGTCCCGGCTCGAGCCACAGCGGAGCGGGATATGGGCAGTATTCCGGCTACGGGCAGTACGGCGGCTATGGGCAGTATTCCGGCTACGGCGGTTACGGGCAGTATTCGCAGCAGAGCTCGGGCTCGGCCTATACCGGGCAGTACGCTTCGGAATTTTCCAGGGTGCGCTCCTTCATAAACAACGGCAATATTGCCGCGGCGGAGGCGCTTTTGAGCAGTATCCCCCTGCATAACGCCGAGTGGAACTTCCTTTACGGCATGTGCTGCTATCGAAGCGGGCAGTACACCAAGGCCTATGAATACATCTCCCGCGCCTGCCAGATGGATCCCTCCAACGACGAATACATGCGCGCGCTGGCCTCCATGCGCGGCGCGTCCTCCACGCAGAGATCGTGGACGAGCGCCGGAAGCGATTATAACTGCTGCAGCCTGTGCGGCACCGCGCTCTGCATGAACCTTTTGTGCAACTGCTGCTGCCGCAGCAGATAAGGAATTATGAAACGACTTTCACCCGGCCTGATGGCCGCGACAATAGGCATGAGCGCAGCGGTATCCATCCTTTGCCTCTTTGCCGCCAATATCGCGCCCGCGCCGCTTTCGGTGCTGTGCCTTTTCGTCGCCTCGCTCATGACGTGGATCCCCATCCGCGAAGAGCACGGTTTCCTTTTCGCCGCAGTGGAATACGCGCTCGTCACGGGCGTCACGCTGCTCATATGCAGGGGCATATGGACCTATCTCTATATCGGCGTATTCGGGCCGTATGCTTTTTTGCGCCTCTTCCTGGGCATACACGTCCGCGACAGGCTGCTCACCGTGCTCATCCGCCTGCTCGTTTTCAATATCATCGCCGCGATAGGCGCCGCGGCCGCCCGGTATCTGCTGCAATACGATCTGATGCAGTTCGTTCCCGGCTTTCCGCCCTATCTGCTCGTCGGCGCGATGGAGCTCTTTTTCATCGTCTATATGGGGCTTTATCATCTTTTCACATACATATTCGATTCATCCCTGCGCAACAAGCTCCTTCCGAGAAGGTAAACAAAAACGGCCCGCGGGCCGTTTTTTTGATTTTCCGTATTCATCCGAGCTTATACTCGAATATCACTTCGGCGTTCACCAGCACGTAATTATCCGTCCACGGCACCTCGCCTATATTGATGCTCTTCCATTCCTGCTCGGTGCCCTCATAGAGTATGGTCGTGAACGCGGGGCAGTTGAATATCACGTTCTTGCCTATCACGGTCACACTCCTGGGGATATAGACCGTCCGAAGATTCGGGCACGAATCGAACAGCTTGGCAGGCAGGCTCCTGACGGTGGGCGGGATATAGACCGCCGTGACGGTCCCGCAGGAATTGAACGCCTTCATGCCGAAGCCCTCGACGGTCGACGCCTCGATGCGGTCGGGCAGCTTGAGCTCCTGCGCGTCCCCGTAATAGGCGGTGATATCCACCGTGCCGTCCTCATAGATCGAGCAGAAATAATCCCCCACCCTGCGGGATTCGATGACTATATGAGTATGCCTTGCACAGCCCGCGGCAAAAACCGCGAGCACGAAAGCCGCCATGATGAATGCGAATCGTTTTATCATATCGCGCCGAGCTCCATGGAATGATGCACTGCTTCATTTATACACCACCCCCGGGCATAAGTCAAGAGGAAAAACCCCGCGGTTCCCGCGCCTGCCTCCAAACTGTCACATTTTCCGTTCAAAAAGCATTTGATTTTTGCATATTCGGCTGTTATAATTATTGGGATGCGCGGGCGAAAAGCCCCGCGGCACGAGCGAACGGGCTTCCGTTCCGAGGACGTAAAAAGAATGAGATTCCTGCTTGTTTCTCCCAAAAACCGCACGGTGTATAATTTCCGCGGCGAGCTTATAAAGCTCATCGTTTCAAAGGGCTGCGAGGTTTTCGTTACCGGGCCCAATACGCTTGACGTTGACAGGATCGAAGCGCTCGGCGCGCACTTCGTTGAGATACCCATGGATAAGAACGGCACGAGCATACGGGGCGATATGCGCTACTGCGCAGCGCTGACCGCGCTCATGCGCGATATCAAGCCCGACGTCACCCTGAGCTACACCGTTAAGCCCGTGATCTACGGCGCGATCGCCGCCAAGCGCGCAGGGGTTAAGAACGTCAACTGCCTCATAACCGGCGCGGGCTACACCTTCTCGTCCGGCTCCCGCAGGGCAAAGATGCTCGGCCTGCTCGTGCGCAGGCTTTACAGATACGGCCTTGGCAAGGCCGACCGCGTGATATTTCAAAATCCCGACGACAGGGATGAATTCATCTCCCGCCGTCTGGTAAAGGCCGATAAATGCCGCCTTGTGAACGGCTCCGGCGTGGATCTTGAACGATTCTCTCCCGTTCCCCTGCCCGATAAGCCCGTGTTTTTCATGCTTTCACGCATTTTAAAGAGCAAGGGCGTCGCCGAATACCTTGAGGCCGCAAGGCTCGTAAAGCGCGCGCATCCCGAGGCGCGCTTCATGCTGCTCGGCAAATACGAGCCCTCCATGCAGGATGCGCTCGATGTCGAATACGTCGAGGCGTTCATAAGGGACGGGATCGTGGAGCGCTTTGACGAGACGTACGATGTGCGCCCCTACTACGCGATGTGCTCGGTATTCGTTCTGCCCTCCTACCGCGAGGGCACTCCCCGCACCGTGCTCGAGGCCATGGCAATGGGCCGCCCCGTGATAACCACCCAGGCCCCCGGCTGCCGCGAAACGGTGATCGAAGGCAAAAACGGCTTCCTCGTTCCGGTAAAGGATATTGCCGCGCTTGCGGACCGCATGTGCCGCTTCATAGACGAGCCGGAGCTGATCGGGCAAATGGGCTCGGTGAGCCGCGCCTATGCTGAGGAAAAATACGATTCCCGGTCGGTCAACGCGGAAATGCTCCGCCATATGAGGATATGAACCATACGGTTTTTCAAAAGCGGCGTTACCTTTGCCGCTTTTTGTCGTCTTTATAATTGAAGAGAACACGAAAGGAGGCTCGCTTATGAAAAAGCTGATCATAATCGCTCTCTGCATCGTTCTTGCCGCGCTTGCGGCCTGCTCCGGTCCTCCCGTGCCCGAGGCGGCGGGAGCCGAGGGCGGCAGCGCGGACGGCGGGAGCGCTCCCGCGGCGCCTTCCGAATTCCCCAACGGCGGCGGGGACGCGCCCGAAAATCCCCAGGACGGCGGCACGGAGCCCTTTGACGGTACCGCCGCGCCCGCATTCGAGGCGCAGTACATCCGCACGGACGGCTATCACGAAAATGTCGTTTATCCCGTCGTGACGGTCGTTTCATCAAGGGCCGCGCTGGACGCCTATTTTGAGGAGAACCGCGGGCTTTACGAGCTTTCCCGCGGGGAGCAGGCGGGTTCCGCATCCGGTTTTGCCGGCGCGATAAAAAAATATGACGACGATTGGTTCGCCTCCCATCAGCTCGTGATAGTGCTTCTTGAGGAGAGCAGCGGCTCCATCCGCCACGAAGTCGAAAGCGTCACAGCGGGCGATTCACCCTCCATCGTCATCCGCCGCCTCGTGCCCGAAGTCGGCACCTGCGATATGGCCGAATGGCATATACTCATAGAGCTTGCCGCAAACACCTTCCGGCCGGATGCGCGCATCCCGGTCACGTTCGTCAAATAAGCGCAAAAGCTCAAATATAATCTTGAAAATTCAAAGCTCCCTATTGCAAAAAAGGGGGCTTTGTGTTATATTCAAGCCAAGCAATCAAGCGACTTATCGAGAGTGGCTGAGGGACCGGCCCTTTGACGCCACGGCAACCTGTTTCCTTTTGAGGCAAGGTGCCAATTCCGGCTCCTGTTGGAGCAAAGATGAGCGGGGAACGAAATGCTTTCGCGCTCGAATGAGCGCTTTTTTGTTAATAAAAAAAGGAAGGCTGTATCCATGAGTATCAACAAGAGATTATTCACATCCGAATCCGTCACCGAAGGGCATCCCGACAAGGTCTGCGACACCATTGCCGACACCGTGCTTGACGCGATGCTGACGAACGACCGCTCCTCGCGCGTGGCATGCGAATGCGCCGCCACCACCGGCATGGTGGTTGTGATGGGCGAGGTGACCACCGACTGCTACGTCGACATACCCAAGCTTGTGCGCGACGTGGTGCTCGATATAGGCTATGACAAGCCCGAATACGGCTTTGACGGGCATTCCCTGGCCGTCATCTGCGCAATCAACGGCCAGTCGGCGGATATCGCCATGGGCGTTGACAAGAGCCTTGAAGCCAAGGCGGGCGAGGCGGATCCCCTCGATATCGGCGCGGGCGATCAGGGCATGATGTTCGGCTTTGCCTGCGACGAGACCCCGGAGCTTATGCCCCTGCCCATTTCGCTGGCTCACAAGCTCACACGCCGGCTCACCAACGTGCGCAAGAGCGGCGTACTCCCCTATCTCCGTCCCGACGGAAAGAGCCAGGTCACGATCGAGTATGACGGCGACAGGCCCAAGAGGATCGATACCGTTGTGCTTTCCACCCAGCACGATCCCGATATCGACATGGCAAAGCTTGCCGATGACGTGAAGCGCGAGGTGATATTCAATGTGCTGCCCGAAAACCTTATCGACGAAAGCACCCGCGTGCTCGTCAATCCCACCGGCAGGTTCGTGATAGGCGGCCCCCAGGGCGACAGCGGCCTGACCGGCAGGAAGATAATCGTTGACACCTATGGCGGCTACGGGCGCCACGGCGGCGGCTCCTTCTCCGGCAAGGATCCCACAAAGGTCGACCGCAGCGCGTGCTATGCCTGCCGCTACGTCGCGAAGAACCTCGTATACGGCGGCTGGTGCCGCAAGTGCGAGATACAGGTCGCCTACGCGATAGGCGTTGCCAAGCCCGTTTCCGTGCGGATCGACACGTTCGGCACCGGCGTGATGCCCGACGACGAGCTTGCCGATATGATACTGCGCTCCTTTGATTTCCGTCCCGCGGCGATAATCGAGAAATTCGATCTGCGCCGTCCCATTTACAGGCCCACCGCCTCCTATGGGCACTTCGGCAGGACGGACGTGGATCTGCCCTGGGAACACACCGATTTTGTTTTCGTCAGGTAAACCGAAGCAGAAGCCATGCCCGATACGCGTAAAACCATACTGATAACCGGCGCTTCCGGTGTTTTGGGCCAAGCCGCGGTGAATGGATTTGCCGCGGCCGGCTGGCGCGTTTTCGCCGCGGATATCGAAGCGGCGGACGCTCTTCCTGAAGGCGCTTCGCCTCTCGTCATGGACGTGACGGACGATGAAAGCGTTTCCCGCGCAGCGGAGCTGATCGGAAGCGAGGCCTGCGGGCTCGACGCGCTCCTTCACATGGCGGGGATCTACACGATGGATTCCTTCATAGAGATACCGCCCGAAACGCTTTCCGAAATGCTTGAAGTGAACCTTATGGGCGTTTACCGCGTGAACCGCGCGTTCCTTCCGCTAATAAGGAAAAACGGCGGCCGCATCATAATAACCGCTTCGGAGCTCGCGCCGCTCGATCCCCTGCCATTCAACGGCATCTATTCCCTGACCAAGCGCGCGCTCGACAGCTACGCGCACTCGCTCGCGCTGGAGCTCGATCTTTTGGGCGTAAGGGTCGTCACGCTCTATCCCGGCGCTTACGGCGAGGGCATGACCCGCGCCGCCGTCCGCTCCATGGAGCGCATGAGCGGATCGTCAAAGCTCTATCCCGATATCGCCGACCGCTTCCGCCGCATCGTGATGAAAGAGACGGGCGGCGCCAAGCCACCAGAAAAGCTCGCAAAGCGCATACTGCGCATAGCCGAAAAGCGCCGCCCCAAATTCAGGTACCGCATGAACAATTCAGTAAAGCTCCGGCTCTTCTCCGCGCTCCCCATGGGCTTGCAGGCGACGGCGCTTAGGCTGCTGCTGAAAAAATGAGACTATGGCTCATCCGCAAAGGTTGAGCCTCTTTTTTTATAAACTCACGTAAGATTCCGTCCCAAACGCCCCAATTATAGGGTGAGCGGCGATGAAAGGAGGCGTCCATATGGATGACGGAGAACTTGTCGGACTTATCGCACGCGATCCCGAAAGGGGCCTTTCGGAGCTCATGGGCCGGCATATGGGGCTTGTCGTTTCGATCGTGAAAGGAAGGCTTCAAACGGCGTGCTCCCGCGAGGATATCGAGGAGACCGTCTCGGACGTATTCCTTGAATTCTACCGCGGCATTGGGAATTTCGCTCCCGAAAAGGGTTCCGTGAAGGGCTACCTCTGCTCCATCGCAAGGCGGCGCTCGGCGGAAGTATTCAAGCGAAAGCTCAGGGAGGGCGATCCGCTGTCCCTCGACGACGAAACGGCGATCGAAATGCCCGCGGACGGATCCTCGATGGACGACTCGCTTATAAGGGACGAAAGGCGGCAATTGCTTTTTACCGCGATAGACGCCTTGGGCGAGCCCGACAGGGAGATCGTAGTCAGAAAATATTTCTTAAACGAGCCCTCGAAGTCGATAGCCAAACGCCTTGACATGAGCGTTCCCGCCGTGGATACCAGAACGCACCGCGCGCTCAAAAAGCTGAAAAAACTGTTGGGAGGACAGGAACCATGAAAAGTATAAGCGAATTATTCGATGAGGTCACCCCCGCCGAGGCTGACGCGCTGCTTCACGGGATGGAAACGGAAGCTGCGGACGAGCTGACCGAAGCGCGCATCCGCAGCAGGGTGCTGTCCGCAGTAAAATCGGAAAAGCATGCCGCAAGGTCGGCAGGCCCCCGCAGGCTGTCCAAGGCATGGAAGCGGGTTATCGCCTCCGCCGCCGCGGTGCTGCTCATCTCCGGAGCGGCATTCGGCACTCACGCCGCGGCCGAGGCCGCGGAATACAACACCGCAAAAAGCTTTTTAAGCGAGCATCATATCATCTGCGATACTCTCACCCGTCAGGAGGTCAGGGACGTATATAAGGATATCCGTTCCATGAGCTTCAGGCTTGAAAAGACCTCCGAGGTGATGAAGGACAGCTATGCCGAAGGGTATTCCGAGGAGCGCGCACTGTATGATATGTGGTTCTACCGCGGCAAGGGAGATCCCGGCCGGCGCTATGATCTTTGGGGCCCGGTGCAGGATGACGGCAGCCATTACGCCTCCTACGGCATATCCGAAGCGAGCCTGCATCCCCTTATGCCGGGTCTGTCCGACGAGGTGCTCTATAACGTGTTCGTAAAGGAACGCATGGGCGAGACCATCTGGGCATACGACCTTGAACCCGGCGAAAGCCCGGGGTACGCGCTGCCCGTAAACGACGGAGTCATAATCGAAATAATACGGGATCATCACAGCGAAGTCGGAAATATCCGTAAACACCCGGTCTCGTTCATAAAGCTCGACAACGACGGCAGGTTCGTATGGCGAAGCGATTATGAGGATTTCCCCTTCGTTATGAACGGCACGCTTTCCGCGGAACCCGACGGGGGCTTCACGCTCATGGGACAGGGCGGCGCCGTCGGTGAGAACTGCACGCTGCTCGAAGCATACCGCTTCTCGGCGGATGGCAGGCTCGAGCGCACCGTGATCGCCGGGGAAAACGAGCTGTTCTGCTTCTATTCGCCGGAGCTGTATGCGCGGTATAACGACGGTTATGCCGTGCTGATCGAGAAGACGCGCGGCACGTTCTCCCCCGATCGGCCCGAGGATCCTTTCGATGAGGATGCGCTCATACTCCTCTTCGACGCAGAGGGGAACCGCGCGGGCGAGATCCGCAGCGGCGCGCTGGCGGTCGGCCGCGGCGAGCACGAATACTTCACCGTATCCGCAATGCGCGGGATCGGAGGAAAGCTCTATATCTCCGGCACCGAATACCGCACCATGCCCGCTGATTCCTTCGATGACAGGCGCGATCCCGAAACGGGTCTGCTGACAGAGGAGGGCGCCGCAGAGCTTGCCGGGATACTGCGGGAGAATCACACCGCCGTGCTGCTCGTTTACGATCCCGCGGACGGTTCCGTAAAGGAGATCACCCGCTCGAAGGGCGCGTGCGGCCGCACCGTGCATCATGACATCGGCGGCGGGATAGTATGGGATCTGACCAGACCGGAGACCGTCAAAAGGCTGACCGACGATCCGAACGGCCTGTATCGCCCCGACACGCTCCGTTGTGATATGGAATGCCGCCTCGTTCAGCTCTGCATGGATGCACAGTGCAATATCAGCGCGGAGATCGTCACCGACGGCAGAATGCATGAGACCTTCGGCACGGAGCCCGCGTATTACGACGACGCTGCGAACGAATAAATGAAAAAGCCCGCATTACGCGGGCAAAACGGCCGAACTTATTCAGCTCCCGACGCCGAACCTCCATCCGGCGGCGGGAGCGTTTTTGATCACAGCATTCCTTTGACTTCGGGGATCGGCGCGATGCTCCTTTGAAGTATCCCGTGCATCGCGGCGATCGCTATGCCGTAATTCACCATGGGCACGCCCGCCTTCTTTGCGCGTTCGGCGCGGGAATGCATCTCGGTCGGGGTGAGCATACAGCCGCCGCAGTGGACGATGAGCTTTACGCCTTCAAATTCCGTCGGAAATTCGCCGCCCGAGGTGAACGCATAGCGGGGCTTGGCGCCGCAATAAGCCTCGATCCAGCCGGGCAGCTTCACGGTTCCTATGTCCCTGCACTGGCGGTGGTGCGTGCAGCCCTCGGATATCATCACAAGGTCGCCGTCTTTCAGCTCCTTCAGCGCCTTAACGCCCTCGATCTGAGAAAGCAGCTCCCCGCGATAGCGGGCCATAAGTATCGAGAACGAGGTGAGCGGTATGCTCTCCGGTACCGTCTTCGAGACCGTGCCGAACGCCTGCGAATCGGTTATCACCATCGCGGGCGGCTCCTTGAGCGAATCGAGGAGCGCGGGCAGCTCCCGCGGCTGACAGCAAAGCGCGGCGCAGTGTTCATCGAGCAGTTCCCTAAGCACCAGCTGCTGCGGCAGTATCAGCCTCCCCTTGGGCGCGGATTCGTCCACGGGTATCACGAGCACGACGACCGCGTTCCGCGGAAGGATATCGCGGACGATCAGCTTTTCCTCCTTACGGCCAAAGGCCGCTATGCGCTCCTTCAGCTCGTTCACGCCCTCGCCCGTCGCCGCGCTGACCGCAACGGCGTTTTTCGCAAGTCCCGCGGGCATTTTGAGATCGCATTTGTTCCACGCGATAATGAGCGGCAGCTTCCTTGCGGCAAGCTCGCGCATAAGCGCGCGGTCGGGCTCGCGAAGGCCCTTTTCGGAATCGACCACCAGCACGGCAACGTCGGTTTTAGCAAGCACCTCGTTGGTTTTTTCAACTCGGAGGGAACCCAATGCGCCCTCGTCGTCGATACCCGGCGTGTCGATGATAACGACCGGGCCGAGGGGAAGTATCTCCATCGCCTTTTTCACGGGATCTGTCGTGGTGCCCGCGATTTCGGAAACCACGGCAAGCTTCTGCCCCGTGACGGCGTTGACCAGCGAGCTTTTGCCCGCGTTGCGGCAGCCGAAGAACGCTATATGCACGCGCTCCGATGAAACGGTTTCGTTAAGTGACATGGCTTCTCCCATCATTCCTCAGAATCGGAAATCGCGCTTGTTCTCTTCGCGGATCTCGCGAATATTCTCCGCCGCGATGCCGCAGACTTTTTCATTGGGTATCTTCTTTAGCTCGCGCTCGATCACCTCATAGCCCAGCTTCTTGGTCTCGGGGCTTGCGTAATCCTCAAGATATTCGGCAAGCGTCATAAGCGCGTTGGGATGGCAGCAATTCAGTATCTGGCCGGATTTGCACAGGCTCATGAACCTGTCGCCCGTGCGCCCCTCGCGGTAGCAGGCGGTGCAGAACGAGGGGATATGCCCGTTTTCCATCAGCCAGCGCACGACCTCGTCAAGGCTGCGCTGATCGGAAACGTCGAACTGCTCGGTATCGTGCGGGCGTTCGTCGGGCGTGTAGCCCGCGTAACCGCCAACGCTCGTGCGGCTGCCGCCGGAGACCTGAGATATGCCGCAGCGCAGCAGCTTACTCCTGACCTCCTCGGTCTCGCGGGTGGATACGATCATGCCGGTATAAGGCACTGCCAGGCGGATGCAGGCGGTGATCTTTTCGAAGATCTCATCGGAGATGGAATTGTCGAACGCCGAAGGATCGATATCATCCGCGTGCTTTATGCGCGGAACGCTTATCGTGTGCGGGCCGACTCCGTGCACCGCCTCCAGATGCTCCGCGTGCATTACGAGACCGGCGAATTCATACTTGTAGAGCTCAAGGCCGAAAAGCACGCCCAGGCCGACGTCGTCGATGCCGCCCTCCATGGCGCGGTCCATCGCCTCGGTATGATAGGCGTAGTTGTGCTTGGGGCCCGTGGGATGGAGCTGCTCGTAGCTTTCCTTGTGATAGGTCTCCTGGAAGAGGATATAGGTGCCTATGCCCGCCTCCTTGAGCCTGCGGTAGTTTTCAACGGTGGTCGCCGCAATGTTTACGTTGACGCGGCGTATCGCGCCGTTCTTGTGCTTGACGGAATAGATGGTCTTGATGCAGTCCAGTATGTACTCGATGGGGTTATTGACGGGATCCTCGCCCGCCTCGATCGCAAGGCGCTTATGGCCCATATCCTGAAGGGCTATGACCTCCTCGCGCACCTCGTCCTGCGTGAGCTTTTTCCTTGCGATATGCTTGTTCTTCAAATGATACGGGCAGTAAACGCATCCGTTCACACAGTAATTGGAAAGGTAAAGCGGCGCGAAAATCACTATGCGGTTGCCGTAGAAGGCCAGCTTGATCTCCTCGGCAATGTCGAACATCCTCTTTATGCGCTCCTCGTCCTCGCACGCAAGCAGCACGCTCGCCTCGCGGTGGGTGAGGCCGGCGCACACGTAGCCCTTGCCCTTTTTCACGGGGCGGGCCTTTTCCAAAATGGCGTCGATGAGCTCAAAATCGTTCTTGTGCTCCTCGGCATAGGCCAGGGTAGCACGGATCTCCTCGTCGTTGATGAATTCCTCGGCCTTGAGGGATTTGGGATCGTACTTGTAATTCATTTATATTTCCTTTCTTCCGGGTCAGTATTACTTCCCCGTTAGTTGTTATTCGTGTTTTTGAAGTCGCCCCTTGCCGTTACCGGCTCATAACCGATCGACCTTATTCGCCTTTCAAGGCAGCAGCGGCACTCCGCCGCCTCCTCGCCGGTGCAGAGCTTGTTGTCGTAGAGAGCGTATTTTTTTCTTACGGAAACGGGCGAAAGGTTGGGCATAACGACGTTCGCTCCGCACTTTATGCCGCGTTCGCGGCCGAGCGGGTCAATGGTGCCGAGGGCGGTGGTCGCCGGGAGCAGCACGGGCGGGTGTATGAGGCGTATCACCGACAGCAGGAAGCAGGTCAGCTCCAACGTCCCCGCGGGGTGCTTCGCAAAGGGCGTTTCACGGTGCGGTATAAAGGGGCCTATTCCGCACATTTCGGGCTTGAATTCCTCTATGAATTTCAGATCCTTCGCAAGCGTTTCGGGCGTCTGGAAGGGCGAGCCCACCATGAACCCGCAGCCGACCTGATAGCCCAGCGCCTTTAAATTTTTAAGGCAGCGCATACGGTTTTGAAAGCTCATCTCGTCGGGGTGGAGCTTTTTGTAATGCTCCTCGTCGGCGGTCTCGTGCCTAAGGAGGTATCTGTCCGCTCCGGCCTCGCGCAGGCGCTTATAGCTTTCATAGCTCCTCTCGCCAAGGGAGAGCGTGACCGCGCAGTCGGGCCGGCGGCGTTTCAGCTCCATAATGAGGGGAACGAGCCGTTCATCGGTGAAATACGCGTCCTCCCCGCCCTGCAGCACGAACGTGCGAAAGCCCAGCTCATACCCGTTATCGGCGCATTCCAGTATCTGCTCTTCCGTCAGGCGATAGCGCTCCGCGTTAGCGTTCGATCTGCGAATGCCGCAGTAAAGGCAGTCGTTTTTGCAGAAGGAGCTTATCTCGATAAGGCCGCGCGTAAACACGGTGTTTCCGTAGAAGCGCCTGCGCTCCTTCTCCGCCGCGCCGCGCAGCGTATCGCGCACCTCGTCGCGGGCGCGGATGAGCGCGGCATACTCCGCCGTTTCGAGCGAATGCGCGCCGATAAGCTTATCCGCTATTTTTTCAGCCGGTTTCATCACGCCTCCACGGTTTTGACGGGGGAATACGCCGTCTTGACGCTCACGCCGTCCAGCCTGCCTATCTTGCCGGAGAGCGCGGAGATCGCGTCCTGCGGGGCGTCGATGGCGATGGAGATTATGTTGATCCCCTTAGCGCGGTAGGGTATCCCCATGCGTCCGATTATGAATTCGCCGTAATCGTGCAGCATGGCGTTGAGCTTTTCAACGGTATCGGGGTTTTCCACTATGATCGACATTACGGCTACTCTTGTCTGCATATTTTTCTCCTTGATATCGGTTTTTCCCAAAGCAAAAGCCGCATCCCAAAACGGGGTGCGGCAGAAAAAACCTTATCGAAATAATAAAGCCGATTATTCGCACCTTCCGCCTCGGGGCATACGCGCCTTGCCGTCAGGACTGAAATGATTATAACATAAGCCCCGGCCGAAGTAAAGCAGCCGGGGGGTATATATTCAACGCAGGATCGCTCCGTTTATTCACTGTTTATTTACCGAACGATCTTCGGCTCGACCATCAAGTATTGACATCCTGACAAAAAGCAGTATAATATAATAGGAGAAATAGTACGGCGTATCGTTAAGGGAGCGCATATGTTCAAAAGAACGGCTTCGGCAATAATACTGGCGTTTTTCATTCTCGCCGCATTTTGCGCGGGAGTGTTTTCCGAGCCGTTTTCCGCCGAAGACCACAGCCGCCTCGCATCGTCGGAAAGAGACGCATTGGCTCTCTGCTCTGCGGAGGGCCGCGTGATCGGATCGCCCGCCATCGGTCCCGCGCCGCGTGAAGCCCTGTTTGCCGCCGTGCTTCGCATACCTTACGGCGACTCCGTATCCGAAGTTAAAGCCGATCCCGCCTGCGGAGGCAGCGGCCCTCAGGATTTCCTCATAAGCCGCGACGGAAGCATCGCGATACTCGATCCTGCGGATCGCAGTATAAAGCTCTATGGCGCTTCCGGCTTCATAGGCTGTTTCCCACTCACCGGGACCGCGTATCCCATGCAGATGGCCGAATCCTCCGATTCGTATTACGTGCTTGATCATGACGGCCGTGTTCTTCGTTTCGGCAAGGATCGTTCCCACGAGCCCGTCGTTGAGCTCGCGGCGGATCCCGACAACGTCTTTTTCCGGCTCGAATCATCGGATCACGGCGTATGGCTGATAACGGATGACGGCTCTGTAAAAACGATATCGGGGAAATGCCCTTATGCTTCCTTTCATACATCGAACACCTCGTCCTGCGACAGCATTTTCTTAGGCAGGGACAGCAGCGGCGGAACGTATATCGAAAGCATCGAATACATCGAAGGGCCCGTTATGCTCGCCGAAGCAACGGTGACCCGCTTTGATGAAAGCGGGCGGCAAACCGGCGTCTTGGGGCTCAGGCTCGAAGAGTATGATATCCCTTCGTCCCGTCACGTGCGGATCCTTGAGGACGGCTCCTGCTATTCCATCGCGTGCATGGACGGCTGCGCAGCGGTATTCGCCGTCTATCCGGGCAGCGAGTATTCTTCCAGAACGGAGGAGCTCTATGCGCTCGCCGACCTGATCGTTTCTCATCGGGCGTTATCCGCCTGCGAAAGCAGCGCGCCCTCGCCTTGCGCCGCACATCACGACGCGATCCTTTCTCCCAAAGCCTTTTCCGCCTCAACGGATCCGAAAGCCGCTTTGGGATTTGTTCCTTTGGATTATTGCCTTTCCGTAAAAAAGCTCTTTTTCAGGGTCATACTTCAAGCCCCCGGATGATCCGATACCTCCGATCCGGTTTCATTTTCCTCACGCAAAACGGCTCTGCCGGGTTTGCGTTATTACGCATGAAATAAGAAAGAGGTATTATTATGAAAAAACTGCTGATGCTGTTAACAGCTCTTCTAATGCTTGTATCCTTGTTCGGATGCGGCGCTAACGTCCCGGAGCCAGAGACTCAAACCGAAGCGAAGCGTCCCGAGCCCGTAAAAACCGAGCTGCCCGACGATTTTTATCCGCGTGAGCGCGATTATGCCGACCGCGCCGAGTTCGGAAACGTGAGCTATACACTTGAGATCACCGATCCGATGACGCTTCAGAGGTCGAAAGACGGGGATACGGAAACGGTCGCTTTCGGCAGTATGCTGAACGAGCCCTTCCCGGGAAAGACCGAAAAAGGCTTTTACGTCTGCACCGGAAAGACGCTTTCCGGAAGGAAATCCGAGCTTGAGCCCTCCGACAGCCTCTTCTTCTTCGATGCGGAGACGGAGCGCTTTACCGTTCTGGGAAAGGCGCTGAACCTTGGCGTGCTTGCTGACGGCTGCATCGTGGGAGTGAGATACGAACCCGACCCGGAAAACGCCAACGCCGAGACCATTGCCGTGATACGGCACGATCTCAAGGACGATTCTCAAACGGAGCTCATGCGCATCCGCGTTGAGGATATCCGCAAAGAAGGCGATTACTTCTACGCGAAATGGTTCGGCGGAGACGAGCTGTATTTCACGCTGCTTTACGGGATGCGTTCGACCGATTACGGCGTCCATCTGCTGAACGTGCGCACCGGCGAATGCAAAAAGATCACCGAAAGCGGTCTGCCGCTCGGGCTCGCCGAGGACGGAGCGCTGCTTTACGGCGATTTCTGATCGCACAGCACAACCACGGGCGGAGCAATACGCTCCGCCCGTTTATTGCACTTCGGGCAAAAGGGATCGTTTTTTTCGGCTCATCCCGCATTTGCAATTCGGCGTTTCATATAGTATAATGTAAGTTAATCGATTATCATCCGGAGGCGATCATGATCGTCGTATCGAAATGCTTAACGGGCGAATGCTGCCGCTATGACGGCAAATCGAAGCCCGATCCCGAGATACTCGCCCTTGTCGAGCGGGGCGGGGCGATACCCGTCTGCCCCGAGCAGCTTGGCGGGCTGCCCACGCCGCGCACCCCCGCGGAGCTTCAGGGCGACGGAAGCGCGGTGCTTGAAGGGCATGCGCGCGTTATCACCGCAGACGGGCGCGACGTTACTAAGGAATACGTCTGCGGCGCGTATAAAGCCCTGCGCATCGCAAACGAAGCAGGCGTAAAAAAAGCGATACTCAAATCAAAAAGCCCCTCCTGCGGGTCGGGCGAGATCTATGACGGAAGCTTTTCCCGCCGTCTTACAGCGGGCGACGGAGTGACCGCCGCGCTTTTCAAAAGAGCCGGCATAGAGGTGGAGACCCGATAATTCATCAGTAAGGAGCGTGTAAAATGGATACCAAAGCAGACGCCAAGCCCGAATCTAAAATAAAGGTGCTCGTGGTCGACGACGACGTGCATATCCTTCAGATACTAAAGCTTTATCTCATCAAGGACGGCTATGAGGTGACCACCTGCGAGAACGGCGACGAAGCCCTTTACCTTGCGCTTGATCCGGGCGTGGGCATAGTGATACTGGACGTGATGCTTCCCGGCATGGACGGCTGGGAGGTGCTCAAGAACATACGCAAATCAAGCACGGTGCCCGTAATAATGCTCACCGCCAAGGGCGACACCAACGACCGCATAAACGGCCTTGACTGCGGCGCGGACGACTATATCGTTAAGCCCTTTGAGCCCAAAGAGCTGCTGGCAAGGGTCAAGGCGGTGCTTCGCCGCACGGCCGCGGCCCCCGAGGAGGTGCGCACGGTGACCATTGGCAACACTCAGATAAGCATTGACAACTACTCCGTGTTCATCGACGGAGAGCGGCAGGAGATGCCGCCCAAGGAGCTTGAGCTGCTTTTCTTCTTTGCGGCGCATCCCAATCGCGTCTACACGCGTGAGCAGATACTTGTGAACGTGTGGGGCGCCGGCTATTTCGGCGACAGCCGCACGGTGGACGTGCATATAAAGCGTGTGCGCGACCGCCTTGGCACAAACCCCTATTGGGATATCGAGACCATCTGGGGCGTGGGTTACCGCCTCAATATCAAGAAGGAACAATAACCTTAAAAAAATGTTCAAAACCGTCTACTCCCGAATGCTGACCTCGGTCCTTGCGCTTGTGCTGGGCCTTTTGGCGGTGGTCGGAGCGGCGGTTTCGTTATCGTTCCGCTCGTTCTATATCGACGAGATCGAAAGCCGGCTGAAGCGCGAGGTAGAGGATATCAACGAGATCGCCGCAAGCCAATACCTTGACGTGGACAAGCGCCCCGCCGCGCGCGAGGCGTTCCAGCTTGCCGTGCGGCTTTATGACGCGTATCTGCAGATCTGCTTCGATTCGGGCGAGTTGGGCCGTTACAGCGTGTATAACGAGACCACCGGCGCGCGCTGGGCCGTTGCCGAGGAATACGATCTTTCGGAGCAGATCGCGGACGTTAAGCGCTCGGGCGGCGAATACTGCCGCTATGGGCTGCTTGAATCGCTAACGGGCTTTGACACGCTGACCGTTATGCGTCCGCTCACGACCGACGACGGCGACACCGGCGTGATATTCTTCCATTACGATATGACGGGCGTAAACAAATCGATCCGCACCGCGATATCCAGCGTGGCGACTTTTTCCGTTGTTGCGATAGCCGTTGCCGTGCCTCTCGTCACGCTGCTCGTAAGAGGCATCACGCACCCGATCTCGAACATGACCGAAGTCGTCAAGGATTTCACCCGGGGCAATTTCTCAAGGCGCGTCACCGTGCGCGGCAAGGACGAGCTTTCAAACCTGGGCTCCTCCTTCAACACCATGGCGGATGAGCTCAACACGCTCGAGGAGGCGCGAAGGAGCTTCGTTGCAAACGTATCGCACGAGCTCAGATCGCCGCTCACCTCCATGCGCGGCTTCCTTGAGGCCATGGACGACGGCACCATTCCGCCCGAGGACAGGGACGCCTATATCAACATCGTGCTTGACGAAAACCGCCGCATGACCGTGATGGTGAACGATCTGCTGGATCTTGCCCGCATCGAATCGGGGCAGTACAAGCTGAATCTGACCGCTTTTGATATAAGCGAGCTCATACGCCGCGCAATAATCACTTTCGAAGCGCGCATCCATTCCAAGCGGTTCACCGTCAACGTGCAGCTGCCCGAAGATGCGGTCTACGTCGAGGGCGACGCCGTGAGGATAACGCAGGTGCTCCACAATCTTATCGACAACGCCGTAAAATACACGCCCGAGGGCGGCGAGCTGACCATCGAATGCGCGCCCGAGCGGCACGTCGCGCGCGTTTCCATAATCAACAGCGGCCCCGGCATACCCGAGGACGCCCTGCCGCACGTGTTCGACCGCTTTTATAAGGCGCAGAAGGCGCACACGCCCTCCGGCTCGTCCGGCACGGGGCTGGGCCTATCCATCGCCAAGCTT
>JAEEGL010406567.1_pt1 | contig 33509 bp, 26 predicted proteins | sample 9134231 | NCBI WGS metagenome assembly JAEEGL01 (sample SAMN16246548, study PRJNA631951) | gut metagenome | biome: gut microbiome; feature: rumen; material: fiber-attached | host: Bos | place: Iran: Karaj | collected 2018-10 | reverse complement strand
TAATACAGGTAGCAGTAATGACGGAGAGATGCAGTATAAGCTCAGTACAGATACAGAATGGAGCACCAGCATACCTAAGGGAACAGACAAGGGAACATATACTGTTAACTATAAGGTGATAGGAGATGCAAACCATAACGATACAGAATCTGCAGACGTGCAGGTAACAATCGGTGCTAAGTCTATCGCTAATGCAACGATCACTCTATCTAAGGAGAGCTTCGATTACAACGGAGAGACTCAGAAACCTGACATTACTTCAGTAAAGGATGGCGAAACAGCACTAACTTTAGACAAAGACTATACAGTAACAAATGAAGGCGGTAAGGACGTTAACACATATTCCGTTACTATCACCGGTACAGGCAACTACACCGGCACGGCAACAAAGAATTTCACTATCAACAAGGCAAATGCTGAAATAACAAAGGCACCAACTGCCAAGACACTGACTTACACAAGCACTGCTCAGGCTTTGGTAGAGGCAGGAACTGTTTCAGCTGGTACGTTGAAGTATAGCAAAACAATAGACGGAACGTTCGCTGAAGCAATACCAGAAGAGACGAATGCCGGAACGTATACAGTATACTATAAGGTTGACGGCAACGAGAACTATAACGGCATCGAGGCCAGCGAGACGAATAAGGTATCTGTTACCATCAATCCAGCTACTATCACAGGTGTAACACTTACTGAGAGCGCACTTGTATATAACGGCGAGTCTCAGACTGTAGAGATAGCAACAGTAACTGCCGGTACCTTGGTATTGACAAATGAAAATACTGATTTTGCCAAGGTCTTCGATATCAGCGGAAACTCTGCTACAGAAAGAGGAACTCATACTGTGACTATTACAGCTAAGGAGAACAGCAACTTCACAGGATCAGCAACTGCAGACTTTTCAATCAAATACACGACAGCTTCTTTAGACTGGTTTGAATTCGCTGCGGGGCAGACGTTCGGAACATTTTATTATCCGGAAGAAAACTTGGAGTTGCCAGAAACAATCAAGGCTTACATCATAACAAGCGTGAATGGCAACAGTGTGACAATATCTGAGCTCAACTACATCCCGACGGGAGTACCTGTGCTGGTAGAAAAGATCGAGGGAACTGCTACACGTCCTGAGACTAATCCCGAGACAACAGGCAATATGCTTAAGTATGCTTCTGAGAACACATCTCTCGACAGAAGCACAGGAACACTCTATGTACTCTACAAAGGATTGTTTGTAAGAGCTACTAACAACGCCGTGGCAGCAACAAACGTTTACTTGCAGGTTCCGTTAAGTACTCCTAATAGCGCTCGAACATTGAGTATTAAGAATGGCAACGGAACTACCGCCATAGAATCTGTTGATTGGATTGACTCTTCAGATACTGAAAGATGGTATGACATGCAGGGAAGACGTATTGAACGTCCTACGAAGACAGGTATATACCTCAATAATGGTAAAAAGGTTGTGATTAAGTAAGAATAATGCAGAAACAATTTAAGAGTATGTGTAAAATGAAACAGCATATAAGAACAATCATTGCAACTGTAACACTTTTGTTTACCACCCTTGGAGTATGGGCAAACGGAACAATAGTAAAGGTTATAAAGTTGAATGGCACAGAGGTAAGTAGCATGAGCCCGGGAACGGTCACTGTCAGTGAAAATGGTACTACACGTACTATCACTATTACACCATCGAAGGGTTACTACCTCATAAAGAATGGTGTCTCTGCTTTAAGGACCATTACCACAAATACTCCTTCCGTCAGGAATAAGACTCCAGGCATAGACGAAGGCACCATCACCATTAGTGGCGAGTATCCTACTGACCTCAGCGGTGTAACATCCCTTACATTCACCATGCCAGAGAGTCCATACGATGTGGAGATTACGGCAGATTTCGGAAACAGAATAGATATTACCAACGCTACATTAACGCTGGATAACAACGAGTATACTTATGACGGAACAGCCAAAACACCCTCTGTTACTCTGGTGACAACATCTGAAGGCACCGAGTATACACTGACTGCAGGTACAGACTACACTGCTGATTATTCCAACAACACCAATGTGCCCGAAAATGCTAATAGTCCGCAGCCTACCGTTACAATCACAGGTATCAGCCAATATACAGGTACTGCAACGCAGACTTTTACCATCAACAAGGCGGATGCAACAATAGCCACGGCTCCTACTGCTAAGGAACTCACATATACTGGCGCTGCCCAGGAGTTAATTAACGCAGGTAGCACTAATGATGGAGAGATGCAGTATAAGCTCAGTAGTGAGACCGCGTGGAGCACAAGTATCCCTAAGGGTACAGAACAGGGAACTTATACCGTTAACTACAAGGTAGTGGGAGATGCAAACCACAGCGATACAGAATCTGCAGACGTGCAGGTAACAATCGGTGCTAAGTCTATCGCTAATGCAACAATCACCCTCTCTAAGGAGAGCTTCGATTACAACGGGCAGACTCAGAAGCCTGAGGTTACTTCAGTGAAGGATGGTGAGACGTCACTCACGGCTAACAAGGACTATACTGTAACAAACGAGGGTGGTAAGGATGTTAATACATATACTGTTACCATCACCGGTACTGGAAACTATACCGGCACGGCAACAAAGAACTTCACAATCAACAAGGTAGCAGCTTCACTCACTGCTCCTACTGCTAAAGAACTCACATATAACGGCACTGCACAGGAACTAATTAAAGCAGGTAGCAGTAATGATGGAGAGATGCAGTACAAGCTCAGTACTGAGACAACTTGGAGCACCAATATTCCTACGGCAACAAACCAGGGAACATATACCGTTAACTACAGGGTTGTAGGTGATATAAACCACTACGACTCAGAAATAGGCGAAGTGACAATAACAATCAATCGTGCTGCAGCTATTGTAACCAAGGCACCTGCAGCTATTGAAAACCTGAAAGCATCAGGTGAGGATCAGGTGCTCATTACTGCAGGAGAGGCCGAAGGCGGTGAGATGTACTACTCGCTAGACGGTACAAACTATAGCACAGAACTGCCTAAAGCTCTCGAAGAAGGCAAATATACCATATATTATAAGGTTATAGCAGATGAGAACCACTATGACACTGAACCTTCCACGATAGAAGTGACAATGGCAGAAGGTGTAAAAGCATATAAAGTATGGGTGGGAGATAATAGAATAACAGGCAAGAACGCCAACGACGTTAATGGCGATGATGCTACAAATGGTGGCGGCAGCTTCCAGTATTTCGAAAATAACAACACGCTATTTATAATCGGCAACACCTCTGGTGCAGAAATCAAGAGCGAAGACCCAGAAGGACTTACAATCTACCTATTCGCAAACTCAACGAATAAGCTCAGCAGCATCACTGGTAAAGGAAAACTGATTATCACCACCGACGGAAATTTCCCAGGATCACTCGAGTTGGAAGGAACGGAAAATGTAATCTCCGGATTCTCATCAATAGAACTGCAGGAAAATCTGGCCATAATCAATCCGGAAGGTATAGCATATACCAACGAGACCCTTGCAACCAAATATGCTTTGATTGGAGTGCCCGTAGAACCATTCGTGGAGATGAAGCATGAGGAATTTGCAGGTGATGACTGGAACAAGAATCCTGACGGCACAGAGAACGACCTGACAAACTTCATCTATGACGATAGAGTACTCTTCACCCTTAAGTTTACACAGGAAGCGGATGGTGATGGTGTTGACGATGATGGAAGTGTCGTTCTCAACACTCCGATGAGCTCTGACGAAATTAAAAAAATAATTGAGAGTGATCTTACTCCTGGATCAGGTGAGTTTGCAGAAGCATTCACCGGTATCACGATCCTCATTCCTGCCGGAGAAGGAGTAATAGAAATCGATGGCAGAACACAGGATGGTTATATCTTAGGGGTAAGAAGTCTCTTTACTAATGAATTGATTGAACTGCGCCAAAGCAAGAACGAAGAGCGCGAAATTATGGTGTTCGAATATAAGTTTAGCCAGCCTACCTTCGTCGGAATCTACAACTACGGCAAGGCAAGTGCTGCACGTGGTATAGGACGTGCAAAGAAGACGGTAGGTAGTGTAACGATTCACGGCATCTCGGTAAAGCCAAGACAGGTTAGTGCTGCAAACTGTGCAAAGCAGGCTTCTAATGGTAGTTATGCTCCACCGACAGGTGGTGACACTTCTGAGGCTTCTGGACAGCTGCCTCCATATGGACAAGACCCAGACCATCCTGACATTGTCAGCGGTATCACTAATGTCGAGACAAATGTAACTGCCAACGACAAATGGTATAACCTCAACGGACAGCAGATAGACAAGCCTACACAGAAAGGCCTCTACATTTACAAAGGAAAGAAGATCTTTGTGAAATAGATAAATAAAGGCTCCCGAACTTGGGAGCCTTTATTCGTTTTTAGAAATTAAACTTAACGGCAAGTGTCGGATTGATAAAGAACGACTTGTCGTTATAGAAATTATAGATAAAATTGTTGCTTATCTCAACCTCAGAACCGACGCTGAACTTCGGGGTGATATTATACCATATCTGTGGCTCTGTGAGGATAACAAGCATTCCATGACCTTCTTTGCCTGCACGGAAATTCTCACCACGCCAGAAATCGATGAAACCAGAGAAGGTACCCTTGCCACCACCGAAATTGATGCCCCAGACACCAGTCAACTGAAGACTGTTGTATGCCCTGGTGGTTTCGTAGCTCTTGAAGAAACGCTTGTAGAGCAACTGAACAGACCAGGTCTTAGAGAAATCAGCTGTATGTCCGTTATAAGCTGCACCGAGGAGTGCTGCCTGCTGGAAACTACCAGAAGCCTCACTCAAACCACCATCGTACTCGATGTGAGCTGCGAAGGGAGAACCTTTGCCAAGGTTAAACTCACGAGAGATCTCGGTATAAGCACTCTTGAAGAATTTACGGCTAAGGTCAAGATCAACGAAATAGTACCAGGAACCGAGATTATCGGCCTTAAACTGCTCGAGAGTAACGGTAACCTTCTGACGTCCTGCTTCCTCATCGGGATAAATGTTACGTCCAAAATCATAATGCAACTGAATGTTCTGTGCATTTGCAGTAACAGCTGCTACAGCCATCGCTGACATAATCAAAAATTTCTTCATTACTTTTTCCCCTTTGTATTATTTATACTTTTTATTCAGTATCTCTATCATCCGATTTGCAGCCTCTTCCGGAGCCTTCTTATCTCCCAACATCCTCCACACCTCATCATATCCATCGAGCATCTTCTGACGCTCTGGACCATCGAGGATCTTACTCAGTTCCCTATTTATATTATCTATGGTAAAGCTGTCGGCCACAAGTTCCTTCACTACCTCACGATTCGCAATGAGGTTCACAAGAGAGATATATTCCACCTTAAGTACCCGTTTACGAAGCCAGCCAATGAGCTTCGGCAATGGTGTCTCGTAACATACCACCTGAGGTACACGGAAGAGGGCAGTCTCCAGAGTAGCTGTTCCACTGGTGACAAGGGCTGCATGAGCATGTGAGAGCAAGCGATATGTCTGGTTATACACTATCTCAACATTCTTGCCATCAACAAACTGCCCATAATAATCCTTATCTATGCTCGGTGCTCCTGCAAGCACTATCTTGTAATCCTTATCATAGGTTTTCACCGCATCCAACATCGCAGGGAGATTATCCTTTATCTCCTGTCTTCTACTCCCCGCCAGCAACGCGATAACAGGCTTCTCAGGATTATCCTTTATTCCAGGGTTCTGTGAATCCATATTCCTAAGATACTCCCTCACCTCATCGGCAGTGGGATTACCAACATAATGGATTGGATAGTTATGCTTCTTCTCGAAGAATTCCACCTCAAAAGGCAGGATAGAGAAGAGTTCATCGACATCGCGTTTTATGTTCTTTATACGATACTCCTTCCATGCCCATATCTTGGGAGAGATATAGTAAAATACAGGTATCTTTGTATTGGATTTTACATATTTGGCAATATCGAGATTAAAGCCTGGATAGTCTACCAATATCACACAATCCGGCTGCCATGCAAGGATATCCTGCTTACACATCTTCATATTACGAAGTATTGTAGGTAGATGCAATAGCACTGGGATAAAGCCCATATATGCCAGTTCCTTATAATGCCGTACACGGGTACCCCCCACCTCAGACATCAAGTCACCGCCGAAGAACCTGAAATCCGCACTATTATCAATATTTTTCAACACTCGCATAAGATGCGATGCATGAAGATCACCAGAGGCCTCGCCTACTATTAGATAATACCGCATAGATTTGACTATTTAACTATTTCACTATTCAGGTTCCAGCTGTTAATGAGATCAATGGCAGAATGAGCCGTGACATCCATCTGCGTGGGGGTTATAGCCACGTAGCCATTATCGAGAGCCCAACGGTCGGTATCCTCTGCTTCCGGCTCGTCGTTAGTATATTGGCCTACCATCCACCAGTAATCATACCCTCTGGGGTGATGACATTTCGTTACCTCACTACCCCATGTACCATAGGCCATACGGCAAACACGCACACCATTATATGGATTCTCTTTCGGGAAATTCACATTCAGGCATACACCTCGAGTCAGACCCTCAGAGAGCACCTTCGAGGTGATCTCACGTATATACGGCCTCAACGGTTCGAAATCGGCATCAACACGGAAGTCACAGAGTGAAAACGCAACAGAAGGGATATATTTCATGCATCCTTCGAGGGTGACACCCATAGTGCCACTATAATGGGCATTCACAGAGGCATTATCTCCATGATTGATTCCACCGATAACCATATCCGGCTTACGGGGACAGAGCTCTGACAATGCCATCTTAACACAGTCTACAGGTGTGCCGTTGCAAGACCATATCTCCACGCCAGGCCTTCTGTCTACCAAATGAAGTGTCAGAGGGGTGGTGGCAGAGAAGGCACAGGAGTAACCGCTGCGGGCATCCTCGGGGGCACAGACGATGATATCACCATAGTCTGAGAGCATCTCTACAAGGCAGTTGATACCCTTTGCCTGATAGCCGTCATCATTGGAAATGAGTAGTAACGGTCGTTTAATTTCCATAAAATATCAATGTTTTCGGTGCAAAAGTACGAAAAAAGGTTTAAATTCCACGTGTTTCTCAGCAGAAATATGTAACTTTGTGCCCAAATTGTCTAAATAAGTAAGGTATTAAGAATTTGTAACATGGGTAAAATAATTGCTTTAGCAAACCAAAAGGGCGGTGTCGGAAAGACTACAACGACCATTAATCTCGCAGCTTCGTTGGCTACTCTCGAAAAGTCTGTCCTCGTGGTTGATGCCGATCCCCAGGCTAACGCATCCAGTGGTCTGGGTGTCAACATACAGGAGGTGGACTGTTCACTTTACGAGTGCATCGTCAATAAGGCAGACATCCGTGACGCTATCTACACTACCGATATCGACGGACTTGACATCATCCCAAGTCACATTGACCTGGTAGGTGCCGAGATAGAGATGCTGAACATGAACAACAGGGAGAAGATTGTACGTGACATCCTTACTCCCGTAAGAAACGAATACGACTATATCCTCATCGACTGCAGTCCGTCGCTCGGACTTATCACAGTGAACGCCCTTACAGCTGCTGACTCGGTGATCATACCCGTACAGTGCGAGTATTTCGCTCTCGAAGGAATCAGCAAACTGCTGAACACAATACGTATCATCAAGCATAAGCTCAATCCTACACTTGAGATTGAGGGATTTCTACTTACAATGTACGACAGCCGTCTACGTCTGGCTAACCAGATATACGATGAGGTGAAGCGCCACTTCCAGGAGTTGGTGTTCAAGACCGTCATCCAGCGTAATGTCAAACTGAGTGAGGCACCAAGTCACGGACTCCCAGCCATCCTCTATGATGCAGACTCTACGGGAAGTAAGAACCACCTGGCACTGGCCAAGGAGATTATCAACAAGAATCAGAAAATCGCAAATCAGTAAATCGTAAATAGGAAGATGGCTGTACACAAGAAATACGACCGTAATGTGCTGGGCAGAGGCCTGGACAATATCGGTACAGGGAAGGGAAAAGGACTCGATGCACTGATTGATACCGGTGACATACAGACGGAGGGAAGCTCTAATCTTAATGAGATTCCCATCAACTTGATAGAACCAAATCCAAACCAACCGCGTCGCGAATTTGACGAGGAGGCGATGAACGAACTGGCTACGAGTATACGTGAAGTTGGTATTATCACACCTATCACACTTCGTCAGATGCCTGAAGGCAAATATCAGATAATCGCTGGAGAACGCCGTTGGAGAGCATCACAGATAGCAGGACTGACAGCACTACCTGCATATATCCGTACCGTAGATGACGAGAACGTCATGGAGATGGCCCTTGTGGAGAACATCCAGCGTGAGGACCTGAACTCAATAGAGATAGCACTGGCATACCAGCATATGGCCGACACCCTGGGAATGACCCAGGAGAGGATTGCAGAACGTGTGGGTAAGAGTCGTACCGCGATCACCAACTACATGCGTCTGCTGAAACTCCCGGCACAGATACAGATGGCACTTAAGAATCACGAGGTGGACATGGGACATGCGCGTGCACTGCTTTCACTAGACAGTCCTTCGGCACAGATAAAACTCTTCAAGGAGGTTCAGAAGAACGACTATTCAGTACGTAAGGTTGAGGAGATGGTGCAGTTGCTTAAGAGCGGCAATGACTTACAGAACATCAAGAAACCCGCTGAAGCAAAGGCACTCCTGCCAAAGGAGTATGTACTCCTACGCGACAGGCTGTCACTGTTGTTTAAGACAAAGGTACAGATGACTTGTTCACCGAAGGGCAAGGGAAAGATAAGCATCCCATTTAGCAATGAGGAAGAGTTAGAACAGATTATGAAAGCTATCGATGGTATTAAATAATAAACGACTGACAACAATTCTCCTGATGTTTATGATATGCACAGGAATGCTATCTGCACAGAACGAACTGCAGGCAGACAGCATACCTTCTGACAGTGTCTTCGCAGACAGCATCAGCAAGGAGATTTCAGTTCTCATCGACACAACAAAACAGATAAAAGCCGACATAAAGCCAAAGACTTGGATACCAGATCCAAAGAGAGCCCTGTGGCTGGCACTCGTTATACCGGGTGGAGGACAGATATACAACCGTAAATACTGGAAACTACCAATCGTTTACGGAGGATTCATAGGATGTCTGTATGCCATGAACTGGAACAACACCCAGTACAAGGACTATTCTCAGGCATATCTCGACATTACAGACGACGACCCCCGTACAGACAGTTATAACAAGTTCCTACATCTTGGCACACAGATAACGACAGAAAGCGACATGAAACGGTATACGGAAATTTTCAAGAACAGAAAAGACAAGTACCGCCGATGGCGTGACCTTAGCTTCTTCGTTCTCCTTGGCGTCTACGCACTGTCGGTGATTGACGCTTATGTCGATGCAGAACTCTCGGTGTTTGACATATCTACCGATTTGAGCCTTAAGGTAGAGCCCACGATCATCAACAACCACACATCGAGAAACCCCTTCGACTCCTCATCAGTAGGACTGCAATGCAGTCTGAACTTCTAAGGAGTTGACATGCATAGTTTAACAGCAAATATGAGTAAAATGACAAATATAAAAAGAAACAATTTCGGGAACATGAGCCTGTGGATGAAGGTATTCTCTATACTTTTCATTTTCCAGTTCACGCTCATCAATCCCATCAAGGCACAGGTAGTATTAGAGACAGACAGTATCAATTCGGACTTTTACGACATTGAAGAAGAGGAAGAGGATGAAGAGGGTGATGACGTAAAGATTCCCCTCGGAGAAGACGAACTGGCAGTGAAGGACAAGGAGGGAAACGAAGAACTCATCGAGTTTCCTGAGGCGATGACATACGACCTGGACAGTTTGCTGAACCTGTATATGTCGAAGACATATCTCAGCGGGACCAATGACTGTAATATGAAGGATGAGAATCCCGTATTTACCAAGGAAGAGTATATCGAACGTCTGAGTCGTATTCCTTCAGTGATGGAGATGGCATATAACGATGTGGTACAGAAGTTCATCGACCGTTATAGCGGACGTCTGCGCTATTCGGTAAGCTACATGCTGGGAGCTGCCAACTTCTACATGCCTATCTTCGAAGAGGCGCTCGAGGCTTATAAACTGCCTCTGGAACTGAAATACCTGCCAATCATCGAGTCAGCACTCAACCCCAAGGCTGTATCGAGAGTGGGAGCTACTGGCCTGTGGCAGTTTATGATAGGTACCGGAAAGCAGTACGGGCTTGAGGTGAACTCACTCGTTGACGAGCGCCGGGACCCGGTGAAGTCATCTTACGCAGCAGCAAGATACCTGAAGGCGTTATATAAGGTGTTTGGCGACTGGAACCTAGTTATCGCAGCATATAACTGCGGCCCGGAGAATATCAACAAGGCTATCCGTCGTGCCCGTGCAGCAAAAGGAATCAATAAGGACGATGCTATCACTGCAGCAGACAAGGACTACTGGCATATATACCCATATCTCCCTGCGGAAACAAGAGGATATGTACCGGCATTCATCGCTGCAAGCTATATAATGACATACTACTGTGAGCATAATATCTGTCCGATGACAACTCGTCTGCCTGCACAGACAGATACGGTGGTAGTAAACAAGAACGTACACATCGAACAGATAGCTGCAGTGCTGGATCTCGATGCGGATATGATACGTTCACTGAACCCAGAGTTTCGTCGCGATGTCATCCCAGGACTGACAAAGCCTTATGCCATCCGCCTGCCTTTGGCTGAGACAGGACGATTCATCGACAATCAGGACTCTATCTTCGCATACCGTGCTGATGAGTTCTTGACAAAACGACTGGAGGTGACAATCAATGATGACGTGCCCACATTCCGTTCAAAGAGGAGTTCGAGACTTAGCCGTCGTAATGCACGTTACTCACGTAACCGCTGGGTTGCAAAGAGAGGACGCTCATCTGCCCGCAAGGGACGTGCAGCCTCAGCGAAACGCGGAAAGGCAACAGCTAAGAAGAAGAGTAGTTCACGCCGTAAGAGCAGTTCAAAGAGATCACGTAGAAGGAGATAAGAGTTATGGATGAAGAGCAGATCAGACAGGAAGCCGCTGATGAGAAACTGATAAACGAGGCGTTTCAGACACTGTTAGACAGTTACTTGGCATCACGCCACCGTAAGAAGGTTGACCTCATAACCAAGGCATTCAATTTCGCACGTCAGGCACATAAAGGGGTAAGACGTCTCTCAGGGGAGCCGTATATCATGCACCCGATAGCTGTGGCTCAGATAGCCTGTCAGGAGGTGGGACTGGGATCAACAAGTATCTGCTCTGCCCTACTCCACGATGTGGTGGAGGACACAGACTATACCGTAGAGGACATAGAGAACCTCTTCGGTTCGAAGATCGCACAGATCGTCGACGGACTGACGAAGATCAGTGGCGGTATCTTCGGAGAACAGGCCTCTGCACAAGCAGAGAACTTCAAGAAGCTCCTGCTTACGATGAGCGATGATATCCGAGTGATTCTTATCAAGATCTGTGACCGTCTGCACAACATGCGAACGCTGGAGTCGCAGCCTGCCAACAAACAGTACAAGATTGCTGGTGAGACACTGTATATCTACGCCCCACTGGCCAATCGTCTGGGACTATATAAGGTGAAGTCGGAACTGGAGAATCTCAGTTTCCGCTTTGAACACCCTGATGAGTTTGCATCTATCGACAAGAAACTGCAGAAGACACAGCAACAGCGTGAAATGCTCTTTGAACAGTTCAAGGCTCCTATCAAGGAAGCACTCGACAAGATGGGCATCAACTACGAGATAAAGCAGAGGGTAAAGACTCCCTACTCTATCTGGAACAAGATGCAGAATAAACACGTATCTTTTGAGGAGATATACGACATCCTCGCAGTACGTATCATCTTCACTCCCAAATCGAGAGAGGAGGAGGTGAATGAATGCTTCAACATCTATGTGGCTATTTCGAAGATTTACAAGTCACACCCGGACCGTCTGCGTGACTGGCTGTCGCATCCGAAGGCCAACGGATATCAGGCACTGCATGTAACACTGATGTCGAAGACTGGCCAATGGATAGAGGTACAGATACGTTCAGACCGTATGGACGAGGTGGCAGAACAGGGATTCGCAGCACACTGGAAATATAAGGATGGTCTGGAGGATGAGGAATATACTGAGGATGAAGCGGAACTCAACGACTGGCTTCGTACCATTAAGGAGATCCTTGATGACCCGCAGCCTGACGCTATGGACTTCCTCGACACTATCAAACTGAACCTCTTTGCAAGTGAGATATTTGTCTTCACACCTAAGGGAGAGATAAAGACGATGCCTGCGGGATGTACAGCTCTCGACTTCGCTTTCTCGATACATACCTTCCTCGGAAGTCATTGCATCGGAGCAAAGGTAAACCATAAGCTGGTGCCTATCAGCCACCGTCTGCAGAGCGGAGACCAGGTGGAGATACTGACCTCAAAGGCACAACACGTCAATCCTTCATGGATAAACTTCGTGTCTACGGCGAAGGCAAAGGCAAAGATACAGGCTATCCTGCGACGTGACAACAGAGAGGTACAGAAGATTGGAGAGGATATACTGCAGGAGTTCCTCCAGAAAAACAACTTCGAGATGACACCGGCAATAGCAGACCAGCTGGCAGAGTTCCACGACATAAAGAAACGTAATGACTTCTTCGTAGCACTGGGAGAGAAGACCGTCCTGCTGGGGGAGAAGGACATCGATGAATTGAATGGTAAAAACAAGAAGGAGGAGAGCGACTCCGGATGGCGTAAGTTCGTGCCGTTCGTAGGCAAAAAGAAGAAAGAAGACGTACCTCAACAGGATCTCTTCATCGTTCCGGAGAAGTTCAACAAGAAGAAACCTGTATACATCTCTGAGGAGAACATTAATACGTATAAGTTCCCGGGCTGTTGTCATCCTATTCCAGGTGATGACGCTCTCGGGTATATTAATAACAAGAATCAGATAGAGATTCACAAACGCACATGTCCTGTTGCAGCCAAACTGAAAACCAGTTATGGTAACCGCATAGTAGATATCAAGTGGGACATGCACAAGAAACTCTATTTCGATGCCACGATACGTATAGGAGGTATAGACCGTATGGGCATGCTCAACGAGATTACTCAGGTTATATCCTCACAGATGAATGTTAACATCCATAAGCTGACGATAACCACTGAGGAAGGCATCTTTGACGGTAGTATCGAATTGAGGGTACATGACCGAGAGAATGTACAGGCTATCATTAACAACCTCAAGAAGATCCCTGATTTGAAGGAGATATCACAGATTATGTAGATGATAATGGATAAATAATAAACGTAAATGGAAATAATTAAAGAATAATAATATGGACAAATTACTGAAAACAAGAATCTTACTGCGGATAAGTTTATCATTTATCATTTTTCATTTATCATTTATACCTCTCTCTGCTGCATCGAAGTACGACAATCCCGACACTATCATCGTGGCTCGCGACGGCACAGGAGAGTTCCGAACCGTAGATGAGGCTATCGAGGTATGCCGAGCCTTTATGGATTATCATAAGGTCATATATATAAAGAAAGGTACGTATAAGGAGAAACTTATCATACCTTCATGGCTGCAGAACATCGAACTCTGCGGAGAGGATATGAAAGAGACCATCATCACCTATGATGATCATGCAAATATAAAGATAACATTAGGTACAGCTGAGCCTCGCACTCAGGCCATGGGCACCTTCCGTACTTATACACTTAAGATTGAGGGTAATGATATCACTATCAAAAACCTCACCTTGGAGAACAATTCTTCACGACTCGGACAAGCTGTGGCATTACATACTGAGGGGGATCGAATAAAAATAATCAACTGTCGCTTGATTGGTCATCAGGATACCGTTTACACAGGTGTTGCCAACACTCATATATTCTTTAAAGGTTGTTATATCTGTGGAACTACGGATTTCATCTTCGGACCGTCGATAGCATGGTTTGAGGACTGTACCATAGAGAGCCTAGTAAACAGCTATGTCACTGCCGCCTCAACACCGAAAGACCAGGAATACGGATATGTGTTCAACAACTGCCGTCTTATCGCTAAGGAGGGGGTGGATAAGGTATTCCTCGGACGTCCTTGGCGGGATTATGGCTATACTCTCTTCATGAACTGCGAACTTGGAGGACATATCCGTACTGAGGGATGGCATAACTGGGAGAAGAAACGTGAGGAGACAGCACGCTACCTCGAGTATAACAACCGTGGAGCCGGTGCTGACACGAAAGGAAGAGTAACCTGGAGCCGACAGCTGACAAAAAAAGAGGCCCAGAAGATTACTCCCTGGACCGTATTAGGTGAAGATTTTTACAATCACTGCAAATAGTCAAGTTGTTTCTTTAGTGCCTGAAGCTCAGAGCGTATGCCCATGAGCTTGTCAAGCACTTCTACTTTCTTGTCCGTACCCTTTGGGTTATGGGCAAGAATTTTCTTTGCAGAAGAAATCTTAAAGCCGCGAACCTTGACAAGATTGTGAATAATACGCACAGTCTCAATATCCTTATCAGCATACTGACGGATCTTTGAGTTACCAAGGGTACGGGGCTTCAAATGAGGAAACTCCGTCTCCCAATAGCGGAGAGTACTCTCGCTGACATCAAACATCTTTGCAACTTCGCCGATGTTATGATAAACTTTAAGGTTCTTGTCAAGATTAAGTGCCATAATTTATAAATTTGCTAATTCTACAACTTTGTCTATTGCTGCAGAGAGACCGTCTGGGTTCTTACCTCCCGCACTTGCGAAATGGGGCTGGCCGCCACCACCGCCCTGCATAAGCTTAGCTGCCTCGCGAACGAGCTGGCCTGCATTCAGACCATAGCCTTTTACCATATCATCGCTGAGCATGACATTGAGCATTGGTTTATCGTTGAAGACAGTACCTACTACACATACAAGATTCTCAGGACAAAGTTCACGAACCTTGAACACGAGGTCTTTGGCTGCATCAGGTGACATAGGGGCCTGAGCTGTTACCACCTTCACTCCATTAATGATACGAGCCTTCTCAACTAGATCCTTTGACATCGAAACAACACGGGCTGCCTGGAAACCCTCTATCTCCTTCTTCATAGTGTCATGCTCCTCGATATATTTCAAGATTGTTGCCTGAAGGTCCTTGGCATTATTGAAGAAGCCCTTTACTGCCTTAAGGACATCCTCGGTCATATAAAGCAACTCCTCACACTCCTTGCCTGTCTTTGCCTCGATACGACGGATACCGGCAGCTACACTGCTCTCAGATACAATCTTAAAGAATCCAATCTTACCTGTGGCCTTGGCGTGGATACCACCACAGAACTCACATGAAGGACCGAAACGTACAACACGTACCTTATCACCATACTTCTCTCCAAAGAGGGCAATGGCACCGAGTTTCTTTGCTTCCTCAAATGGCACGTCACGATGTTCATCCAACTGGATATCCTGACGAATCATATCATTAACCATGCGCTCTACCTCACGAATCTCCTCGTCAGTAACTTTCTGGAAGTGAGAAAAATCGAAACGGAGGGTATCGGGGGATACGAATGAACCCTTCTGTTCTACATGGTCTCCGAGAACCTGTTTAAGTGCGTAGTCGAGCAGATGGGTAGCAGTATGATTGGCAGCAGAGGCATCACGCTTGTCGGTATCTACACATGCCATAAACGGTGCTGTAGGATCCTTAGGAAGTTGTTTTACGATGTGTACTGTCTGGTTATTCTCACGCTTAGAGTCAATGATATCGATGGTCTCTGCCTCATTGCATATAACACCCTGATCACCTACCTGTCCTCCCATCTCTCCATAGAATGGGGTATAGTCGAACACGAGCTCATAGAACTCGTTCTTTTTCTGTGTCACCTTACGGTAACGCAGGATATGACACTCATATTCAGTATAGTCATAACCCACGAACTGCTGTTCTCCCTGTGCAAGCTCCGTCCAGTCTGAGTTCTCTACGGCAGCTGCGTTACGGGCACGATCCTTCTGTTTCTGCATCTCAACATTAAACTGCTCCTCATCAACAGTAAAACCATTCTCACGGCAGATAAGTTCTGTAAGGTCGAGAGGGAATCCATAGGTATCGAAGAGACGGAAAGCCTGAACACCATCGAGAACAGTTTTGTTTTCTGCCTTCAGCTTATCCATAGCATCGTTAAGCATTCCGATACCCTTGTCGAGGGTACGGAGGAATGAATCTTCCTCTTCCTTAATAACCTTGGTGATAAGCTGCTGCTGAGCCTTCAACTCAGGGAAGGCATCACCCATCTCTGCAACGAGTGTTGGTACAAGCTTATGCAGGAACCCGTCCTTCTGTCCGAGGAAAGTGTATGCATAGCGTACTGCACGACGGAGGATACGACGGATAACATATCCTGCCTTGGCATTTGACGGCAGCTGACCATCAGCTATAGAGAACGATACGGCTCTCAGATGGTCTGCACATACACGCATGGCGATGTTGACATCATCCTGCTCCTTTGTAATAGGAGCTTTTTCCTCTTCCTCGAAAGTGATATATTTCAAACCGGTAATAGCCTCCTCTGCCATGATGATTGGCTGGAAGATATCGGTGTCGTAGTTTGAATGCTTACCCTGCAACATACGGACCAGACGCTCGAAGCCCATACCGGTATCGATAACGTTCATTCCAAGTTTCTCAAGAGAACCATCGGCCTTACGATTAAACTGCATAAAAACAAGGTTCCAGATCTCAATAACCTGAGGGTCATCCTGGTTTACGAGCTCACGACCACTCTTACCAGATGCCTTTCTCTGCTCAGGTGTACGAGAGTCAACGTGAATCTCAGAACAAGGACCACAAGGACCGGTATCACCCATCTCCCAGAAGTTATCATGCTTGTTACCATTGATGATATGATCCTCGGGAACATGCTTTGACCAGTACTTCGCTGCCTCATCATCACGAGGGATGTTTTCCTCAGGTGAGCCCTCAAACACTGTAACATACAGATTCTCTGGATCGAGCTTAAGCACGTCAACGAGGTACTCCCAAGCCATGTCAATGGCACCTTCCTTGAAGTAATCGCCAAAGCTCCAGTTGCCGAGCATCTCGAACATAGTATGGTGATATGTGTCATGACCCACTTCCTCAAGGTCATTGTGCTTACCGCTAACGCGAAGACACTTCTGGGTGTCCGCGCGGCGACGTGGCTCGGGCTCACGGGTACCGAGGATTATATCTTTCCACTGGTTCATACCAGCGTTGGTGAACATCAGCGTAGGGTCATCCTTGATAACCATAGGGGCTGACGGAACTATTGCATGTTGTTTTGACTCAAAAAACTTCTTAAACGAGTCACGAATCTCATTAGCTGTCATATTCTTATTGTTTAAAAGCGATGCAAAGGTACATATATTTTTCGATATAACCATAGGTTATACTCATTTTTTTTGGTCGTGTCGATTTTTTTCCGTACCTTTGCATGCAGAATTTCTAAAGACCCATCGATAATGGACGACGAAACAAGAGACGACGAGATACTTGAAGAGCAGGGGGTGGATGCCACTGCCGGTGATGAGAATGGTGGAGAGACGGAGGGGCACTCTGACTATAAACCAGTGAACAGATTCGACGCTGCAGCAGTTCATCATCTGTCAGGAATGTACCAGAACTGGTTCTTGGATTATGCAAGCTACGTAATCCTGGAACGAGCCGTGCCGAATATCGAAGACGGATTCAAACCAGTACAGCGACGTATCATGCACTCCATGAAACGCATGGACGACGGACGATACAACAAGGTGGCTAACATCGTGGGACATACCATGCAGTTCCACCCTCACGGTGATGCATCTATCGGCGACGCATTGGTACAACTGGGACAGAAAGACCTATTGGTAGACACTCAGGGAAACTGGGGTAACATTCTCACTGGCGACAAGGCAGCAGCACCACGATATATCGAGGCACGACTGTCGAAGTTCGCACTCGACACAGTTTTTAATCCAAAGACCACAGAGTGGCAGCTTAGCTACGACGGAAGAAACAAAGAACCGATTTCATTGCCCGTGAAATATCCTCTGTTGCTCGCACAGGGAGCGGAGGGTATCGCTGTAGGCCTTTCATCAAAGATTCTTCCACATAACTTCGTGGAGATATGTGATGCAGCAATAAGTTATCTGCACGGACAGGAGTTTCACCTCTATCCAGACTTCCAGACGGGAGGAAGTATCGACGTTGGGAAATATAACGACGGACAGCGAGGTGGTGTGCTGAAGGTGCGTGCAAAGATAGAGAAACTGGATCAGAAAACTCTCGTAATCCGTGAACTTCCTTACTCCAAGACTGTTGGTACTCTTATAGAGAGTATCACGAAAGCAATCGAAAAAGGTAAGATAAAGGCTAAACGGGTTGATGACCTTACTTCTGCACAAGTGGAGATTCAGATCCACCTTATGCCGGGTGTATCGAGTGATAAGACTCTCGATGCTCTTTATGCTTTTACTGATTGCGAGATAAACATATCACCTAACTGTTGCGTTATCGCAGATCAGAAACCACAGTTTCTTACCGTATCTGATGTGCTTATCCATAACGTGGAGCGAACAAAGGATCTTATCCGCCAGGAACTTGAGATTCGCAAGAACGAACTTCTGGAGCAGTTGCATTTCTACTCACTCGAGAAGATCTTCATTGAGGAACGTATCTATAAGGATAAGAAATTCGAACAGGCTCCTACCATCGATGCGGTATGCGAACATATTGACGAACGACTGACGCCTTACTATCCCAGTCTGGTACGTGAGGTAACAAAGGATGATATTCTGAAACTGCTGGAGATAAAGATGCAGCGTATCCTTAAGTTCAATAAGGACAAAGCTGATGAACTGATGGCACGAATAAAGGCGGAGATAGAGAATATAGACCGTGACCTGGCAAATCTCGTGGAGGTGACAGCCAGTTGGTTCCATTTCCTTAAGGATAAATACGGTAAGGATCATCCTCGTCTTACAGAGATACGCAACTTCGACACTATCGAGGCAACAAAGGTGGCGGAGGCAAATCAGAAACTGTATATCAACCGCACAGACGGATTTATCGGTACTGGCTTGAAGAAAGACGAGTTTGTATGTAACTGCTCTGACATCGACGACATCATCATCTTCTACAAGGACGGAAAATATAAGGTTATCCGTGTGGCAGAGAAGGTGTTCGTGGGCAAGAATGTAATGCATCTGTCGGTATTCAAGAAAAACGACTCTCGAACGATATATAATGCGGTATATCGTGACGGAAAGAAGGGATGGTGTTTCATCAAACGTTTCAACGTCACAAGCATGACGCGCGACAAGGAATATGATCTCACTCAGGGTACACCGGGCTCAAAGGTGATGTACTTCACTGCCAATCCCAATGGTGAGGCAGAGATAATAAAGGTCACACTTGACCCGAATCCGAAACTGAAGAAGATATTCGCAGAAAAGGACTTCTCCGAGATCATGATCAAAGGACGTGCATCGAAGGGAAATCTTCTGACAAAATTCCCAGTTCATCGTATCAGTCTGAAGAGTCATGGCCACTCTACTCTCGGAGGACGTAAGGTGTGGTATGACCCGGATGTGAATCGCCTGAACTACGATGAACACGGACGACTGTTGGGAGAGTTCTTTGATGAAGACCAGATACTGGTGGTACTCGACAATGGTGATTTCTATCTCACAACATTTGACCTTAACAACCACTTCGAGGAGAACATCCTCCGCATAGAGAAATACGACGCCAATAAAGTTTGGACGGCTGTATTATGGGATGCTGACAATCAGGGATATCCATATCTGAAGCGATTCCTTATGGACGCTACGAAAAAGAAACAGAACTGGCTCAGCGAGAACCCGGCATCAAGACTTATCCTGCTTACAGATGTGGTCTATCCGCTCATCAAGGTGACATATGGCGGAGCAGATGATTTCCGTGGTAGCGAAGAGATTGACGCAGAGCAATTTATTGCTGTGAAAGGTTTTAAGGCCAAAGGAAAACGCATCAGCACTTATCAGATAGAGAGCATCGAAGAACTGGAGCCTGTACGCTTCCCTGAGCCAACTGAGTCTTCTGAAGATGCTGAGGATCTCGAAACGTCAGATTTTTCTGAGGATCTCGATGAATCTGAGCAATCAAATCACTCAGAAACTAATATAGAATTAAGCCTCTTCGATGATGAGGAATAAGACCCTAACATTTCTGATAATGATCGCTGCATCTGTCTATTCTCAGACAGACTCAACAAAAATACGCACTTCTGCGAACATGATTGGTGTGGGAGGAACAAACATCCTCGACACCTATCTTTCGCAGGAGAAATTCTCCGGCATCGGAATAACATATCTGAATATCTCAGAACGACAAAGCAAAGACTTGCGCTGGAGCACCATGCTGCAACAGGAGGTATCACTGTCGTCGACAAAAGATCGCAGCAAAAAAAACACAGAACTGGAGGGTAGCTACAGCATATACTGGGGGAAATACTATGGATGGCAGTTAGCGGAGGGACGTCTGAAGCTACAGGCTGGTGGACTGTTATACGGAAACCTCGGTTTTATCTACAACACCGCAGGGTCTAACAATCCTGCGCAGGGAAGACTTTCGGCACAGATTATGCCATCAGGCATCGCGACTTACAATTTCCGGTTATGGAAGAAGAGATTTACACTGCGATATGAGCTGGACGTCCCACTAGCAGGACTGATGTTCAGCCCGAACTACGGGCAGTCATACTACGAGATATTCTCTCAAGGCAACTATGACCATAATGTAGTGCCTACAACCTTTATCTCAGCACCGAATTTCCGTCATCAACTTTCCATAGACTGGAATGCCGGACGTACGTGGACACTCCGAATTGGATATCTAGGCAATTACCAACAGGCAGAAGTAAATAATCTCAAATCGCATATCTATGCCCATCGCTTTATGATAGGTGTAGTCAAGCGAGTGCAAATCCTAAGATACAGACCATGAGCATCAAAGCCATAAAGAGACATATTATGTGGGCGATACTGATTGCTTTCCACTTACCTCTATTCATCTCATGCATAGACGAAGAGCAATACGACAACACACCTCAGGGGAATTTCGAGGCCCTGTGGAAAATCATCGACGAACGATATTGTTTCTTTGACTATAAACAGAAGGAATATGGTCTCGACTGGAATGATGTCTATAATAAATATAAGGTACGCGCGAAAGAGGACATCAGCAGAGACCAGCTGTTTGAAGTGCTTACAGACATGCTCGCAGAACTACGCGACGGACATGTGAACCTGTCAACAGCTTTCGACTACGGACGATACTGGTCGTGGTTCGAAGACTACCCAACAAACTTCAGCGATACTCTGCAACGCAGATACCTTGGAACAGACTATCGCATTGCCTCAGGATTGTCATATACAATACTCGACGACAACATCGGATATGTATATTATGGCAGTTTTATGAGCGGCATCGGTGAAGGTAATCTCGATGAGGTGATGAACTATCTCGCATTATGCAATGGCCTGATACTCGACATTAGGAATAATGGAGGAGGAAATCTTACGAATGCAGAAAAACTGGCTGCTCGGTTCTGCAATGAGAAGACACTTGTTGGCTATGAACAGCATAAGACGGGGAAAGGACATAATGATTTTTCAGAGATGAAAGAACAATATCTCGAGCCATCGAGTAACATAAGATGGCAGAAGGATGTAGTGATTCTGACTAACCATCATGTGTTCAGTGCAGCTAATGAGTTCGTAAAATATATGAAGTGCCTGCCTAAAACGAAGATTGTGGGTGACAAGACTGGGGGAGGGGCTGGATTACCTTTCTCTAATACTCTGCCCAATGGTTGGATAGTACGGTTCTCTGCTTGTCCTATGTACGACAGAAACCGTCAGAACACAGAGTTTGGCATCGCTCCCGACCATTATGTGACACTTAGAGACGATGATTTTGCACGAGGAAAGGATACTTTGATAGAATTTGCGCGTAAACTTTTGGTGGAATAAAGAAAAATTTGTAACTTTGCACCCGCGTTTACAAAAAAGCAACGACAAAAGGCGCTTGTGGCGGAATTGGTAGACGCGCCAGACTTAGGATCTGGTGGCTCAGGTCGTGTAGGTTCGAGTCCTATCAGGCGCACAAAACACGAAAACCCCGAAAATAGTCAAAAAGACATTTTTTCGGGGCTTTTTTATACCCAAATGAAAGGAAATTACCACTTTTCCACTTCATTTTTAAAAAAAACTTAAAAAAAACTTGGAACTTTCAAAAGAATTTCATAATTTTGCCTCGATTTATGTGGAATCAACAAACATATATATGTCTAATTATAATTAAAAGTTCAATGAAAAAGAAAATTTTTAATGGTATTCTCTTGGTAGCTGCTCTGTTTGCTACTTCGAGCGCATTCGTTTCATGTAAAGACAACGATGCAGACGAGATCGCAAATGCAAAGATCGCGATTCAGAAGGATCTGAATACTCAGATTGCAGATCTTAAGGCTCAGCTTGATGCTGTCAAGGCAAGCATTCCTGCTGCCTACAATGACACCGAACTGAGAAACAAGATTTCTGATTTAACAAACAAGATTGCCGCTCTTGAAGTGTTAGTTAAAAGCATTGATGCAATTTCAGAAGCTGATGCAAAAGCTCTGATTAGTACTCAGACAAGTGCATTAAAGACAGAAATTGACAGTCAGATCGCAGATATTCAGAACCAGATTCTTCTTCTGACTCAGGCACTCGACAAAGTTGTATACTCAATGGTAATTGAGGGAACATACAACCCAATCTTCGGTGCTATTGCTGCTCCTGTTGACGTAAAGTCTCAAGTTCTTGCAGCTTACATCGGTGCTGGAGAAGCAACAGAGTTCCACGGAGAACCAATTGACAATTTCTATACTGGTGATGCTGGTACAGTTTACTTCACTGTTAATCCTAACGACAGAGTGCTTGATGGCAATTTCTCAATGGTAAATAGCATTGGTGAAACATATAACAATGTTGTGCTTTCTGCAGCAAAGAAGTCAGACAAAGTACTTACTTGGGGCTGGAATCAAACTCGTGCTAACGAGACAGGTCTGTACGAGGTTGACGTAACAGTTAAGGATCCTAAGGATATTGAGCTTGACTACAAGACAATTGCTAAGGACATTAAGAACATTATCTCTAAGAGAAGTCAGGCTTCTGTTTCAGCTCTCATGAGTGACCTCTATCCTTCACTGGTGGGTGGAAAGTATCAGCGCATGGCACTGAAATATGATTGGTCTCTGACTAGCGGAATCTCGACATTGACAGGTTCTTCACGTTCTCCTTACGATCTTGCTGTTATGGCTGTTAAGCCTCTGTCATACGACTTCGAGGTACACATCGACAAGACTCCTGGAATCGATAAGATTTATGATATTGTCGAAAGGATTTTCAACAAAATCAATATCGAATTCCCAACATTAGATTTTTCTAATGTAAAATTTGAGATTAAGCCGATTGATGTTGGAAAACGTACTATAGAAGTAAATACTGAGTCTAATGGAATAAAATTGAATTTTACAATCGATGTAAGTGATTTGTTGCAGAAATTCCAGGATGACCAGCTGGCGAACCTCAATGCGAGTATGCAGAACAACATCTCAGATATCTTAAAACAGATTGAAGAGTTCAATAAAGTTGGAGTTTCTTTTGAAAAATCCAAGAATGACATCGCTGGTGAGATTATTAAGTACTTGAAGGCATTCGATAGTAAGTTCGTTAATCTCGTTAACAATACAAACCGCGCTCTGCAGCCAACTCTTCTCGTAGTTTCTGGCGGTAAGATTCATCGTCCAGGTTCTGTTGAGGCAGGTGAGATTATTCTCGTTCCTACATCTTGGACTGCTGAGGTATTTGCTCCTGCATTCATGAAGTGGATTAAAGTTGAAGGTGCTGGTGGCGAACTTGAAAAGGGTAAAGTATATGACGGTACCGTTAAGGAGATTCCTTTGACAGTTGAAGCTGGCAAGACTTATAAGGTAACTTATGAAGCTATCGACTTCTTCGGCAAAGTTCGCAAGAATGAGTATACTATCGTTGCGAAGTAATTAATATTAGAGAATTCAAAATATAGATTAAGAATATGAAAATGAAGAAAACAATATTGTCTTGCCTGCTGGCGCTGGGTTTCCTCTCAGCATCTGCACAGGATCAGCAGCCAAAGACTGAATACGTTTTCAATCCTTACTGGTATGTACAGATTCAGCCACTGGGCATTCAGCATACTCTTGGTGAGGTTGATTTCGGTGATTTGAATTCATACAACATTCAGGCTGCCATTGGTCGCCAGTTCAATCCTGTTGTAGGTGGTCGCTTCGCTATCAATGCATGGCAGAGCAAGGCTGGTTCTGAGCTAGATGGTCAGAAGTATAAGTGGGATTGGAAGTATGTTGCTCCTTCTGTTGACGTAACATTCAACCTCTCTAACCTCTTCTGTGGTTTCAACCCTAACCGCGTGTTCAACTTCGGTATCTTCGGTGGTCTCGGTGCTAACATCGGTTTCAGCAACGACGGTGCTGCTGACGCTCAGAAGCAGATGAACGCACTCTATGGTAACCTCGGTGTTAACTCACTGGAGTATCTCTGGAGCGGCACAAAGGTTCGTCTCTTCGGACAGGCTGGTATCACTGGTGACTTCAAGATTTCTGACGCTGTTAGCGTAGGTCTTGAACTCAGCGCCAACACTCTGAACGATAAGTACAACTCTAAGAAGGCTGGTAACTGGGATTGGTATTTTAACGCTCTCGCTGGTGTGAAGATCAACCTTGGTCCTACATACAGCACTCGCGAGATTCCTGTTCCAGAGCCAGAGATCCGTTATGTTGAGAAGATTGTTGAAAAGGTAGTTGAGGTTCCTGCTAAGTGCCCAGAGGTTGAGCCACTCCGCCGTGACATTTTCTTCTTGATCAACAAGACAGAGATCCGTCCTGAAGAGGCTCAGAAGGTTAAGGATATCGCCGACTATATGAACGAGCATCCAACAGCAAAGGTTATGGTTACTGGCTATGCTGATGCTGGCACTGGTAACGACAAAATCAATGACCGCCTCGCTGCTGGTCGTGCAGACGCTGTCGTTAAGGCTCTGAAGACTCAGTACGGTATCGCAGAGAGCCGTATCTCTTACGACTCTAAGGGTAGCCGCGTTCAGCCATTTGCTGAGAATGATATGAACCGCGTATCAATTTGCATCGCTGAATAATCTGGTTATTAACTGATAAAACCCAATCCCGACCTTACGTCTTTACTTTATAGTAAATGATTTAAGGTCGGGATTCTTATAATAACAAAAATGAAAAAACTTTCAATAATATTTTTAGCAGTTGCATTAACAGTTCCAACCTTCGCTCAACTAAACGGTGACGGATTCTATAGAGTACAGAATGCCAAGTCAAAAAGATATGCAACTATCGTGGATAACAAAGCAAAAAAGCCAGAATTAGCCCAAGGTAATATTGACTTATTAGCCATTAATACAATAGAAGGATTTGATAATATAGTTTCAGATCCTGGTTCAATAATTTATATTGAGAAACATGGAAATGACGGCTACATACTCAGTGGAAAGGGAATGAATACATATTCTGTATCGGAATTATATATAAAATTGAATCCTTCTAAAACTACTGATGGGTCATATTGGGCCTCTGGAAGATATTCTGGAATAGACAAATACCTATACGAAGGATACCAAGAAACATTTGATTTCTGGTATTTTACATCTGGTTCAAAAAATGAAGATGGTAGCTCAAGAAGCAGAGATTGGTATATAATCCCAGTAAATCAAGAGGATAACCATTACTTTGGCATAAAACCAGAAATTACGATAAATAATAAATACTATACCACATTATATGCTTCTTTTGCTTATGAGCTTAGTACTGGAATGAAAGCCTATTATGTAAAACAAGCAAATGATAAAGCAGCAGAATTAGTTGAGATTGAAGGAAGCAAAGTTCCTGCAGCAACACCTGTTATCATCGAATGCAGTTCTAACAATCATGCTGATAATAAAGTGACACCAATTATAGAAAATGTAAAAACAAACATCCAAAATGTTCTTAAAGGAATTTATTTCTGCAATGTAATAAAATCTGCAGCAACAGGAAGAGAGTACAAGACACGCTTCAATTGGAACACAACAGATTATGACAGTAGCACAATGCGCGTTTTAGGAGAAGTTAACGGGAAACTCGGATTTGTTAAAGCAAACGATATGAAATATCTGCCAGCAAACAAGGCATATCTTACAGTAGCGTCAACTGCTGATGATAAAATTGAACTTGTTGATGCAGCAACATATGCAGCTGGCATAGAAAATATTGCCACAAAAGACAATGCTTTCTCTAAAGGAATCTACACGCTAACAGGCAGTAAGATAAAAACTGAAAACAAAGAAGGCCTTCCTGCTGGAGTTTATATCATCGACGGGAAAAAAGCTATTATTAGAAAATAGTCTTTGTAAACCGAACGCTTATTACAGGATATGCTTTAAAACGCTTAAGAATATCGACATAGTCACCCACCTTGCCACTGATATTGTCTACATCCTTAGCCAAATCAGTGCCATCGTGGGTGATTATACTTGGTGTACCTCCCCAAAATAGCAACCCACAATCTACTGCGACACGGTATTTGTTGTTATTTTTAAACAATCGTCCGCCATACCCCAAACCTAAATATGGTTTAAAAGAATTAACTTTTACCGTTGCTTTACACATGCTATTCTCATCGGGTTCCATCATATACGGATCTCCTTTTGAATGAAGAAGTCCACCATTTGAGTCATAGATATCTTTAGAATAATCACCAATATGAATAGCCATACGACCATAATAATCACGAATTCTCTCTTCTACTTCATAAGGCAAAAAATTATCTTCAAATATTGGTTCATAATTCGCAACTTTGTTATATATATTATTGTAAATGCTCACAGCCATAAGTGAAGGCATATCCTCTGTGGCATTAACCGCCTCTGCAATTTGAGAAGATCCAAGATAAAAACCAGCAGTGATGTAAAAATTCTTATTATTCCTTAAAGGGAAAACATCAACTAGAAACTTAAAGTTATTCATTGTAGGTTTACCTATCATCTCTATCTGATTATCTACTTCAAACCCTGTTACATCCTTTAGTAAACCAGAAAGTCGCTGAAACTTAGAATCAGACTTAGAAGGATCGTCACCTACTTGAACTCCGAAGTTCATATGATAATGAAATCGAGGAACAAAATCATAACCAGCACGCAACTGCAAATAATTACCAATAGGAGAAGATAGATCAATACCTACACCTGTAGTTCCAAGAGTTATAGAAGCATCAAGTTTATGAAAGATATTACTACCTTTCACCTGGAATGATTCCTTTTGCTGGGAATAGCCGCTAACAGAGATCAACATTAAAAATACAATACCCAAAAACTTTCTCATATCTAAGACTTATTATAATCGCGCTTATTTCATTCTCCATCTTCCATTATGCTCAATCATCGGCACAGAGACCTGCTCGTTGGTAGAATCACCGAAACATAGCATAAGGAACACATTTGTATAGTTTAATATAGTGTCACGCCTTGCATTTATTACACGAATCTCGTTAATACCATTATGCAGACTATTCTGCTGCGACAGGAACTGCTTATAGCCTGCAAGAAGCTGTCTGCGATAGGCTTCAGGCAGGCTGTCAGAGCCTGCCTTACCCTCTAAGAATTTATCGTATTCGCCTTTAAGAAGGTGTTCATAATAGCCTTTGGCTGCCAATGAGGCCATCTCCTCAGGGGTTGGCGAAGAACAGGCACAGAGAGCCAGAAACACAAGTACAATAAACAGCAGATGCTTCATCACTTCTGTCGTATAAAGACATTTATAGGTGAACCTGTCAAAGTCCAGTTCTCACGTATCTTGTTCTCAAGGAAACGCTTATATGGCTCCTTTACATACTGAGGTAGGTTTGCATAGAACACAAATGTCGGAATCTGAGTGTCGGGCACCTGAGAGACATACTTTATCTTAATATACTTACCCTTGATTGATGGGGGTGGGAAGGCCTCGATAAGGGGCAGCATCACCTCATTAAGCTTGGTGGTACCAATACGTGCCTTACGGTTCAGATAAACCTGCTTGGCAGTCTCAAGCACCTTGAAGATACGCTGCTTGGTAAGTGCAGAGGCAAAGATGATAGGGAAGTCTACGAATGGAGCCATACGCTTACGAATGGCATTCTCGAAGGTATCGATAACGATTTGCGACTTCTCCTCTACAAGGTCCCACTTATTTACTACTACCACAAGGCTCTTGTTATTCTTCTGAATAAGCTGGAAAATGTTCATATCTTGGGCCTCGATACCACGGGTGGCATCAATCATAAGAATACACACATCACTGTTCTCAATAGCACGGATAGAACGCATGACACTGTAGAACTCCAAATCCTCAGTTACCTTATTCTTACGACGGATACCGGCTGTATCTACCAGATAGAAGTCGAATCCGAACTTATCGTAACGGGTATATATAGAATCACGTGTAGTACCTGCGATGTCGGTCACAATATTACGCTCCTCACCAATAAAAGCATTGATAAGGCTCGATTTACCTGCATTAGGACGACCTACGACAGCAAAACGTGGAATTCCTTCTTCAAGCTCGTCACCGGTCTTCTCTGGCAAGACCTCAAGCACATGGTCGAGAAGATCTCCCGTACCACTGCCTGTAGCGGCGCTTATACAGAATGGATCACCAAGACCTAACTTGTAAAACTCATACTGGTCGTACAGATTCTTATTATCATCTGCCTTGTTGGCTACAAGCACTACAGGCAACTTGGCACGACGGAGAATCTGAGCCACATCCATGTCCCAGTCTGTCACACCACTCTTTATATCACAAAGAAACAGCACTAAGTCGGCTTCCTCAGTGGCAATAATTACTTGCTTGCGGATCTCCTCCTCAAAGATGTCGTCTGAGTTAACTACCCAGCCTCCGGTATCAACAACAGAGAACTCTCGGCCATTCCATTCGCACTTTCCATATTGACGGTCACGGGTTGTACCTGCCTCGTCGCTAACAATAGCCTGACGAGACTTTGTAAGCCTGTTAAACAAAGTAGACTTGCCAACATTCGGACGTCCTACGATCGCTACTAAATTTCCCATATATATCTTATTTTCTCCTTTCTACTATTCTGGATTATAACCGAAATTATTCAATTCTCTTTCGGAAGAACGCCAGTCTTTATCTACCTTCACAAATACCTCAAGGAAGATTGGCTTATCGAAGAATTTCTCTAGAGACTTACGTGCTTCTGTGCACACCTTCTTCAGCGCCACACCCTGATGACCGATGATAATACCCTTCTGGCTGTCACGCTCTACATAAATTATTGCATTGATATGAATGCGCTTATCATCTTCCTTAAAGCGCTCTACACTAACTTCAACACTATACGGAATCTCCTTGTCATAATAAAGCAGGATCTTCTCACGGATAATCTCAGACACAAAGAATCTGGCAGGCTTGTCAGTGAGTTGCTCCTTATCGAAATAGGCAGGACTCTCAGGCAACAGCTCCTTAATACGCTTCAACAACATATCCATACCGAACTTATTCTTCGCTGATATCGGCAGGATCTCAGCCTTTGGCAACAGTGCATGCCAACGCTCGACGATCTCAGCAAGCACCTGCTGACTGTTTTCCTTCAACTCGTCTATCTTATTGATGAGAAGCAATACAGGAATGTTCATCTTCTGCACCTTCTCAAGGAAATCCATATTCTTCTCCGGATTCTCTACAACGTCAGTCACATACAAGAGCACATCGGCATCCTGCAACGCTGACTCCGAGAAGGCCAGCATCGACTCCTGAAGCTTGTAATTCGGTTTAAGCACTCCTGGAGTGTCAGAGAAGACTATCTGCATCTCTGGAGTGTTAACGATACCCATGATACGGTGACGAGTGGTCTGAGCCTTAAAAGTAGCTATACTGATCCTCTCACCGACGAGCTGATTCATCAGTGTAGACTTTCCTACATTGGGATTTCCTACGATATTTACAAACCCTGCCTTGTGCATAATCTCCTTTTAGACAAAAAAACGCATTCTATGAAAGGATGCGTCTTTTCGTATTATAGTCATTAAATTTACTTATCACCATCGTACGCCCATTTATAATAGGAAGCGCCATGTACGAAACCTGCTCCGAAAGCGGTGAATAACATATTATCACCTTTTCTGAAACGGGACTCATTTTCCCATAAGGCCAAAGGAATAGTTGCAGCACTGGTATTACCAAAATGCTCGATATTAACTATCACCTGGTCCATTGAGACATCAAGACGCTTGGCTACTGCCTCGATGATACGCATGTTCGCCTGATGCGGTACAACCCACTGAATATTATCCTTATCAAGACCATTGCGCTCTGCTATGAGTGCACAGTCATCGCTCATGTTCGTTACAGCATATCGGAACACTGTACGACCTTCCTGATAAAGATAATGCAGACGATGATCGACTGTGAAATGGGATGGAGGACAAACAGATCCACCTGCCTTGAGGTGAAGGAACGGAAGCCCCTTGCCATCTGCACGGAAATAAGAGTCCATAACACCGATATTCTCCTCCTCAGAGGCTTCTAACAGCACTGCTGCTGCACCATCACCGAAAAGAGGACAGGTCTGACGGTCTTTGTAATCAACTACTGACGACATCTTGTCAGCACCGATAACAATAATCTTATTATAACGTCCACTTTGAATCATCGTCGCTGCCACGTCGAGCGAGTAGAGAAATCCACAGCAAGCACCCCAGAAATCAAATGCAAAGGCATTCTTCAATCCGAGCTTGCCAACAACAATGCTAGCTGTCGAGGGGAATTTATAATCAGCTGTCGAAGTGGAAACGACTATGGCATCAATGGTATCGGGATCTGCACCAGTTTTCTTAAGCAACTGCTTGGCAGCCTTACGTGCCATATAAGAAGTGCCGAGTCCCTCTTCTGTCAGGATACGGCGCCCCTTGATACCTACACGAGTCATAATCCGCTCGTCATTAGTGTCTACCATACGCGACAATTCCTCGTTGGTGAGGATATAGTCGGGAACATAGCCACCAATACCAGTGATTACAGCACTAATTTTATTCGCCATTATTCAGCTACTTCGTCCTCTTTCTTGATAGCTACCTTACCACGGTAGTAACCACATGTGGGGCATACTGTGTGATATACATAATAAGCTCCACAGTTTGGACATACTGCGAGTGTTGGTGCTACGGCCTTGTCATGAGTACGACGCTTGGCCTGACGAGTGCTTGACTGTCTTCTTTTAGGATGTGCCATAATTCTTAATTACTATTTAATGTTTAATCTTTAATATTTAACTCTGCAAGTTTGCTCCATCGAGGGTCTATAGGCTGGGCGGACTCCTCATCACTGCTTCGGTCAGCTGAGAGTTCTTCCAGAACTTGGCTCATAGCAGGGTTGCACTTGCCGGGTGCATGCACATGCTTAATGGGTATAGCCAGCACAATAAACTCATAAATGATCCAAGACAGGTCAAGTATTCCTTCGTCCTCTGACACTGTGATAAGATCATCTTCTTCGGAGTTGACAGCACCTAACTTCACTATCAGACGATTGTCTGTCTCTATTTCCTGAGACATGTCGTCAAGACAACGGTCACAGGTCACTGTCACTGTGCCCTCGGTATGAAAAAGGAGTTCAAAAAAACCGGTCGCCTTGCGTATAGACACCGACACATGCAATGCTCCTTGCTTCAACTCCGAGTCGTCAAGAGATTCAAAATAACTGTCTTTCAAATCAAAGTCCAAGGTCGTCTCCTCGGAAGTAAGACTCTTAAGATCTATCTTAAATTGCTCTAAACTACACATTTACTCGCTATTTGGGGTGCAAAGTTACAAATATTTTCTCAGATAAAAAACAGATATTTGATTTTTTTATGTTTTTCGGTGAAAAAGAATGATTATATAGGGTGTATCTCGCACACTTTCAAAAAGATTGTGCAATTTTCAGGACCACTATTTACTTAATTCTATCCTAAAGGTGGTGCCGACTCCGAGTTCGGAATACTTAACAAAAATCTTCCCTTTATGATAATCTTCTACGATTCGCTTGGCAAGGGAGAGGCCCAAACCCCAACCGCGTTTCTTGGTAGTGAAACCGGGGGTGAACACGTTCTTCTGGTCTTTCTTCTTTATCCCTTTACCTGTGTCACTAACCTCAATGATTACACGACCGGGCTCGTCGTACAGGAGGAGACCGATCCTTCCCTGACCTTCCATGGCGTCAACGGCATTCTTACAAAGGTTCTCAACAACCCACTCCAACAGCGCCTTGTTCATCTTGATAATGACTGCATCATCAGGCAGACTGATGGTGATTGATACTTTCCGGGAGGTACGACGGGACATATAGTCGGTGACATGTTTGAGGACGTCATTCAAAGAACCGTCAACGAGCTCAGGAAGGGAACCAATCTTGGAGAATCGTTCTGCTACGAGTTCAAGACGCTTTACATCATTGTCCATCTCAGGGATAAGCATGTCGTCAGGGTAGTTCTCCTTTAACAACTCTACCCAGGCCATAAGACTGGATATCGGGGTACCCAACTGATGAGCGGTCTCCTTGGATAAACCGACCCACACCTTGTTCTGTTCGGCCTTTTTTGAGGCTAAAAGGGCAAAGAGGGCTACGACAAATAATATCAGGACTATACCCAACTGGACATAGGGCCAGGCTGATAGACGTCTTAACATCAGAGAGTCGTCGTAACAGATTATCTGGTCGTCAACGATAATAGTGTCGCCTTTGCTCTTCATCTTCTTTACATATCGGGCTACCATCGAACTATCTTCAATATTCCTGTAGTCGGTTATCTCACCATGACTGTTGAGGACAATGACAGGGATAGTGTTGTTGCCCTCTAAGACTCTCAACACTAAGGAGAGATCGGTATTCTCGTCGGCTGTGTTAAGTGAACGAAGGGCCTGGGACCAGATTTCCATACGTACCCGCTCTTCTTTCTGAAGGTCTTTGACAAGGAAATGGGAGATGAGCAGTGAGGCTGCCGAAATGATGACGGCCGCAACAACAAGGGTGATCTTTACCTGTCTTATCCTGTCTGTCCACTGCATAACGATGGCAAAGGTAATAAGAAAAAACGGAACGACAAAGGATTTGACAATAAAAAAAGCCCCGGGTCATTTCTGATCCAGGGCTTTCGTTTGAAAAAAGGGGCGGCCTCCTACTCTCCCGCATTGCATTGCAGTACCATCGGCGCAGGCGGGCTTAACTTCTCTGTTCGGAATGGGAAGAGGTGGGACCCCG